>JAABUY010000781.1_pt1 | contig 50446 bp, 43 predicted proteins | sample 5560271 | NCBI WGS metagenome assembly JAABUY01 (sample SAMN10711886, study PRJNA513374) | rock metagenome | isolation source: Antarctica rocks | place: Antarctica: Victoria Land, University Valley | reverse complement strand
TGGCAGGCAGGTGCCGCGCGGGGTCAAGCGCAAGATGAGCGGCTACCCACTGCGCCCTCGCGCCCCACAGCCGACGACGTGGATCGATGTCGCCGCTGCTATCCGGATCGCAAAGTGAACAGTATTGCCCTTAAGGAAGGCAATCCAAAGGCCCAGCCTTTGGCGGAGTTTGAGGCAGAGCCTCAACCTTGCTTACCTCGGCGGTCGCGCAACAGGACCGTCGGTCAAGCCAACATCCGCCAGCCCTACGGCAGGTGTTCCGCGATGTAGGGCGGCAGGGCAAAAGCGGCGACCTGGACCGCCGGACTCCAGTAGCGGGTCAGGCCCATGATGCCGGCCGACGTGGCACGGTCCCGGATGGTTGCCTCGTCCAGCACGGCGAACTGGCCCGAGCGTGAGGCGAGGCCTAGCGTCATAAAGCCTCCGACGTAGGTCGGCACTGCCGCGACATAGGCGCCGACATGCCGGAAATGCCGGGCGCGGCGCAACGACGTCTCCGCCAGCTCGCCAGGCTGCATGAACGGGACGCCGCACTGGTTGACCACCAGGCCGTGCGGCGTCAGCACCCTGGCGCAATGGGCGTAGAACGCGTCGGTGAACAGGGTCTCTCCCACGCCGGCAGGGTCGGTGCTGTCGACGATGACGACGTCGAACGCGGCGTCGGGCGCGCTCGCCACGTAGTCGATGCCGTCGCCCACGATGACGCTTGCGCGCGGGTCCTCCCAGGCCTGGCCGCCGATCGCCGGCAGGAACTCGCGGGCCAGGCGGATGACCTCGCCGTCGATCTCCACCATGACCGCGGACTCGACCTGCCGGTGCTGCAGGACCCGGCGCAACACGCCGCCATCCCCTGCGCCGATGACCAGGACGCGGCGTGCATCGCCATGCACCAGGAGCGGCACATGGACGATCATCTCCTGGTAGACGAATTCATCAGCCTCGGTGATCTGGACTGCGCCGTCGAGCAGAAGAACTCGACCGTGCGTCTCGGTTTCTACGATCACGATGTCCTGCATCGCGCTTCGTGTGCGGGCGACCTCCCGCACGACCCTGAAGCGCTGCCCCCAACCGGAGTACAGCGTCTCGTTGATCCACTGCTCGCTCATCGGCCATCGCCCTCGGCGGACCGCGAGATCCGGCGCGACGACCGGATATTCGCGGCAGGACTACCTAGAACACGCGGCCACGTCGCTGCTCGTCGATCTCGACGCGCTCGGCCTGGAACAACGTCTGCATGACGGGGATCGCCAGGTGAGGATCGCAAGCACCACACATGAAGATGTCCACGGCGGCGAAGTCCCGCTCCGGCCAGGTGTGGATCGAGATGTGGCTTTCCGCCAGCACGATCACACCGGACACACCGCCGTTGGGCGAAAAATGATGGAAATGACTGTGCAGGATCGTCGCGCCCGCCGCGAGGGCCGCACGGCGCAGCGTGCGATCGATCGCATCAGGATCGCCAAGGTTGGTCGCTCCCCAGAGATCGACGAGAAGATGCGAGCCCGCATACTTCATTCCGTCTTTCTCGACAAAGTAATCCCTCTGCTCCTCTCCGGCCAGGACCGGAAACGAAGCGGCGGACATCTGGTTATTGCTCGGAAGCTCCGAGACCATCCCCAGTTGAGCAAGTGCGTTCATCACGTACCCCCAAACCAGCAGACGGCCTGTTGGACGAAAACGTCCCCTTGGGCCAAGGCCGCCGGAGATAGGGAATATGGAGGCACAGCGCAAGCACAAATCGGTCCCGCCAGGAAGATCGTGGCGCCTTCACGGAAATTCGGCGCCCTCTCGCCGATGTCGTGAAATAATGGTCGCAGCCGAGTTTTCACGCCGGTCCGGCCGTCGGACGGGTCAGCGTGCGCTGATCGTCTGCAGGCCGCTCGCGGCGGTTCGCGCCATCGCGATCTCCGAGGCGGCGCGTGGCAGGTCGCCGGCCGCCTGCACCGGCTCCGCCGCGAGCAGACGGAACAGGTCGCGGCGTGGCCCGGCAGCCAGGCGTCCCACGAAGTCGGTCTGCAGCCGACGCAGCGCCGCGTTGTCGCCGGCCTGGGCGGCTGCACCCGCCTCGCGCAGCACGACGTCCTCCTGCGCCGCGCTCAGCGGTCCGCGCGCGGGTACCACCAGATCGCTGAGCTGGGAGAGCGCGGCCAGCGCGCCAGGCCAGTCATGCGCCTGCGCGAGCATCTGCGCGCGCAGGTCCGCAGCCTCCGGCGTGTGCAGCGCGGCAAGCACGGCCACCGCACGGTTGAGGTCGCCCAGCCTGGCATCGGCACGGGCCTGCAGCATCCCCCTCTCGGCCACAAGCGCCTCGGGCAGCGCGGGAGCGGCCGAGACGTCAAGGGCCGACAGGGCCGCCGCGGCGTTGCCCTGCTCAAGCCGCATGTCCGCGAGCCTGGCGCCGATCCTGGCACGCGGAGCGCCGGCCTCGGTGCTCGCCATCAGACGCTCCAGCGCCGGCCCGGCTCGCGCCGGAAGATCGAGCGCCACCAGCCGGTCGGCGAGCTGCGGCGCCGTGCGCGCGGTGGCCTCGCCCGCCGGCAGCAGGTCGGCGTTGTCCTCGACCAGCGAGACCAGATCGAGCGACGACGGGCGGCTCCCCCCGTCCGCGGCAAGCAGCCGGGCAAAGTTTGCCGCGACCCGCGCCCCGATCACGTCGCGATCCGCGGGAAACAGGGCTGCCGTCTCACGCAGCAGGGTCATCGCGGGCTTCCACTCGCCGGCCTGCGCCCTGAGCTCCGCCGCCCGCAGGCGAACCTGCTCCTCGCGGGAGTCGCCGCGCCACGCGACGATCTGCCGCTCCATGGCCTCGGCCGCCTGGCTCGCGTCGATCCGGCCAGACGCGAGGCGCAGCTCCGTCGCGGCCCGCGCCGCCCTGGCGTGCAGGAGACGGTCGCGGCCCTGCGCCAGGGTGTCGAACACCAGCAGGGCTCCATCGACATCGCCGCCGCGCTGCGCCAGCAGGCCCCGTGCAAAGGCCAGACCGGGCTCGCCCGGCAAGGAGTCGACCACTCCTCGCGCCGCCTCGGCCTCCGCCGGACCGGCCTGCGCCATGGTCTCGGCCGCCAGCGGGAGCAGACGGTCACGCAACGCCCTCGGATAGGACAGCAGCAGCGTCACGTCGGCCGCGAACACGCTGGCGGCGTTGGGCGAGCCTTCGGTCAGGGTGGCGTCGCGCACGGCACGCCACAGCGCCACGTCGTCGGACCCTGTCAGCTCGGCCGAGGACAGCCCCTCGGTCTCGCCGGACCGGCCCGCAAGCAGGGCGGCAATCCCGGCGAGGCCTGCCGCGTCCGGGTCCGTCGCGTGCTGCGGGTCCTCGCGGAGCGCCAGCAGCAGCAGGGCCTGCGCCTCGGCGCCCATGCCGAGCGCGAGCATGGTCTGTGCGGCGGCGAAGCGGGCGGGGAAGCGGGCCAGCGCCGGAGCCGATGCCGCGGCGGCGATCTGGTCGTCAAGCCGGCGGAGCAGCGCCTCGCGCGGCATCGCGGGAAGCTTGAAGCGGGTCGTGAACATCGCCGCGTCGAGCGATCTCCGCCGCTCCGGGGACGCGGGCGGCAGGGACAGGTGCGGCTCTCCGGACGCGCTCACGACGAAGCAGTCCGCCTGGGAGCGCAGCTCGATGCGGTCGGAGGCGGGCTGCACCACCACTCCCTGCAGCGTCGGCATCAGGGCGAATTCCGGAGCCTTGCGCGCGATCCCCACCGCCTGCCCCGGCTCGCGCTGCGTTCCCACCAGCAGCACGCCACCTCCTGCGGGATCCTGGACCACCACGACGCGTCCTGGCGAGCCTGCGTGCAGCACGAGCGTCTGCCCGGCGGGAGTGATGCCGATCGGTCCGGAAACCGGGGCATCTCCATCGACGACGATCGCCCAGCCCTCGGGACGGCGTCCCAGGCGGATTGCCGCGGCATCGGCGAGCGGCATGCTGAGCACCGTGGAGTCGGCCAGGACCTGGAGCCGTGCCTGCCCGAACACGGGATCGGCGGCGACGGCGGACAGGTCGATCGGCCGCGAGGCGTCGAACACGACCTCGAGCTGGCCGTCGGCACGGAACGCCGCCGCGCCCGCCTCCGGCCCGAACGGGAGCACGAGGCCGGCGCCGGTCTGGCCGGGCGCCGGCGGCAGCCGGGTCGCCAGGAGGGAGAGCGGGCCTGCGCCAGGGGGCGGCGGCACGGCGGGTGCCGCTGCGGCCGCCGGCGCGGGCAGGGGGACGCTGACGACCGGGATCGGCGAAGGAGGCGGCAAGGGCGGCGTGACAGGCCCGGGATCGACAGCCGCGACCACATCGGCGGGCCGCGTCGTAGCGGTGATCGTGGCGGGCACCGGGGCGGGTGGCGCCGCCTTCGCCGGGGGCACGGCGTCCAGGATGTCGACGACGACGTGGGCGCCCGTGCGCATCGCATGCACGCGGCTGCCGGCCGCGATCGCGATCGTGGCCTGTCCCGTGCCGCCGATCACGGTGCGGATGTTGTGCACATGGCCGGTCGCGCCGGCCACGGCGGAGTGCCCGCCGAAGGAGACCACCACCTGCTCGCCCTGGCGTGCGACGTGGAACGCGGTGCCCGGGGCCACGTCGAATACCACGCGGCCGTAGCCGGAATGGCCACCAAGGTGCACCGCGATGCCCGCCACACCAGGCGACGGCGCATCAGGCGACGGCGCATCAGGAGACGGGGGCGCAGGCTCGATCGCCACGGTGGGCGCCACGGTGGGCGCCACAGCGGGCGGGGCGTCCGGAGGTGGCGCTGCCAGCACCGGTCCCAACGGGATCGCAAGGCACAGCGCCAGCGTCGTTCGGACCAGGAGGCGGCGGCGCACCTCGTAGGCCGGCGCGGGGCCGCGCAGAAGACGCGACATCGTCTCCGGCTCCGAGGTCGACGGCGGCGCGTCAGGCGGGCACGGGGTTGCACGCGCGGTCCGCTCCGCAGGATCGGCGACACGGGGGATGGCCTCGACCTCAGCCACCGGCGGCCACCGCGCTGGGCTGGCTGCGCTGCTGCGCCAGCTTCGTGGTCACCAGCCTGGCGCGTTCCGGCTGCATCGCCGCCAGCACCAGGGCCGCCTTGCCCTCCTTCATGCGGTCGAGGACCGGGAGCAGCACCGCGAGGTCGAGGTCGTTGAAGATCGACGCGGCGTCGCGCGGCTTCATCGCCTCGTAGGTGTGCACCAGGCCGGCCCAGTTCGCCTCGTCGTGCCGCTTGCGCTCCGTGTCGAGCGCCTCGAGCCGGGTCTGCAGCGCCGCGAGCTGGTCGACGCGCTCGGACAGCTTGTGCTCGGCGGCGGACAGCACCGCCTCGCGCTCCGAGGTGGCGCGGTCGCGGGCGTCGATCTCCAGCTTGCGGCTGCGCAGGTCCTGCAGCAGGGCGCGCTCCGCGTCGCCGACCGGCGGCGGCACGGGGTCGGGACTCGGCGTGACGTGCGCGATCAGCGCCTGGGCGGGCTGGCCCTGCTCCGCGGCGGCCGGGGCGGCAGCACCCGCCGGAGCCTGCGCCGGCCTCGCGGCGGTCTCGGCAGCACCCAGGGTGGCGGGATAGCGCTCCTGGGCGACGCTGGAGGAGGACGGCCGGGCCGAATCCGCCCTGGCCGGCGCCGCGGGAGCATCGGCCGCCCCCGTGGCGGCCAGCGCCGCGGCCATGACGGAGGTGTCCACCACGACAGCTCCGGTCGCGAGCTGGATCATGTCGACGGTCTTGACCGCCAGCAGCGCCCCGAGCGCGGTGATGGTCACCGGCAGGAGCCTGGGATGGGGAACACGCAGCTTCATCACCGCCTCACCTTGCCAGCTTGAGGGCGCGCATCAGATCGCGCTCCGCCTGAGAGCGCAGGCGCGTGTCGGGCTCGGATGCGGCCAGCACCCGATCCTCGCCGTGCGGCTCGGCGACCGCCGAACGCCCGCGCGGCGACTCGGTGATCACGCGGCCGTGCCGGACCAGGCCGTCCATCCGGTCGGCGAGCTTCTCCCCGCGCTCGATGAGGAAGGCGAGGTCGCCCTTCAGCGCCCCGGCGGCCTCGACCTGGCGGCCGATCTGGCGACCGGCCCCATCGGCGGTCTCGCGCAGGCGGGCGACGCCGCCCTCTGCCTGGCGCGTGCTCTCGTTGAAGCTGCCGACCAGGGACTCCAGCGTGGCGCGGTCGCGCTTGAGCACGCCCAGCGCCCGCTCCAGGCGCAGGGCGTGGAACAGCGTGGCGGCGAGCAGGACGAGCAGCACGACCTCGAGCAGAAGCTGCATTCCACCCATTCTGGGCCTCCTAGCCTTGCGGCGGCGTTGACGGGGATGCGGCGTGCCAGGGTCGCGTCACTGGATCAGCAGGTCGGTGAACAGCACGTCGGACACGTGGCCCGGCGCCACGGCGTCCTCCGCCCGGTTGAGCAGCTCCTCGCGCAGGCGGTAGGTGCTGGCCGAGCCGCGCAGCTCCTCCGGCCGGGTCTCGCGCAGGTAGGTCTGGAACAGGTCGAGCAGGCGCGGCATGGCGGCGTTGATCGCGGCCACGTCCTCGGGCCGGTGCGCCTCGAGCTTGACCTTGAGCTTGATGAAGCTGTTGCGCTTCGGGCCGGCGTTGAGGTTGGCGACGATCTCCGGCAGCTCCACGAACACCGGCGCCATCGGCCTGGCGGCCTCCGACTTCTCCGCCTTCTCCGACCTGGCCTCGACCTTGTGGCCGCCGAGCAGGCCGCTGAACCACACGCCGGCGCCGATGCCGCCAAGCAGCAGCGGCGCCAGCACGATCAGCATCAGTTTCTTTTTGCCACTCTTGGCGGGCTTGTCGGCGGGAAGGTCGGTCGTGCTCGCTGCGCTCATGGGACTGCCCTGCCGCCGCCGTCCTGGCGGGTTCGGGCGATCCTTGCCGCAAATGGTTAACAGCCGGTTTCCCGACCGGCCGGACCCGGCACGAACCGCTGCCCGGCAGCAATTGCCGGGGACGCGCGCGGGTCCGCCGACCCGGATTGCCCGCAAACAGGCCAGCAAACGGGACGGTTCGGAGTGGCACGCGAGTTGCGCTGGGCGAGGCACCGACACCGGTCGCACCGACAACGGCGGACGCCATGAACAACACCACCAACATCGCCCTGTCCCGACTCGTGGTGCAGCAGAACGCGCTGGACGTCGCGGCGGGCAACCTCGCCAACGTCAACACGCCCGGCTACAAGGCCGAGCGCGTCGTGTTCTCGGACTGGCTCAGCAGGCAGAGCGGCACCGACATCCCGGCCGGCGACCGCAAGCTCGCCTACGTGCAGGACCGCGCCACCTACCGCGACCACAGCCAGGGCGCCTTCACCCAGACCGGCAACCCGCTCGACCTCGCGATCGGCGGCGACGGCTACTTCACGGTGGCGACGGCGCGCGGCACCCGCCTCACCCGCGCCGGCCGCTTCGAGCTGCAGCCCGACGGCACCATCGCCGACGCCGACGGCAACGCCCTGCTCGACACCGGCGGGCAGACGATGCAGGCCTCGCCGTCCGACACGCAGATCCGAGTGGCCGCCGACGGCACGATCAGCAGCGAGAACGGCCAGATCGGCACCATCGCCGTGGTCCAGCCAGGCGACCTCAACCGGATGCAGGCCGAGGGCGGGCGCCTGTTCGACTCCCAGGCCGGCACGACCCCGGTGGCCCAGCCGCGCATCACCCAGGGCGCCGTCGAGGACAGCAACGTGCAGGCCACCGCGGAGCTGACGCGGATGATGGCCATCCAGCGCGAGTTCCAGTTCGCCACGCAGTTCATCGAATCTGAAGGACAGCGCCAGCAGAATGCGATCGACAAGATCGTGCGCAGCGGCCCCGGCTGACGCGCCCGAGCGATGCCAACGGCCCTCTGGAGTAAGCGGTGAAGCAAGCAAGGTTGAGGCTCTGCCTCAAACTCCGCCAAAGGGCGAGCCCTTTGGAAACATTTACTTAAGTAAGGCCGGTCCAGGGGCGGCTCGCCCCTGGCGGGTCTGGGCAGAGCCCAGCCTTGCTTGCTGACAGTCAGACACCCGCCTGATCGACCGACCGAGGAGAGACCGACATGCGTGCACTCGACATCGCCGCCACCGGAATGCAGGCGCAGCAAACCAACGTGGAGGTGATCTCCAACAACATCGCCAACATGAGCACGACCGGCTTCAAGCGCCGGCGTGCTGAGTTCCAGGACCTGATGTATCAGAACCTGCGCCGCGTCGGCTCCAACAGCTCCGACAACGGCACCGTCGTCCCCTCGGGCGCGCAGGTCGGGCTCGGCGTGAAGACGGCGGCGATCTACCGCATCACCGAGCAGGGCAACCTGCAGCAGACCGGCAACAGCCTCGACCTCGCGATCCAGGGCCACGGCTATTTCCAGGTCACCCTGCCCTCGGGCGACACCGGCTACACCCGCGACGGCACGCTCGGCATGGCGCCGGACGGCACCATCGTCACCGCCGACGGCTACCCGGTCGCGCCCGGCATCACCGTGCCCAACAACGCCACCGCGGTCACGGTGAACGGCGCCGGCCAGGTGCAGGCGACGATCGCGGGCTCGGCCCTGCCGACCACGCTGGGGCAGATCCAGCTCGCGACCTTCCCCAACGAGGCCGGGCTCGACGCGCAGGGCGACAACCTGTTCCTGCAGAGCGGCGCGTCGGGCAACGCGGTCACCGGGGTTCCCGGCGCGCCCGGCTTCGGCACCACGATGCAGGGCTTCGTGGAGACCTCGAACGTCAACGTGGTCAGCGAGATCAGCAGCCTGATCACCGCGCAGCGCGCCTACGAGATGAACAGCAAGGTCATCACCGCGTCCAACGACATGCTGCAGACGCTGTCGCAGCTTCGGTGACCATCGTGCGCGCGCGCCTCCTCCTGCTCGCCGTGCTGCTCGCGATCCCGCCCGCGGCCTCGAGCGCCGCACCCCCGCCAGGCGCTGTCGCGGTGCCGGCGCGGTCGGTCACGCTCAGGCCGTTCGCGTCGGTGGGCAGCGCGGTGGTGCGGCTGTCGGACCTGTGGGACGGGCTGGACGCCGGCACCGACCGCGTGCTCGGCCCGGCGCCGCTGCCCGGGGCGCGCTTCACCGTGGAGTCGGCGCAGCTCGTCGCGATCGCCCGCCAGTTCGGCATCGAGTGGCATCCCGCCTCCGCCTCGGACCAGGCCGTGGTCCTGCGCGAGGGCCGGCCGATGACGCGCGAGGCGGTGCTCGCCCTGCTGCGCCCGGCCCTGCTCGCCGGCGGCGCGCCGCAGAGCGTCGAGATCGACCTGCCGGCCTTCGCGGCCCCGGTGCTGCCCGCCGACGGCACGGTGCGGCCGGAGGTGGCGCAGCTCGACTACGACCCCGCCACCGGCCGGTTCGCCGCCGTGATCTCCGCCGTGATCGAGGGCGCCGAGCCGCTGCACAGCCGCGTCGCCGGCACCGCGATCGCCATGGCCGACATGCTCGTCCTGGCCCGCCGCGTGCCGCCCGGGACCCTGCTGGACGCCAGCGACCTCGCCACCGCGCATGTGCGCCTCGCCGCCACCCACGTCGCCGTCGTGGAGCTGCCCGAGCAGGCGCGCGGCATGGCGCTGCGCCACCCGGTGGCACCCGGGCAGCCGATCCCGCTCGCCGACCTGGTCCGCCCGCCCGCGGTCGTGCGCGGCGCCCTGGTCGCGATGCAGCTCGACGGTCCCGGCCTCACGCTCACCGCGCAGGCGCAGGCCATGGACGACGGCGCGGTGGGCGAGCGCATCCGCGTGCTCAACCCGGCCTCGCGCGCCGTGCTCTCCGTGCTGATCGACGCGCCGGGCCGCGTGCACGTGCTGGCCGGCAGCGCGCCGCTGGTCCCCGCCGCCGGCGTGCGGCCTCCCGCCACCTTCGCCGAGGCGCTGCCGCGATGATCCGCCTCCTGCCCCTCCTGCTGGTCCTCGCCCTGCCCGCCTGCGGCACCTTGTCCACCCTGTCCGAGGTGGGCCGCCCGCCCGCCATGACGCCCTCCGGCGATCCGACGCAGAGCGCCGACTACCGGCCGATGACGCTGCCCATGCCGCGCTCTGAGGGCGCGCCCGCCGAGGCCAACAGCCTGTGGCGCTCGGGCAGCCGCGCCTTCTTCAAGGACCAGCGCGCCGCCCAGGTCGGCGACATCCTGACCGTGGTGGTCAACATCACCGATGCCGCCGACGTCGAGAACGGCAGCAACGTCACCCGCAACGGCAGCGAGGCGCTGGGCGTGCCCAACCTGTTCGGCCTGCAGGGCTCGATTCCCAAGCTGCTCGCCCAGACGGCCGCGACGTCGCTGCTGTCGACCAGCAGCTCCAACGCCAACACCGGCACCGGCAAGATCAAGCGCAACGAGACCGTGACCCTGCGCCTCGCGGGCCTGGTGACGCAGGTGATGCCGAACGGCAACCTCGTGGTGCAGGCGCGACAGGAAGTCCGGGTGAACAGCGAGCTGCGCGACCTGTCGGTGAGCGGCGTGGTGCGGCCGCAGGACATCGCCAGCGACAACACCGTGCTGCACGACCGCATGGCGGAGGCGCGGATCTCCTACGGCGGGCGCGGGCAGCTCACGAACGTGCAGACGCCGCGCTGGGGGCAGCAGGTGATCGACGCGGTGCTGCCGTTCTGAGCGGCAGGAAGCGCTGGGCTCTCCCTCCGCTGCCCATTCCAACGGCCCAAGCGGGCCGTTGGAACCTTTAGGTAGCTCCGCCCAGACCCGCCAGGGGCGAGCCGCCCCTGGACCGGCCTTGCTGAAGGAGCGGACTCCAAAGGCGAGGCTTTGGCGGAGTTTGAGGCCCATGCTTGAAGGAGGGGCCTCAACCTTGACACCACAGCCGCGGCTTCTGGCGAGTGAGTGGGGACGTGGCGCCGCATGGTGCCAGCAGGACTCTGCCACCTGGCGCTGAAGGCTTGCCCCCGAAGACCGCTTGCTCAAGGGATGGGCTTCCAAAGACCCCATGCTTGGAAGAGGGGGTCTTTGGCGGGTCTGGGCCTAGCCCAGTCTTGCCTGCTTCCTCCCAGCCAGCCCCAAGGCGCTCGCATGACGTCCTCCCCCGTGCACGTGATCGGCGCCTCCGGTCGCTCCGGCGCCGCGCTGTGCCGTGCCCTCCTGGGGCGACAGGTGCGGGTCGTGGCGGTGGTGCGCAGCCCGGAGCGCCTCGCGCTGGCCGGCCTGGGCCGCGACACCGCCGGGCTGAGCACCCGCGTCGCCGACCTCGGCGACGCGGACGCCCTCGCCGCCGCCCTCGCCGGCGCCGCGGGCGTCGTCAGCATGGCCCATGCCCGCCACGCCGCCGCGGTGCTGCACGCCAGCCCCGCCGGCGCGCGCCACGTCTTCCTCGGCAGCACCCGCACGCACACGCGCTGGCCCGACGCGCACGGCCTCGGCGTGCGGGAGGGCGAGGCCGCGTTCCTCCGCTCCGGACGCGACGGCGTGATGCTGCACCCCACGATGATCTACGGCGCGCAGGGCGAGGACAACGTGCAGCGCCTCGCCGCCCTGCTGCGCCGCCTGCCCGCGTCGGGGGGCCGGCCGCTGGTGCCGCTGCCCGGCGGCGGTTGCGCCCTGGTGCAGCCGATCCACCAGTCCGATGTCACCGCCTGCGTGCTCGCGGCCCTCGCCCGCGCGTGGGACGGCCCGCACGTCCTGACCATCGCCGGGCCGCAGGCGGTGCCCTACGCCGGGTTCGTGGCCGCCGTCGCCCGTGCCGCCGGCCTCGGCACGCCGCGCCTCGTCGCGGTGCCGGCGGCCCCGTTGATCGCGGCGACGCTGCTCACCCGGCTGCCGTTCCTGCCGCGCGTCCGCGCGGCCGAGCTGCGGCGCCTGCTGGAGGACAAGGCGTTCGACATCGCGCCGATGCACGCCGCCCTCGGCGTCGTGCCGATCCCGCTGGCCCAGGGCCTCGCCGCCACGTTCGCTCTGCCGGCCGGTCTCACTCCGACGTGAAGGAGGCTTGCTGCGGCAACGACGCCGGCACAGGTTGTGATCGCCCATCCGTGCGGCCTCGCACACGAGACAGCCGCCTTCTCAACGACTGTCGCATCTCCAGGACCATGGCGCCATGAAGCTCCCCACCGTTGCCGGACTCGCCGCCGTGCTCCTCGCCATGCCCGCGCTGGCCCAGCCGGTGACGCCGCCGCCGGGTCTCTCCACCCAGGGCGAGTCGATCGGCATTCCCCCGCCCAACCCCTCGCAGAACTCCGAGTTCCCGGGCCCGGCCTTCCACATCTTCGGCCTGCCCGTCGGCATCAGCGCGCCGGTGAACTCCCCCTACATGCAGTCCGCCACCACGACCTTCGGCGGCCAGCCGATGAACGGTGCCGACGCCGTGGTCTCGCGCGGCATGGGACCCAACGTCGCCGAGTAGCGCCGCCGATCGGCTGCCGGACCCTGCCGGCATGGATCGTCCTGTTGTCAGGTGGTTCAGCCACCCCAGCGCCCACCATGCCCGGGAGGGCACGCCGGATCCGGCACAGGCTCGGGGCGTCTCTGCATCGCCAACGCCACGGATGACCACGGATTTTCAGAGCATCTTGGGGCGAGCGATGGGACTCGAACCCACGGCATCCAAGACCACAACCTGGCGCTCTACCACCTGAGCTACGCCCGCCACCAAGAGGGCCGTGATCTAGGAGATCGGCCCGCACGCGTCAACGTCGCAGCGTGCGGCCATGGCCCGGTCCACCCGGAGCTGCCACAGGCGGAGCGACGGTCCGGAAAGGCAGGCAAGGTTGAGGCTCTGCCTCAAACTCCGCCAAGGGCTCGCCTTTGGAATCCACTTGCTTAAGCAAAGCCGGTCCAGGGGCGGCTCGCCCCTGGCGGGTCTGGGCGGAGCCCAGCCTTGCTTGACTTGCAGGCCGATGTAAGAAGCCACCCGCACGACGTCGCGCCCGCCCTCGCACCGCCCTCAACCCCACCCGCGGTCGCGCTCCGGCAGCGCGCTCCTGAGCCGCGCCAGCGCCGCGTCGAGCACCGTCTCGCGCTTGCAGAACGCGAACCGCACCAGGCTGCGCGGCGGCGCCCGGTCGTAGAACGCGGACAGTGGGATCGCCGCCACCCCGGCCCGCTCCACCATCCAGCGGCAGAACCCCACGTCGTCCTCGTCCGACAGCCCCGCAACGTCGGCCACCACGAAGTAGCTGCCCGCGGTCGGGAGCACGTCGAAGCCGAGCGCCGCCAGCCCCGTGGAGAGCTGGTCCCGCCGCTCCGCCATCCCCGCCGCCAGCGCCGCAAAATACCCGCGCTCCTTGCGCAGCCCGTGCGCCACGCCGCGCTGCAGGTTCGGCGCGCTGGCGAAGGTCAGGTTCTGGTGCGCCCTGGCCACCACCTCGGCGAGCGGCGGCGAGGCCGTGACGTAGCCGATCTTCCACCCCGTCAGCGAGAACGTTTTCCCCGCGCTCCCAACCCGCAGGCAGCGTTCGCGCATCCCCGGCAGGCTCATCAGAGGCACGTGGCGGCCCTCGAACACCAGGTGCTCGTACACCTCGTCGCACACGGCGTAGGCGTCGTGCTCGGCGAGCAGCCCGGCCAGGAACCCCAGCTCGTCCGGCGTGAACACCTTGCCGGTCGGGTTCATCGGCGAGTTCAGCAGCACCGCCTTGGTGCGCGGCCCGAACGCCGCCGCCAGCTCGGCCCGCGGCAGCGCCCAGCCCGGCGGCTCCAGGCGCACCAGCCGCGGCACCGCGCCGAGCATCCGCACCACCGGCAGGTAGGTGTCGAACAGCGGCTCGATCAGCACCACCTCGTCGCCGGGGTCGAGCAGCGCCGCCAGGCAGGCCGTGATCGCCTCGGTGGCCCCCGACGTCACCACGACCTCGCGCTCCGGGTCGACCGCGAGCCCGTAGTCGCGCGCGTTCGCCGCCGCCACCGCCTCGCGCAGCTCCTCCAGCCCGGTCAGCGGCGCATACTGGTTGCGCCCGTCGAGCAGCGCCGCCGCCGCCGCCTGCACGATGTCGGCCGGGCCCTCCGTGTCGGGAAAGCCCTGCCCCAGGTTGATCGCCCCGTGCCGCGCGGCGAGCGCCGACATCACCGTGAAGATCGTCGTCCCCGAGCGCTGCAGCCCCGTGTTCAGCGGCCTCATCGAACATCCCCCTCTCCGCGCGGCGACGCCGCGACGGCGCGCCGACATGGCCCGCCGCCGGGCCGGGCGCAATCCGCTGCACCACGGCTGGGCAGCGCGCGGGCGCCGAGCACAGTTCTCGGGCAGTGGCGGCGGGGCGCGCACGCGAGCCTAGGTGAGCAAGCAAGGTTGAGGCTCTGCCTCAAACTCCGCCAAAGGCTCGCCTTTGGAAACCACTACTTAAGAGAAGCCGGTCCAGGGGCGGCTCGCCCCTGGCGGGTCTGGGCGGAGCCCAGCCTTGCTTTCCGGCCGCGCGGCGCCGGTTCGTCCCTGCAACGATCCGCGACCCGCTTGTTGCGGTCACGGCGAATTGCACCCATGGCACGGCGCGTGCAAACGTGTTGCCCTGCTTCCCCGACGAAATCGCCGGCGCGGCGGAGAACAGCAGGGAGGCGCCGCTTCATCGCGAGCGCGGGCGGATGAAGAAGATCGAGGCGGTGATCAAGCCGTTCAAGCTGGACGAGGTGAAGGAGGCTCTCCACGAGGTCGGGCTGCAGGGCATCACCGTGGTCGAGGCCAAGGGCTTCGGCCGCCAGAAAGGCCATGCCGAGCTGTACCGCGGCGCCGAGTATGTGGTCGACTTCCTTCCCAAGGTGAAGATCGAGGTGGTCTGCGAGGACGCCCTGGTCGAGCGCGCCTGCGAGGCGATCGTGACCGCCGCGCGCACCGGCCGCATCGGCGACGGCAAGATCTTCGTGACATCGATCGACGAGGTGATCCGCATCCGCACCGGCGAACGCGGCGACGACGCGGTCTGACCAGGCCGACACCCGCGGCGGTCCGGCACGGCTGCCGGGCGCGCCAGGCCCCCGCCGTCAGGCACACTGAGCACGGACCATCCCCGGTCCGGATGCAAAACGATAGAGGATGCGTATGGCGAAGAAACCACCGGCACCGGCCGCCACCAACCACGTGGCACGGGCCATCGAGCTCATGCGCGAGCACGCCGTCGAGTACGTCGACCTGCGCTTCACCGACCCGCGCGGCAAGTGGCAGCACACCGCGCAGCACGTCTCGACCATCGACGAGGACGCGTTCCGCGACGGCATCATGTTCGATGGCTCCTCGATCGCCGGCTGGAAGGCGATCAACGAGTCCGACATGATCCTCATGCTCGACCCGGAGACCGCGGTGATGGACCCGTTCGCCGCCAAGCCGCAGATGATCATCTTCTGCGACATCGTCGAGCCGTCCACCGGCCAGTTCTACGCCCGCGATCCGCGCGCCACCGCCAAGCTCGCGGAGGCCTACGTCAAGGCGAGCGGCGTCGGCGACACCGTGATCTGCGGCGCCGAGGCGGAGTTCTTCGTCTTCGACAGCGTGCGCTTCGGCACCGGGCGCAACTACTCGATGGTCCAGATCGACAGCATCGAGGGTCCCGACGCCTCGATGAAGGACTTCCCCGAGGGCAACATGGGCCACCGCCCGGCGGTCAAGGGCGGCTACTTCCCGGTGCCCCCAGTGGACAGCGAGGTGGACCTGCGCGCCGAGATGCTCTCGACCATGGGCGAGATGGGCCTGGTGATCGAGAAGCACCACCACGAGGTCGCCCAGTCCCAGCACGAGCTCGGCACGCGCTTCACCACGCTGACCAAGATGGCCGACCAGATGCAGATCTACAAATACTGCGTCCACAACGTCGCCCACAGCTACGGCAAGACCGCGACCTTCATGCCCAAGCCGATCTACGGCGACAACGGCACCGGGATGCACACGCATCTGTCGATCTGGAACCAGGGCAAGCCGCTGTTCGCCGGCAACGCCTACGCCGACCTGTCCGAGATGTGCCTGTACTTCATCGGCGGCATCATCAAGCACGCCAAGGCCTGCAACGCCTTCACCAACCCCTCGACCAACAGCTACAAGCGGCTCATCCCCGGCTTCGAGGCGCCGGTGCTGCTCGCCTACTCCGCACGCAACCGCTCCGCCTCCTGCCGCATCCCCTACACCACCAACCCCAAGGGCAAGCGCGTCGAGGTTCGGTTCCCCGACCCCAGCGCCAACCCCTACCTCGCGTTCTCGGCGCTGCTGATGGCCGGCATGGACGGCATCAAGAACAAGATCCATCCCGGCGACGCCATGGACAAGGACCTCTACGACCTGCCGCCGGAGGAGCTGCACGGCATCCCAACCGTGTGCGGCAGCCTGCGCGAGGCGCTCGGCGCCCTGAAGGCCGACCACGACTTCCTCCTCGAGGGCGACGTGTTCAGCACCGACCAGATCGAGAGCTACATCGAGCTGAAGTGGCAGGAGGTGTTCAAATTCGAGCACAACCCGCACCCCGTCGAGTTCGAGATGTACTACTCGGTCTGATCGTCCCGCCTGACTTCGAACGCCCCGCGGTTCGCCAGGACCGCGGGGCGTTCTCGTTTCCGGACCTGCGGCCTCCGCGACGCGCAGCCGGCGTAGTGCAAACAGCCGTTTGAATGACCTGCAAGACAGCAAGGTTGAGGCTCTGCCTCAAACTCCGCCAAAGGCTCGCCTTTGGAATCCACTCCTCAAGTAAAGCCAGTCCAGGGCGGCTCGCCCTGGCGGGTCCAGGGCAGAGCCCTGGCCTTGCCTGCCTACTCGTCCGCCGCCAGCCGCGCCGCTTGGTCCTCCGCCGTGAGCGCGTCCACGAACTCGTCCAGCTCGCCCGCCATCACCCGCTCGATCTTGTACAGCGTCAGGTTGATCCGGTGGTCGCTCACCCGCCCCTGCGGGAAGTTGTAGGTGCGGATGCGCTCGCTCCTGTCCCCCGTCCCCACCTGCGACTTGCGGTCCGCAGAGCGCGTCGAGTGCAGCGCCGCCCGCTGCGCCTCGTACAGCCTCGCGCGCAGGATCTTCATCGCCTTCGCGCGGTTCTTGTGCTGGCTGCGCTCCTCCTGCATCGCCACCACCACCCCGGTCGGCAGGTGCGTGATCCGCACCGCGCTCTCCGTCTTGTTCACGTGCTGCCCGCCGGCCCCGGAAGCCCGATAGACGTCGATGCGCAGGTCTGATTCGTTGACCTCCACGTCCACCTCCTCCGCCTCCGGCAGCACCGCCACCGTCACCGTGGAGGTGTGGATGCGCCCCTGGCTTTCCGTCGCCGGCACCCGCTGCACCCGGTGCACGCCCGACTCGTACTTCAGCCGTGCGAACACGTTGCGCCCGGTGATCTCCGCCATCCCGCCCTTGAGCCCGCCGAGCCCGGTGTCGTCGTACTCCATGATCTCGAACCGCCAGCCATGCGCCTCCGAGTACTTCTGGTACAGCCCGAACAGCTCGGCCGCGAACAGCGCCGCCTCGTCCCCGCCCGCCGCCGGCCGCAGCTCCAGGATCGCGCTCCTGGCGTCCGCCTCGTCCTTGGGCAGCAGCGACAGCCGGATCTCGTGCGCCAGCGCCGGCAGCTTCTCGCGCAGCCCCTCCAGCTCCGCCTGCGCCAGCTCGCGCATCTCCGGGTCAGCCAGCATCGCCTCCGCCTCGGCTGCCTGCGCCTCGGCCGCGCGCAGCTCCTCGATCCGCGCCACCACCGGCTCCAGCTCCGACAGCTCGCGCGACGCCTTGGTGAACGCCTCGCCGCTCACCCCCGTCGCGGACAGGTCGGAGCGCAGCTCCTCGGCGCGCGCCACGATCCGGTCCAACCGGGCGGCGCCGCTCACCCACGCCCCGCAGGCAAGCAAGGCCAGAGGCTCTGCCTCTGGACTCCGCTCAAGGCGAAGCCTTGAGAATCCACTCGTTGAAGAAAGAACCGGCGACAGCCCTGCATGACCCTCAAGACTTGCCTGCTTCAGGCAATGGTTTCCAAAGGCCTCCGGCCTTTGGCTGGTCTGGGCGGAGCCCAGCCTTGCTTGCCTTCCTGAGCCGCAACGCCCGCACCAGCCCGAACACGCTGATCGCCGACCAGAACAGCTCGATCAGCACCGACGGCAGGTTGAACGTCTCCACCAGCGACAGGAAGATCAGCAGCGACCCCACCAAGTTGCCCCCCGGGAACCGCCAGTCCGTGGTCTCCAGCCGCCCCATCTGGTTGAGCAGGTAGAGCCCGGAGATCAGCGCCGCCCCCACGATCCCGGCCGCATCCGCCGCCCCGGCCAGCACGCCCTACCCCGCCGACGCGCCAGGCGCGCCCGCAGCCGCGCCGGAGGCCCGCGCGGCGACCCGCCGGGCCAGCAGCGCCGCCACGTCGCCCAGCGCCACCTCCTCCTGCGCGCCCGCCCGCAGGTCGCGCACCTGCGCCACGCCGCGCGCCAGCTCGTCCTCGCCCAGGATCACCGCGAAGCCTGCCCCGACCCGGTTCGCCCGCTCCATCCGCTTCTTCAGGGTGCCGCGATACGCCATCTCCGCCCGCAGCCCGGCGCCGCGCACCGCCCGCAGCACCTTGACCGCCGCCGCCTCCGCTGGCTCGCCGACCGGCACCACGGCGACGACCTCCGGCCCCGCCGGCACGCCATCCACCAGCATCGACAGACGCTCGATCCCCGCCCCCCAGCCGATCGCGGGCGTCGCCGGCCCGCCCATCTCCGCGACCAGGCCGTCGTAGCGTCCGCCCGCCAGCACGGTGCCCTGCGCGCCCAGCCGCTCGGTCGTGAACTCGAACGCCGTGTGGCTGTAGTAGTCGAGCCCGCGCACGATCCGCGGGTTCTCGCGGAACGCCACCCCGAAGCGGTCGAGCCCGCGCCGCACCGCGTCGTAGAACGCCTGCGCGGCCGGCGTCAGGTGCGGCCCGATCACCGGCGCGTCGGCCACGATCCTGCGGTCGCCCTCGTCCTTGCTGTCGAGCACCCGCATCGGGTTGCGCTCCAGCCGCGACGCGCTCTCCGCCGACAGCCCGGCCCGCCGCTCCTCCAGGTAGGCCACCAGCGCGGCCCTATACGCCGCCCGGCTCTGCGCGTCGCCCAGCGTGTTCAGCTCCAGCACCACGCCGTCCTCCACGCCCAGGGCGAGCAGCACGTCGCGCGCGCAGGCGATCGCCTCCGCGTCGGCCAGCGGCTCGGCCGCGCCGATCCACTCCGCGCCGACCTGGTGGAACTGCCGATAGCGCCCCTTCTGCGGCCGCTCGTAGCGGAACATCGGCCCGGCGTAGAACACCTTCTGCGGCAGCGACTGCGTCAGCCCGTTGCTGACCAGCGCCCGGCACACCCCGGCCGTGCCCTCCGGCCGCAGCGTCAGCCGGTCGCCGCCGCGGTCCTCGAAGCTGTACATCTCCTTGGTCACGACGTCGGAGGTGTCGCCCAGGGTGCGTAGGAACACGCGCTCGTCCTCGAAGATCGGCGTCTGCCACTCGTCGAGCCCGTAGAGCCCGGCCACGCGCCGCGCGGTCGCGACGACATGGGCGTACTGCCGCTGCTCGTCGCCGATCAGGTCGCGGGTGCCGCGAACCGGCTGCAACCCGGCCATCTAGGGGGCAAGGCCAGGGGCTCTGCCCCTGGACCCCGCCAAAGGCTCGCCTTTGGAAACCATCACTCAGGCTTTCTTAAGTTGTGTGGGTCTGGGGGCTCAGCCCCCAGCGGGTCCAGGGCAGAGCCCTGGCCTTACTCCGCCGCCGCCGACATCCCCTCGGCGACCGCTTTCTTCGCGCTCTCCTCCGCCTGGATCGCCGCGACCTTGGCCTCGACCTGCGCCACGATGTGGTCGACCATCGAGGCGCCATCGATCGTATGGTCCTGCCTGCCTGCCGAGTACACCATGTGGCGGTTGTTGCCGCCGCCGGTGAGGCCGATGTCGGTCATCAGCGCCTCGCCCGGCCCGTTGACCACGCAGCCGATGATCGACAGCGTCACCGGCGTCTCGATGTAGGCGAGCCGCTCCTCGAGCTGCTGCACCGTGGCGATGACGTTGAACCCCTGCCGCGCGCAGGACGGGCAGGAGATGACCTTCACGCCCCGGTTGCGCACGCCGAGCGTCTTGAGCATGTCCCAGCCGACGAGCACCTCCTCCTCCGGCTCGGCGGAGAGGCTGACGCGCACCGTGTCGCCGATCCCCGCCCACAGCAGGTTGCCCAGCCCGATCGCGCTCTTCACCGTGCCGGCGCGCCTGCCGCCCGCCTCGGTGATGCCGATGTGCAGCGGGTGGTCGCACTGCTCGGCGAGCTGCTGGTAGGCGGCGACCGCCATGAACACGTCGGACGCCTTCACGCTGATCTTGAACTCGTGGAAGTCGTGGTCCTGCAGGATCTTGGCGTGCTCCAGCGCCGACTCGACCAGCGCCTCCGGGTTCGGCTCGCCGTACTTCTCCAGCAGGTGGCGCTCCAGCGAGCCTGCGTTCACCCCGATGCGGATCGAGCAGCCGTGCTCGCGCGCCGCGGTGACGACCTCGCGCACCCGCTCGGCGCTGCCGATGTTGCCGGGGTTGATGCGCAGGCAGGCGGCGCCGGCCTGGGCGGCCTCGATGGCGCGCCTGTAGTGGAAGTGGATGTCGGCCACGATCGGCACGTTCACCTCGCGCACGATCTCGGCCAGGGCGGCGGTGCTCTCCACGTCGGGGCACGACACCCGCACGATGTCCACGCCGGCCAGCTCGGCGCGGCGGATCTGCGCGATCGTGGCCTGCGCGTCCGAGGTCAGGGTGTTGGTCATGGTCTGGATGGTGATCGGCGCGTCGCCGCCGACCTTGACGCGGCCGACGCTGATCTGGCGCGAGCGCCGGCGCTCGATCTGCTGGTAGGGGCGGTAGCTCATGGGACCTCCGGGCCGGGCGCGGCGCCCACTGCTGTGGGCCGTCTGCGCTCAGGATTACCAGCCCGGGCGCGGAAGGCCAAACTGTCAGGAAGCAAGGCTGGGCGCTCCCTCCGCTACCATTCCAAAGACCCAAGCGGGTCGTCGGAACCTCTGGCAGCCACGCCCAGACCCGCCAGGGGGGGGAAGCCCCTCCTGAACCGGCTTTCTTAAATATTGGATTCCAAAGGCGAGCCTTTGGCGGAGTTTGAGGCAGAGCCTCAACCTTGCTTCACAAGGCGGTCGGTACGAGCCGGCACCCTGTCAGTGGCTGCCGAGCTGCCTCGCGTTGAGCTGGTCCGCGGAGTTGTCCGCGTCGGGCGCCGGCTTCGGCCTGGGCCTGGGCGGTGGCGGCGGAGGTGGCGCGGCCACGAGCTTGCCGGACTGCACGTCGTCCACGTCGAGCGGCAGGTCGCGGCGGCTGATGCCCTGGAGCTGCGGCGCCGCGGCCCCGTCGACCAGCAGCGACAGCCCCCTGGCATTGCCCACCGACAGCAGCAGCGGGTGATCGTCCGCCGGCACCGGCCAGGTCTCGCCGGGATGTAGGGTCTCGTTGACCAGCACCTTGCCGCCCTTCTCGCGCACCATGATCCAGCTCGGCGCCGTGCTCGCGAGCACGATCCGCGTCCCCGGCGGCGGCGGCGGCACGACCGGCAGCACGGCCGGCGCCGTGTTCCCCGCGCCCGCAGCACCTGGGGTTGCCGCCGCTCCGGGAACGCCCGTCCCCTGCGCGACCGGCACGGAGGCCGCCGCGACCACGCCGCCGGCCGAGGCGCCCGCCGCCGCCTGTGCCGCCGGGCCGGCGATGACGCTCCCCGCAAGCGGCACGGCCTGCCCCGGCACGGCCGGGGCCGCGACAGCGGGCGTTGGAGACGACGCAGCCGGCGCCTGGGCGGAGGGCGGCGCGGTGGCCGGCAGGATCGAGGCGACCTGCGGCGACGGCGCCACCATGGCCGGCGCCGCACGCGACGCGAGAGTCTCCGGCACTTCGGGCACCGTCTGCACCGGCGTGTGCCCGTCGCTGGACATGCGGTACCAGCCCGCGTACGCCGCCACCACCACCACCACGCCCAGCAGCACCACCGCGCCCGCCGGCATCCCGCGCTGCGGCACCGGCGCCGGGAACGCCAGCTCCGTCCTGCGGTTCACCTCGCTCGCCCCGGCACGGAACCGCTCCGCCAGCGCGTCGGCGTCCAGTCCCACCGCCCCGGCATAGGTCCGCAGGAATCCCATCGCGTAGGCGCTGCCCGGAAGGTCGGCCACCCGCCCCGCCTCGATCGCCTCCAGGTAGGGCTGGCGGATGCGCAGCTCGCCCGACACCGCCTCCAGGCTCCACCCGAGCGCCTCGCGCGCGCCGCGAATCTCCGCGCCGACCTGCGCCGCGCCCGCCCTGGGCGCCGCGCCGGATGCCTCGGACAGCCGCTCGCGCGACCCGGCCAGCCTCGATCTGGTACCCTGCAGCACGCTCACCTCTTCAGGCAGTCGCCCGCCCCGGACCGGCACGGCGCCGCCGCCCGGTATGTAGGACCAGATCGCCCCCGGTGCCAACGTGCGCGCGGGCGCGGCGGGCACAGCAAGCAAGGTTGAGGCTCTGCCTCAAACTCCGCCAAAGGCTCGCCTTTGGAATCCATCTGCTTCGGCAAGGCCAGCCCAGGGCGGAGCCCGGCCTTGCTTGCCTGTGGGGGCAACAATCCTGGCCGTCGAGTGGGCCGCCTCGCCGGGACCGGCGCTTCCTGCCGGCTTGGCGCCGTCGCCGCGACGGCCTATTGGCCCTGCCACGCCTGTCGCCCAGCCTGCAGCGGCCCCGCCAGATCGAAGGACCCCGCCCCATGACCGTCGGACGCTTCCCCGCCACCCGGATGCGCCGCAACCGCCACGACGCCTGGACCCGCCGCCTGGTCGCGGAGACCCGGCTGTCCGTCGACGACCTGATCTGGCCGATCTTCATGATCGAGGGCGACGCCACCACCAGCGACATCGCCTCGATGCCCGGCGTGCAGCGCGTCACCCTGGACCGCCTCGCCGCCCACATCGCCCCGGCCGCCCGCCTCGGCATCCCGGCACTCGCCCTGTTCCCCGCGACGCCCGCGGAGAAGAAGGACCCGGACGGCACCGAATCCGCCAACCCCGACAACCTGATCTGCCAAGCCGCCCGCCTGCTGAAGCGCGAGTTCCCCGATCTCGGCCTGATCGGCGACGTGGCGCTCGACCCCTACACCAGCCACGGCCACGACGGCGTGCTGCGCGACGGCACTGTCGCCAACGACGAGTCCGTCGCCATCCTCGCCCGCCAGGCCACGAACCAGGCCAACGCCGGCATCGACGTCATCGCGCCGTCGGACATGATGGACGGCCGCATCGGCGCGATCCGCGAGGCGCTGGACGCCGCAGGCCACGAGCACACCCGCCTGATGTCGTACGCCGCCAAGTACGCCTCAGCGTTCTACGGCCCGTTCCGCGACGCGCTCGGCTCCGAGGCCGCGCTGAAGGGCGACAAGAAGACCTACCAGATGGACCCCGCCAACGGCGACGAGGCCTTGCGCGAGGTCGAGCTGGACCTGCTCGAAGGCGCCGACATGGTCATGATCAAGCCGGGGATGCCCTACCTGGACGTCGTCCGGCGCGTCCACGAGCGCTTCGCCGTGCCCACCTTCGCCTACCAGGTGTCCGGCGAGTACTCGATGCTCGTCGCGGCCATCGAGCGCGGCTGGCTCGACCGGGACCGCGCGATCCTGGAGAGCCTGATCGCCTTCAAGCGCGCCGGCGCCAGCGGGGTGCTGACCTACTTCGCCGTGGAAGCGGCGCGGCTGCTGCGCGAGCGGGACGCGGGCTGAAGCAAGCAAGGTTGAGGCTCTGCCTCAAACTCCGCCAAAGGCAGGCCTTTGGAGTCCATTACTTAAGTAGTGCCGGTCCAGGGGCGGCTCGCCCCTGGCGGGTCTGGGCGTAGCTGCCAAAGGTTCCGACAGCCCTCTTGGGCTGTTGGAATGGGCATCGGAGGGAGAGCCCAGCCTTGCTTCCTACGCTTCGCGCGCCCGGTACCCCCGGGCGCGGCCGATCTCGACGTAGTGATGTTCCGGGTCGGCGTACCACCCCTCGCCGATCTCCTGCGCCGCCAGCGGGTAGGTCCGCGCGTACCAGGCCGCGTCGATCGGCACCGCCACCCGCTTCTCCGCGAACCCGTGCGCCACGTAGTGCTCGTGCCCGCGGGCGTAGCTCCCCGCGGCGACGGCCTCGCGCACGTCGGGGTGCGACGCCAGGTAGAACGCCTCGTCGAACAGCGTGCCGATGCGATCGAAGCGGCGCGGCAGGCGCGGCACGACGCGGAACATCTCGCGCAGCATCGCCGGCTCGACGAGGCGCCATTGCCCGAGCAGCGCCCGGTGCACCGGCTCGTGCGCCTCGACCGGCACCGCGTAGTTGGCGGGGAACAGGAAGAAGCGGTAGCGCGGGTCGTCCAGCGGCAGCAGGTTCGCGTGCGGCCCCATCACCGGGTGCAGCATCCCGTCCACGGGCAGGAACACCCGGTCGGCGTCGGACAGCCACGCCGCCAGCCACGCGAAGGTGGACACGCTCGGCACGATGTTGCGCGAGCGGCACAGCCGCGCGAAATCCACCATCGGCCCGCGGCTGTCGACGAACAGCGCGCCGGGGAACCTGGCCCGCAGCGCCGCGACGTAGCCGTTGGGGTCGAGCTGCCCGAGGAATACCGGCGCCAGCCCGGTCGCGGCCACGAGGTCGGCGTAGAACTCCACCGGCAGCAGCACGTAGCCGGGGTGGCGGCCGTCCAGCACCTCGCCGCCGCGGATGCTGCACACGAGCTGCCCTGGCCCGAAACCGGGCGCCTCGTCCTCGCCGGGCATCGCCGCGGCCGGGAAGGCCTGCCGGTACAGCGCCGGCGGCAGGAAGTACTCAAGCCGCTGCCCGTAGACCTGCACCTCCAGCCGCTCCACCGCGCCGGACGCGAGCTGGGCGACCCAGTGCGCGAGGTCGAACCGCTCGTCGGCGAGCACGTGCCGGCGCGCCTCGCCCGCGGGCACGGCAGGGGCGTGCAGGCCCCACTCCGGCATCACGATGTTGGACAGCACGCAGCCGGGCACCTGGCTGGCGATGGTCATCGCCACCATCGCCTGGATCATCCGGTTGGCGAAGCCGCCCATCGGGTTGACGTGCACCACTGGCACGCTCATCGGGGCCTGTCGGAAAGGAAGGCCAGGGCTCTGCCCTGGACCCGCCAGGGGGGAGCCCCCCCTGGACCGGCCTTACTTAAGTAATGGATTCCAAAGGCCTGCCTTTGGCGGAGTTTGAGGCAGAGCCTCAACCTTTCTTGCTTCACCCCGCAAGCCCGCGCAGCCCGCCCGCGCGCATCACCGCCATCTCGCGCTTCACCGCGGGCACGTAGCGCAGCGCCGAGGCGTCCAGCACCTCGTTGCGGTCGTGCTCGACAAAGGCGTCGTCGGTGCGCTCCACGTCGAGCCAGCGCCGCGCCATCTTCACCCGCCAGTGCGCCAGCGAGCGCGTGAAGTAGTGGTGCAGCCGCGCGGTGGCGAACTCCGGCCGGTCCCGCGTCACCCCCGCCTGCGTCTCCCAGTGGATGGGCCGGCCGTCCGCGTCGACGTAGCCGTCGTGCCAGCCGTCGCCCTCGATCCGCGCGCCGCGCATCTCGAACCAGTGCGACAGGTGGCAGCGCACCACCTCGCCCGGCCGCACGATCGACTTGATGTGCCGGTTGGGCCCGAAGTCCTCGCGCGCGCGGTGCAGGAAGCTGTCGAGCACCAGCCCCCGCGGCCAGTCCACCTGCCCCGACGAGCCGAACACCGCCCAGTGCACGCCCACCGCCTGGTGCGCGGACAGCGACTCCAGCAGCGCCGGCACCGAGCCGTGACGCAGCGGCAGCAGGAACTCGTCGGCGTCGAGGAACGCCATCCAGTCGAACTCCGCGCCGAACAGCGCCAGCGCGTGGTTGTAGGCGTCTGCGTGCGAGCTGAGCGCCACGGACGGCCAGTCGAGCAGGCGGACGTCGTGCGTCTGCGCGGCCCCGCGCACCACGTCCTGCGTGCCGTCGGTCGAACCGTTGTCGAGCACGATCACCGTGTCGAAGCCGACCACGAACTGGAACGCCAGCCACTCCAGCAGATCGCGCGCCTCGTTCTTGACCAGCAGGCAGACGGCCACCCTCACGAGCGGCGCCTCACGCGGGCCGCACGGCGAGCGGCGCACCCGACGCCGTCGTCGCGGGCGCAGCCCCGGACGCGGACACAGCATTGGGTGCGGGCGCCGCGGCCTGGCCCGGGGCAGCCTCGCCGGCGACGCGGGCCGGCGCCGGCCCGAGGCCGCCGAGCTGGAGGAACCTGCGGCCCAGCACGTCCCAGGCGCCTGTGGCCGGGTCCGCCTGGTAGGTCTCGACGATCCGCGCCATGCGGGCGGTGCAGGCGGCGCGCATCGCGGCCTCCGCCGCCGCCACCCCCGGCAGCGCGCGCAGGGCCGCGATCCCCGCGCCCAGGGCGGGGGCGCAGCGCGTCGCGCGGTCGTCGACCACCACGTCGGCGGCCCGGTGCTGGCGCATGAAGCTGTGCGCGTCGGCCTGCGCCATCACCTGCGTCGCGCGCCGCACCCCGCCGTCGCCGCTGTTGCGCGACTTCTTCCACGCCCACTCCTCGGCGGACTTGAACAGGTAGTGGTGCACCGCCGCCGCCTCGGTGCGCAGGGTTGCCGCGAAGTTCAGCCCGTCGCCGTCCCCGCCCGGTCGGCTGCGCCCGTGCAACTCGCCCGACGCCGCGCGGTACACCAGGGTGCGGCGCTCGTCCGTGACCGGCGCGTGCGGCCCGGACTGCATCATCATCGCGGGCCGCGCCAGCGTCTTGACCAGCCGGACCTCCTCGCCCAGGTGGCGGCGCGTCAGCACCCGGACGTTGCGCTCGACCAGCGGCGTGTCCGGCCAGCCTGCAGCGTCCCCTGACCCGAACGGCAGCCAGTTCACCGCCACAGCGTCCACAGAGCGCCGCTCCTGCCACGCCAGGTAGTCGTTGACCGAGCCGAACCGCTCCGGATCGAACACGAAGAACTCGTCGGCGTCCGCGGTCAGCACCCAGCGATGCGCCAGAACCTCCGGCAGCACGCTGAACGCATGGCCGTACGCCCGCGCCCGCGCCGAGGCGCCGTCCGCCACCCGGTTCGCCAGCCAGGTGATCGCCCCCGCGTCCGCCAGCGCCCCCAGCAGGGCGTCCGAGCCGTCCTCGTTGTCGTTGCTGTACAGGTAGAAGGCCTCGAAGCCGATGGCGCGGTGGTAGGCGACCCACTCCAGCAGGTACGGCCCCTCGTTGCGCAGCGTCGCCACCACGCACGGCCCGCGCGTCGGCGCCACGGTGCCCCTGGCCTGCACCGCCACCGCGTGCGGGAACGACGCGAACGCCCCGGTCATGCCGGCGTCCGTCACGCCATCGTAGTCCGCGTCCACCACGCGACGGTTCGGTGACGCCTCCGCTTCCTCGCGGCGCGCCCGCCCGCCACGGCGCAGCAGCCCGAAGCCGCGCGCCGGCGCCGCGACAGGGGGGGCGACGCCCAGCATCTCCGCCAGCGCCGGCAGGGCGTACGCCGCCCACACGTCGCCCGGGAACGCCTCCGCCAGGCGGCGCGCCAGCTCCGCCGAGCCGAGCACCGCGCGACCGATCTCCTGCAGCTCGTCCAGGCGCAGCAGCGGCAGCACCGCGTTCAGCACTTCCGCCGCGAACGGCCGATCCGCCGCCACCAGCGCCAGCACCGAGGCCGCGTTCACGCCGCCCGCCAGCATCGCCTCGATCGCCTCCGCGCGCGCGCGCACCGTGCACGGCACGAAGATGTCGCGCACCGCCTCGAGGGAGAAGGCCTCCCACTCGCCGGCCTCCTCGCGGTCCACGGCGACCGGCGCCGCCGCCTCCGGGTCGGCCGGCGCCGGCGCGGAGGCGAAGCGGCCGGAGGACGGGTCGAGCAGGGTGACGTGCCCGCCGTCTCCGACCCAGTGCGCCTCGAACAAATGCGCGGTGGTGCGCAAGCCCCCAGGACGCAGCCGGAACGCCGCGCTCTCCTCCTCGGTCGCCTCCATCAGCACCAGCAGGTCGCGCCGTGCGCGGGGCACGATCGCCATGGTGGGGATACGGTCGTGCGACACGCCCTCCGCGGTGACCAGCGTCGCCGCGCGCGAGGCCACGAACACCTCGCTGCCGTCGCACGACAGCAGCCGGTAGCAGCCGGGCTCGCGCAGCAGCGGCGCCGTCACCACCACGCCGCCGGGCTCCGCGCCGACCACGGCCAGGGACGGCGCGGCGGCCAGCGCGCGCAGCAGCCGGTTCTCCGGAGAGCCGCGCACCTGGAAGCGCGCGCTGTCGCGCATCTCCTGGCGCAGCCGCAGCGCGGCGGCGGCGGCGGCCTGCTCGACCGCCGCCGCCGCCGCCGCCACGTCGGGCAGCGCGGAGAGCCGCGCCAGCTCGCCGGCGGCCGCGTCGGCGAACACGGTGGCGCGCTCGTCGGCCTCCTCCCAGTCGGGCCGGTGCTGGTCGAGGAAGCCCTCGATCGTCGCCGTGCCCAGCAGGTCGAGCTGCAGGCTGCGCGTCACCGCCCGGTCGCCGGCGTTGCGCGAGCGGCGCAGCGCGAACTCCTCCGCCGACTTCATCGCGTAATGCGCCACCCAGGCCTGCCGGTCGCTCGGCCGTGGCGAGAACGCCGCGGCGTTGCCCTCGCGCTCCTGCGGGTGCGCCCCGCCCTCGGCACCCCTGAAGGTCCAGGCCTGCCCGAACGGCGCCACCGGGTAGTGCGCCTGGGCGTGCACGAAGCGCCGCGGCCGGCACAGCGACTTGACGTGGCGATCCACCGCGTGGCGGCGCAGGAAGCGCTCCGTCACCGGGCGCCGCTCTCGCGCCGCCAGCCCGCCGGAGCCGAACACCACCCAGTTCAGGGCGATCGCGTCCACGTCCTTGCGCTCCTGCCAGGCGAGGTAGTCGGCGAAGCTCGCGTGCAGCGCGGTATCGAACGCCAGGGCCTCGTCGAGGTCGATCACTGCGACCCAGCGGTAGTCCAGGATCTCCGGCAGCATCTGCAGGGCGTGGCCGTACGCCTTGTACTGCGGCGCGGCGCCGGGCGGCACGTCGTTGACCACCCAGGTGATCTCGCCCGCCCGCGCCAGCGCCGCCAGCAGGTCGTCCGAGCCGTCGGTGTTGTCGTTGCTGTAGAGGAAGAAGTGCTCCGCGCCGAGCGCCCTGTGGTGCGCGATCCAGTCCAGCAGGTAGACGCCCTCGTCGCGCAGGCAGGCCAGCACGCACAGCCCGCGCCGCGGCGTCACCGCGGCGCGCGCCGCGATGTTGAGCGTCTGCGCGAAGGAGACGGGGCGCCCGTCGCTGCCCGCCGCCTCCAGGATGTCGCAGTCCCGGCCGCAGCGCCGCATGGGGGTCGCGCGGTCCGGCGCCGCGATCCAGCCCGCCAGCTCCGGCAGCGCCTGCGACGCCCACAAATCGCCGAGCAGGCGCGCGCTGAGCCCGTTCAGCGCTGCCGGCCGCTGCAGCAGCATCGCCCCCAGCCAGGCGGAGTGCTCCGCCGGCAGCAGCCGGCCCATCGCCTGCAGCAGCTCTGGCGTCACCTCGTCGCCGGACTCCAGGAGCTGGAGCATGGCCGGGCCGCTGACGCAGGCTGGCAGCACCCGGTCGATCATCGCCAGCAGCGGCAGCAGCGGCTCGGCGCGCAGGAACGCCACCGGACGCAGCGCGAAGGTCTCCCACGGGCCCTGCGCGGCGCGGTCCGCCAGCACCCGGCCGCCCTGCGCGTCGGGCGGCGCCGCGCTGAGCAGCAGCCCGGTGAGCGGGTGGGCGAACCCCACGGTGTCCTCGCCCCACACCCGCAGCGGCAGCATCGTCGCCACCCAGGGGTCGCTCTCCAGGTGCAGCGTCCGGCGCGGCAGCAGGAACGCCACCGCGGGGAACGCCGGCGGCCGGTACAGCAGCACCGGCGCCTCCGGCTCCGCCTCGTGCGACAGCAGGCCGCTGCCCTCCACGCAGGCGAGCAGCGTGGCGTGCGTCGTTGCCACGGTGTACAGCCCCGGCATGACGTCGACCGCCGCGGCGTCGGCCGATGCCTGCGCGGTCGCGGCTGGCGCCGCCGCGCTCGTCGACGGCGCCGCCAGGGCGAGCACGCCAGCAGGCGCCGCGTCCGGCGCCGCACCCGGCCTGCGCGGCGCGGTGGCGTCGGCCACGCCAGATCCGTCCACGGTCATGACGCGCTCTCCCTCGCCCCGGCCGACAGGAAGCGCCTCACCACGTCAATTTCAGGTAAACCCATCAGCGCCGGCGCATGTCCGGCGCCCTCGACCACGTGCACGGCGGCGCCATCCGTCGCCATCCCCGCCAGCCCCTCGGCCGTGAGCAGGTCGCTGTCCGCCCCGCGGATCGCCAGCACCGGCACCCGCACCGCCGCCCACACCGGCGACAGATCCACCGCCGCCGCCGGACTCGCCAGGATCGGCGCCGCGATCGCCGGGTCGTAGTGCAACGCGACCCGCCCGTCCGGCAGGGTGCGCCCCGAGTGGCGTGCCAGGTGCGCCCACTGCGCGTCGTCCAGCGCCCCGAACGGCGCGTGCACCCGCCGCAGGTGGCGCTCCAGCTCCGCGGCGTCATCGAACGCCGGGGTCTCGCCGACATAGCCGCGGATGCGCTGCATCGCCGCCAGCGGCAGGTGCGGCCCGATGTCGTTCAGCACCAGCCGCGCCACCGGCGTGCCCCGTGCCGCCGCCAGCATCATGCCGCAGATCCCGCCCAGCGACGTGCCCACCCAGCCCACCGGCGCGCCCACCGCCGCCAGCAGGTGCGACAGCGCCACGACGTAAGACGCCGGCCCGTACAGCGACGCATCCTCCAGCCAGTCCGAGCGTCCCCGCCCCGGCAGGTCCGGGCACAGCACCCGGAACCGTCCGGCGAGCGCGCGCGCCAGCGGGTCGAAGTCGCGCCCGTTGCGCGTCAGGCCGTGCACGCACACCACCACCGGCGCGTCCGGCGCCCCCCACTCCGCGTAGGCCATGCTGCGGAACGCCGTGCCCAGCAGATAGCGCACGCTGCCGAGGCGAGGCCCGGCGCCCGATACGTCCCCCGGAGCGTTCCCCAGAACATCCATGGTCCGGGCGAGCGGTGCGGCCGTCATATCACCCCGCGTTCGCGCAGGCCCGCCAGCGCCGCCGTGTCCAGCCCGAGCCGCGCCGCCAGGACCTCGTCCGTGTGCTCGCCCAGCATCGGCGGCGGCAGCCGGTAGTCCGCGGGCGTGGCGGACAGCCGCACCGGGTTGGCGATCACGCGCACCCCGTCCGACGTCGCGGGATGCGGCATCGTCACCACCATGCCCCGCGCCACGACCTGCGGATCGGCGAACACCTGGGCCAGCGTGTTGATCGGCCCGCAGCCGATCTTCTGCGCCTCCAGCCGCTCCACCCACCACGCGGTCGGGTGCGCCGACAGCACCGGCTCCAGCGCGCGCGTCACCAGGTCGCGGTTCTGCACGCGCGCCGCGTTGGTCGCGAAGCGCGCGTCCTGCGCCATCTCCGGCAGGCCGAAATTGTCGCAGAACCGCCGGAAGGTCGGGTCGTTGCCGATCGACAGCACGACGTGGCCGTCCGCGGTCGCGAACACCTGGTAGGGCACGATGTTGGGGTGCTGGTTGCCCAGCCGCACCGGGTTCTCCCCGGTCGCCAGGTAGTTCATGCCCTGGTTGGCCAGCCACGCGACGTGCGTGTCCAGCATCCCGATGTCGATGTGCTGGCCGCCCGCGCCCTTCGCGGCGCCGCCGGCCCCGGGCGGCGCGCTCTGCAACGCGCCCGCCGCCAGCCCGCCGGCCGTCGTCCCGCCGCCCGCGTCCTGCCCCAGGCTCACCGTGCCCCGCGCCAGCGCCGAGCGCCCGACCACGTCCTCGGCGGCCGCACGCAGGTCCGCCGCCGCCGCCGCCGCGCTCTCCGCCGCCGCCGTGCTCGCGGTGGCCGCTGCCGCGCTTGCGGTGGCCGCTGCCGCAGCCGGCCCGGCGTCCCGCGCAGCCCCGGCGTTCGCCAGTCCGCCCTGCCCGGTGGCGTCGCGGTGGCGCAGCGCGGCCAGCACGCCGATGCACCCGTACAGCCCGGCGAACAGGTCGGCGACCGGGATGCCGACCTTCTGCGGCAGGCCGTCCGGCTCTCCGGTCAGGCTCATCACCCCGCCCATCGCCTGCATCAGCCCGTCGTAGCCGGGCCGCTCGGCATACGGCCCGGTCTGCCCGAACCCGGTGATCGAGCAGTAGATCAGCCGGGGGAACCGCTCGCGGAGCTGCTCGTAGCCCAGGCTGTAGCGGGCCAGCGCGCCGGCCTTGAAGTTCTCAACCAGCACGTCGCAGCCCTCGATCAGCCGCAGGGCCAGCGCCTGCCCTTCCGGCTTGGCGATGTCGAGCGTGACGGAGCGCTTGTTGCGGTTCACCCCCACGAAGTAGGCGCTCTCCGCGGTGCCCGGCATGAACGGCGGCGCGAAGCCGCGCGTGTCGTCGCCGCTGCCAGGTTTTTCGATCTTGATCACGTCGGCGCCGAGATCGGCCAGCATCTGCACGCAGGTCGGGCCGGCCAGCACGCGGGTCAGGTCGAACACCCGCAGGCCGTTCAGCGGGCCGCTCGGCTCCGTGGTGCTCATGCTGCTCTCCCGCGCCCACGGCAGGCGCCATGCCCTGCGGAGCCATGCTGTGTCGGTAAACCGCCCCCGGGTGGCTGTCCAGGGACGCGCCGGGCGGCGCGGATCACCTTGCCGCAAGACAGCGCAGCAGCAGGCAAGGCCGGGCTCTGCCCGGACCCGCCAAAGACCTGAGGCCTTTGGAAACCCATCCCTTAAACAAGTGGATTCCAAAGGCGAGCCTTTGGCGGAGTTTGAGGCAGAGCCTCAACCTTGCCTGCTTCCTGGCCCTGCCGACCGCCTCCGCCCGGCGCGTGCGACCCCGCCCGCCGCCGCGCGCGCAGCATCGGCCGCTCGACGCCGAGGAACGACGCCGCGCTCAGCCCCGCCGCCAGCGGCAGCGCCAGCGCCACCCAGGCGGCGCTGCCCCGCGCCGCCAGCCCGTCCGCCAGCGCGAACGCCCCCCAGTGCCACAGGTATATGGAGTAGCTGGCCCGCCCGACCGCGAGCGCCGCGCGCGCCTCCAGCGCCCGGCGCCAGCGGTGCGTGGTGAGCGCCACCGCCGGCACCAGCACCGCCAGCGCCGCGCCCTGCACGGTGGTGCGCAGCGCCTCGCGCCCCGTCGGCCCGCCCAGCACCGCCCCTGCCTCGCCCGGCAGCGCCGCCGCCCAGGCGCCGCCCAGCGCCAGGCTCGCCGCCAGCACCCCCAGCGCCAGCGCCGGCAGCGCCCGCGCCGCCGCCAGCCGCGCGCCCCACGCCGGCCGCATCGGCAGCAGCAGCGCCGGCACCGCGCCCCAGGCGATGGAGTCCAGCCGGGTGTCGGTCGCGAGGTACAGCCTGTTGTAGCGGAACGCCGGGTTGGCCTCGATGCGCAGGCACGCCCATACGCCGGGCTGCGGGGCAAAACAGTCGCCGAGCAGCCACAGCCGCCATGCCAGCACGAGCGCGCACGCCGCCAGGCACAGGCCGAGCGCCCAGCCGAGCCGGCCCCGCGCCAGGCACGCCAGCAGCGCCGCCGGCCACAGAAGGTAGAAATGATCCTCCACCGCGAGCGACCACAGGATGTTGAACGGGTGGCGCACCCCGGGCAGCACCGAGCGGTAGCCGCTGACGAGTTGGTAATAGTTGCCGCCCTGCCCCAGCGCCGCCGCCCAGCCGCCCGCGCCGATCCAGCCGCCCGCGAAGGCGAACGCGCCGCCCGCCAGCGCGACGTAGGCGAGCCACGCCGGCACCAGGCGCAGCAGCCTGCGACGGTAGAACCCGCCGAGCCCGACCCGGCCGTCCCGGCGGTGCTGCGCCACGATCTGCCGGGTGATGAGGAAGCCGCTCACCGCGAAGAACACCGTGACCCCGAGCCCGCCCGGCACCGCGCGCTCCAGCCCCGCGTGCGAGGCCACCACCAGCAGCACCGCCACCGCGCGCAGCCCGTCGAGCGCGGGCAGATACCCATGCCCGGCCCTATCGGGGCCGGCCAGGTCAGGCCACGCCGCCGCCCCGCCCCCGGGCGCTGTCGCGGGAGCGGCACCCGCGCCCGCCGCCACGCCGCGCCCGCGTCGCCACCGCGCGGACCCGGTCATCATGGACCCGGTCATCATGGTCCCGGGCATGGAGGGATCTTCAGGTGACGGGACCGGTGCCATGGGTGCACCCACTGCTCGTGCGCGACGTTAGTGCATCGCCGCGAATGACGCGAGCCGATCGCGGGCTCTGCAACCACAGATTGGCTCGCAGCCGGGACGACGCCGGGCTATGGTCCGGCAGGGACACAGGGAGCGCCCAGACCAATGCCCAGGAAGGAGCCGGAGATTCCGGCCAAGCTCAGGCCGGACCAGAGGGACTACCCGTTCGATCTCGACACCGCCCTGCTCAGCGTGATCGGGGTGCGCGCCAGCGTGCCCGCCGACGCCTTCACCGCGGGCGCGCTCGGCACAGAGCGTGACGGCTCCGGCGTGGTGATCGCCGGCGGCCTGGTGCTGACCATGGGCTACCTGGTGCTGGAGGCAGAGACGATCTGGCTGACCACGGCCGGCGGCGGCGCCGTGCAGGGCCACGCCCTCGGCGTGGACGCGGAGAGCGGCTTCGCCCTCGTGCAGCCGCTCGGCCGCCTGAACGCCCCGGCGCTGGAGTTCAGCACGACGCAGGGCCCAGAGGTCGGCTCGACCGCGATCCTGGCCGCGCAGGGTGGCATGGTGCGCGCCATCGAGACCCACGTGGTCGCGCGCCAGGAGTTCGCCGGCTACTGGGAGTACGTGCTCGACGACGCGATCTTCACGGCACCCGCGCACCCGTTCTGGGGCGGCGCCGCGCTGATCGGCCAGGACGGGCGCCTGCTCGGCGTGGCGTCGCTGATCCTGCAGCAGGGCGACGCCCGCGGCCGGCGCGTCGACATGAACATGATCGTGCCGATCGCCCGGCTGCTGCCGATCCTGGACGACCTGCGCACGCTGGGCCGGGTCAACCGCCCGCCGCGGCCCTGGCTCGGCATCTACGCCATGGAGGACGACGACACGATCGTGGTCGGCGGCCTCGCCGACGGGGGCCCTGCGGAAAAGGCGGGCCTGATGGTCGGCGACCACGTGCTCGCCGTCGGCGAGGAGGAGATCCGCGAGCTGTCCGCCCTGTGGCGCCGCGTCTGGTCGACCGGCGACGCAGGGGCGCGCGTGGCGCTGCGCATCGGCCGGCTCGGCGCGGAGATGGACATCGCCGTGACCTCGGCCGACCGCGACACCTTCCTGCGCGCCCCGCTGATGCACTGAGCGCCGTGCCCACCCGCCCCGACCGCCGCAACCAGGAGACCAGAATGCCCCGTCCCCGCACCACCCAGACCCTGCCCCGGATCGCCGCCGCGGCGCTGCTCGCGCTGCTCGGCGGCTGCGCGGGGTCGCCCGCCGTGGTCGGCCCGCAAGTCGCGGAAGGCTACGGCTACGTGTGCGCCGCCGGCGTCTACCAGTGCCGCCTGCCGCAGCAGGTCCGCGTGGGCGAGCACTGCTCCTGCCCGGGCCTCGGCGCACCCTCGTTCGGGTACGTGCACTGAACCCACGGGCGTAGGAAGCAAGGCTGGGCTCTCCCTCCGCTGCCATTTCCTACGATCCAAGCGGATCGTCGGAATCTTTGGCAGCTACGCCCAGACCCGCCAGGGGGGAGGCCCCCCCCTGGACCGGCTTTACTTAAGTGTTGGATTCCAAAGGCGAGCCTTTGGCGGAGTTTGAGGCAGAGCCTCAACCTTGCTTGCTTCGCCCGCCCGTGCACGATTCGCCTCCATGCGCGCCGCCCGTCTCCTCCTGTCCGCCCTGCTCGGCCTGCTCTTCCTGGCCGCCGCCTGCGTGGCCGGCGTGGTCTGGCTGACCCTGCCGCCGCGCCACCTCGCCCTGCGCGTCCCCGGCCTGTCCGCCCCCGCGCACGTCGCCTTCGACGGCGACGGCATCCCCAGGGTCCAGGCCGCCACCGAGGCCGACGCCGCCACCGCGCTCGGCGTGCTGCACGCCCGCGACCGCCTGGGGCAGATGACCCTGCTGCGCGCGGTGGGCTCCGGCCGCCTGGCGGAGGTGGTCGGGCCGAGCGCCGTGCCGCTGGACCGCATGATGCGCACCCTGGGCCTGCGCCGCCTCGCCGACGCCGACGCCGCCGCGGCCACGCCCGAGCTGCGCGCCGTGCTGGAGGCCTACGCGCGCGGCGTCAACGCCTGGACGGCCGCGCGGGGCCGCCTGGCCTCGGTGGAGGCGCCGCTGCTGGGGCCGCCCGCGCCGTGGACGCCCGCCGACACCATGCTGTGGGGCCGCGTGCTGGCGCTCTGGCTGTCCACCAACGAGCGCGCGGAGCTGGCGCGCGTCGCCGTCTCCGCGCACATGGACCTCGCCCACACCCTCCAGCTCTGGCCGGTGCAGCGCGACGCCCTGCCCGCCGACGCGCCTGTCCCGGCCGCCGCCCCGCCGCCCGCGCCCGGCCCCGCCGCCCCGCTGACCGCCGCCCCGCTGACCGCCGCCCCGCCGCCCGCCGCCGGCACCGCGCCGCCAGCCGCGACACCCGACCCGGCGCCCGACCCCACGCCTGACCTGGGGAGACGCCACGCCGCCGCCGCCGCACGCCTGCTCGCGGCGCTGCCCGCGTTCCCCGGCCGCTTCACCCAGCCCGCCGAGGAGTCCGACGAGTGGGCCGTGGACGGGGGCCGCAGCGCCACCGGCGCGCCGCTGCTGGCCGGCGACCCGCACCTGGCGCTCGGCTTCCCCGACCTGTGGTACCTGGCCCGCATCGACACGCCGGCCGGCACGCTGGCCGGCGCCACCGCGCCCGGCACCCCGTTCCTGGTGATCGGCCGCAACAGCCGCATCGCCTGGAGCTTCACCACCGCCGGCATCGACACCCAGGACCTGTTCCGCGAGACCGTGCTGCCAGACGGCCGCTACGCCACGCCGGACGGCCCCGCCGAGTTCGCCCGCCGCGACGAGACCATCCACGTCCGCGGCGCTCCCGACATCGTGCTGCACGTGCGCGAGACCCGCCACGGCCCCGTCGTCAGCGACCTCGACGCCGCCGCCGACGCGCCCGCCACCCCGATGCGCGGGATGCAGCCCGCCGTGCTGGCCGCCGCCATGGAGAACCTGCGCGCGCCGGCCGCCGCCGCCGGGCTGCTGGCGCTGAACCGGGCGCGCGACGTCGACGAGGCCGGCCGCGCCGCGCCGCTGCTCGCGACGCCGGTGCAGAACCTGCTGGTGGCGGACGCCGCGCGCATCGCCCTGTTCACCACCGGCCGGGTGCCGGTCCGTCGCGCGGGCGGCGCCAGCGCGTTCGGCGCCGGTGCGCTCCCCGCCGACGGCGCGGACGGCGCGCACGACTGGGTGTCCGAGGCCAGCGGCCCCGACCTGCCGCGCTTCGTGGCGCCCGCTGGCGGCGTGCTGCTCAACGGCAACGAGCCCACCGTCGCGCAAGGCTTCCCCGTCGACCTCGGCCGCGACACCGACGGCGACTGGCGGGCACGCCGCATCCGCGAGCGCCTCGCCGCAACGCCCCGCCCCGACGCCGCCGCCTTCGCCGCGATGCAGGCCGACGCCGGCAGCGCCTTTGCCCGCGCCCTGCTCCCGGAGCTGCGCGCCGCCGCCATCCCCGACGGCCCGGCCCGCCGGGCGCAGGACCTGCTGCGCGGCTGGGACGCCACGATGGCCGCCGACGCGCCGCAGCCGCTGGTGTTCAACGCCTGGGTGCAGCGTTTCGTCGCCGACATCCTCGCCCGCCACGGAGTCGACGCGAGCCAGCGCGGCAGCTGGGAGGATTTCGCCGCCGCCCTGCTGGTCCCGCCGCATCCCGACGCCGCGTTCTGGTGCGCCGGCCCCTGCGCGCCCGCGCTGGCCGCCGCCCTTGCCGAGGCCACCGCCGCGCTCTCCGTCCGCTTCGGCTCCGACCCCGCCGCCTGGCGCTGGGGCGACGTGCACCAGGCGGTGTTCGCCGACCCGGTGCTCGGCGCGCTGCCCGGGCTGGGCTGGCTGACGACGCACCGCATCGCCGTGCCCGGCGACGACACGACCCTGTTCCGCGGCGGCGACGGCGTGCTCGGCCGCCTCGAGTCGCGCCACGGCGCCGGCTACCGGGGCGTGTACGACCTCGCCGACCTCGACCGCAGCCGCTTCATGATCGCGCCGGGAGAAAGCGGCCATCCCTGGAGCCGGTACGCATGGAACATGCTGCGGCGCTGGGCGGAGGGCGCTACCATCCCGCTCGGCCCGACCCCAGATAGGGTCACAGCGACCGTGGAGCTGACGCCATGACCAGGACCTGGCCCGACGACCTGATGTTTCGCGGCGTGCTCTCGCGCCGCGTCGTGTCGTGGTGCATCGACGCCGTGCTGCTCGGCGTGGCGCTGGCGGCGCTGCACGTGGCACTGCTGGCGATCGGGCTGCTGACCTTCGGCCTCGGCCTGCCGCTGCTCGCGGCGCTGCCGGCGGCGCCGTTCCTCTACACCTGGCTGTGCGTCGCGGGCTTCGGCGCCACCCCCGGCCAGGCGCTCGCCGGGCTGTGCGTGCGCAGCGACGCCACGCTGGCGCCGCCGGACGCGGTGCAGGCGCTGCTCTATACCGCCGGCTACTGGCTGACGCTCGCGTCGGGCGGCCTACTGCTCGCCGTGGCCCTGGTCACACCGCGCCACCGCGCGCTGCACGACATGCTGGGCGGTGTCGTGGTGGCGCGCGCCGACGCGCTCGCTGCCGACCGTTCCGGCGCGTCGCGCGGCGTGGTCGCCTGACGCCCATGTCGCGCCCCACCGTCCCCGCCGCGCCGGAGCCTGCCGGCGCCCGTCTGTCCTACAAGCCGCCGCGCCGCCCGCAGTTCTTCTACACCACTGCGCCGCTGCCCTGCCCGTACGTGGCCGGCCGCATCGAGCGCAAGGTCGTCACCGAGATCACCGGCCCCGACGCCGACGCCCTGCACGACCGCCTGTCGCGCGCGGGCTTCCGCCGCAGCCACAACATCGCCTACGCGCCGGTGTGCCCGGCCTGCAACGCCTGCATCCCGATCCGCATCCCCGAGGCGAGCTTCGCCCCGGACCGCACCCTGCGCCGCATCGCGCGCGCCAACGCCGCCGTGGTCGGCACCGAGGTCGCCTCGCGCGCCACCGCGGAGCAGTTCGCCCTGTTCCAGCGCTACCAGCAGGCCCGCCACGGCGAAGGCGACATGGCCACCATGAGCTTCTACGACTACCGCGCCATGGTCGAGGACACGCCGATCGAGACCTTCCTGGTCGAGTTCCGTGACCCCGACGATCAGCTCATCGGCGCCTGCCTCGCCGACCGCCTCGGCGACGGCCTGTCCGCCGTGTACAGCTACTTCGCCCCCGAGCACGACCGGCGCTCGCTTGGCACCTTCGCGATCCTGTGGCTGATCGGGCGGGCCAGGGCGCTCGGCCTGCCCTACGTCTACCTCGGCTACTGGGTGCCGGAGAGCCGCAAGATGGCCTACAAGGCGCGCTTCCGCCCGAGCGAGATCCTCGCCGGCGGCACCTGGCGCCCGCTCACCGACACGGACGTCGCGGCGAGGTCGGGGCCGGCGGCCAATCTGGTGCCGGAGACGGCGGGGTAGGAGAAGGCAAGGCTGGGCTCTCCCTCCGCTGCCATTCCAACGATCCAAGCGGATCGTCGGAACCTTCGGCAGCTACGCCCAGACCCGCCAGGGGCGAGCCGCCCCTGGACCGGCTTTACTGAGACAAGTGGATTCCAAAGGCCTGCCTTTGGCGGAGTTTGAGGCAGAGCCTCAACCTTGCTTCCTTATATCTGTGTCTCCGGCAGGTGCACGACCAGCCCGTCCAGCTCCGGGGTCATGTTGATCTGGCAGCTCAGCCGGCTGTTCGGCTTGCGCTCGCTGGCCGTGCTGTCGAGCATGTCCTCCTCGTCCTGCTTGATCGCAGGCACTCTCGCCTCCCAGGCCGGGTCGACGTAGATGTGGCACGTCGCGCACATCGCGTTGCCGCCGCACTCCGCGACGATGCCGTCGATGCCCTCGTTGACCGCGGCCTGCATGACGCTGACGCCGGCGCGCGCGTCCACGACCTGCTGCGAGCCGTCGGGGCGGACGAAGGTGAGGCTGGCCATGCGATGCTCTCCTGCTGCGCCCCGAAGGTCGGGGATCACCGCGCGGGCGTCAACACGGGCCTGGGCCGACACGAACGGCGGACGGGCAGCAGGCAAGGCCAGGGCTCTGCCCTGGACCCGCCAGGGGAAGCCCCCTGGACTGGCCTTCCTTCAGTAAAGCCGGTCCAGGGACGGCTCGCCCCTGGCGGGTCTGGGCAGAGCCCAGCCTTGCTTCCTGACAGGCCGATGTCAGAAACCGCTCGTACAAGCCATGGACTCTGTCAAAGGCGGGCCGTCCTGAGGCAGAGCCTCCGTCTCTGCCCTGAAGCCGCCTCGCACCGCCTCCTCCAGCACGTCCTGCATCGCCGCGATGCACGTCCGGTCGCCGAACGCCCGGTGCCGCCCCGCGCGCACCCGCGCCGACGCCGCCGCCCGCGCGCCCGCGTCGCGGCCCAGCCGCACCGCCAGCGCCACGTACTCGTCCACGCTCGCCGCGATCAGCTCCGGCGCACCGACGCGGGCCAGGATCGCCGCGGTGTGCCGGCTGCGCATCAGCGGGCCTGGCAGCGTCACCACCGGCAGCGCCTGCGCCAGCCCGTCCAGCGTCGACTTGCCGCCCGACCAGCCGAGGGTGTCCAGCACCACGTCGCACGCCCCGATCGCCGCCACGAACGCCTCCGCGCCGAGCGAGGGCAGGAACACGCAGTGCCGCGCCGCCTCTAACCTTTCCGCCGCGAACGCCCGCTCCAGCCGCGCGCGGAACAGCGCCGTGACCTCGGGGGCGCGCGCATACTCGATGAACACGAACTGAGCGTCCCCCGAGCTGGCGCCGACGCCGGCCGCGATGCGCGCGAACACCGCGTCGTGGAGCGGCCGATACTTGTAGAGCGCCTGCCCCGACCAGAACGCCACCGCACCCTCGCGCAGCCCCAGCGACTCCCGCGACGCCGGCGCCGCCGCGCGGACCTCCGGCTCGTAGCAGGTGCCGAGGTTGGGCAGGCGCACCAGCCGCTCGGTGTAGTGCGCGTCGCCGTCCGCCGGCTCCATCAGCGCGCTCGACAGGAACAGGTCGATGCTCGGCATTCCCGACGTGACGGGATGCCCCCACGACATCGCCTGCACCGGGGCCAGGCGCTGCGCCGCCAGGTGCGCCGCCACCGGGTCCATGCCGATCTCCGGGTACAGCACCACGTCCGGCTCGCTCGCCAGCACCGCCGCGCGCCACGCCGCCAGCGGCCGTGCCCCCGCCACGAAGCGGTCCGCCAGCGTCGCCGCCCGCGCCGTCACCGCGTCGGCCTCCGTCCCGGTGTGGAACGCGCTGACCACGAAGCGCGCGCGGTCGAGGTGCTCCAGCCAGCCGCGCAGCAGCAGCGACCAGACCGTGTGGCGGCAGAAGAAGCCGCTGACCACCGCCACCCGGATGCGACGATCCGCCCGCGCCCGCACCGCCGGCGCCGCGCCATACGCCGCCTCGACGAGCCGGCAGCACAGCGCGCCGTATTCCGCCTGCAACGCCCGGTCGTCGCGTCCCTGGTACGCCAGGAAGAACGGCGGGCTGCTCCCCACCCCCGCCGCCAGCGTGCCGGCCGCGCCCTCCCGCGCCGCCGCCTCCGCCAGCGCCGACAGCTCCGCCGCGTACTCCGCGCGCCTGCGCCCGATCTCCGCCTCGTCGGCGTACAGCATCGGCAGCCGCGAGGCGCACAGCCCGAACCGCGCCAGGGCGTCGTCCGGCCGCAGCGCCAGCGCCGCGCGGTAGCTCCCCGCCGCCTCGTCCGCGCGGTTGCGCGCCAGCGCCACGCAGCCGAGGTTGTGGTGCGCGCCCGCCAACGCCGGGTCGTCGCGGATCGCCGCCCTATGGCTCTGCGCCGCCTCCGCCAGCATCCCCAGCCGGTGCAGCGCCACCCCCAGGTTGGTCCGCGCCTGCGCGAACACCGGCCGCCGTGCCGCCGCCTCGCGGAACAGCGCCGCCGCCTGCGCCGCGTCGCACCCCGCCAGCGCCAGGCACCCCAGGTTGTACCACGCCTCCGCCTGCCCCGCGTCGATCGCCACGCAGCGCCGCAGCGCCTCCTCCGCGCCCGCCTCGCCCGCCGCAGACAGCGCGTTGCCCAGCCGCAGCCACGCCTCCGCCGACCCCGGCGCCAGCGCCACCAGCCGCCGGCACGCCGCCACCGCTTCGCCCGCCTCGCCCGCAGCCAGCAGCGACGCCGCCAGGTTGCCCAGCATCGGCGCGGAGTCCGGCCGCAGCGCCACCGCGCGCCGGTGCGACGCCACCGCCTCCGCCAGCCGCCCCAGGCGGTGCAGCGCGTTGCCCAGGTTCGCGTGCACGAACGCCCGCTCCGGACCCGCCGCCAACGCCCGCCCGATCAGCGCCACCGCCGCCTCGCCGTCGCCGCGCTGGTCCGCCAGCACGCCCATCATGTGCAGCGCGTCCGCGTCTCCCGGCGCCTGCGCCAGCACCGCGGCGTACGCCGCCTCCGCCCCGTTCAGGTCGCCCCGCTCGTGCAGCGCCAACCCCGCCTCGAACATCGGCAACTCCCTGGATCGCAAACACCCTGCGCCTCGGCGGTTAAGCGGAAGTGAGCAAGGCTGGGCTCTCCCTCCGCTGCCATTCCAACGATCCAAGCGGATCGTCGGAACCTTTGGCAGCTACGCCCAGACCCGCCAGGGGCGAGCCCCCTCGTCTGGCCCTTCCAATGGCCCAAGCGGGCCATCGGAACCTTTGGCCAGCCTCGCCCCTGGACCGGCATGACAAAGGCAGGCAAGCCGCAGACCTCAACAAAACGTTTCCAAAGGGCTCGCCCTTTGGCGGAGTTTGAGGCAGAGCCTCAACCTTGCTTGCTTGCCTCGCGCTGCCGCCCGGCCCAGAACCCCGCCATGGCCCCGCCGCTCCTCCACCTCCAGGACATCCGCCTCTCCCTCGGCACCGCGCGCCTGCTCGACGGCGCCGAGCTTGCGGTCGGCGCCGGCGAGCGCCTGTGCCTCGTCGGCCGCAACGGCAGCGGCAAGTCCACGCTGCTCAAGATCGCCGCCGGCCAGATCCTGCCCGACAGCGGCACCCGCTTCCTCCAGCCCGGCGCCACCCTGCGCACCATGGCGCAGGAGCCCGACTTCGGCGACGCCGCCTCCACGCTCGACTACGTGATGGACGGCCTCGGCCCCAACGACGACCCGTACCGAGGCCGTGCCCTGCTCGACCGCCTCGGCCTCGACGGCACCGAGCACCCCGGCAACCTGTCCGGCGGCGAGGCCCGACGCGCCGCCCTCGCCCGCGCGCTGGCGCCGTCCCCCGACATCCTGCTGCTCGACGAGCCCACCAACCACCTCGACCTGCCCGCCATCGAGTGGCTGGAGTCCGAGCTGGGCAGCCAGCGCGCCGGCATCGTGCTGATCAGCCACGACCGCCGGATGCTCACCAACCTGTCGCGCAACGTCGCCTGGCTCGACCGCGGCATCGTCCGCCGCCTCGACCAGGGATTCGCCGCGTACGAGGCCTGGCGCGACGAGGTGCTGGAGACCGAGGAGAGCGACCAGCACAAGCTCGGCCGCCAGATCAGGCGCGAGGAGGACTGGATGCGCTACGGCGTGACCGCGCGCCGCAAGCGCAACGTCCGCCGCGTTGGCGAGCTGGCGGCACTGCGCCAGCAGCACCGCGAGGGCCGCAAGTCCGGCGGCGGCCTCAGGCTGGAGGCGGCGTCGGCGGAGATCTCCGGCAAGCTGGTCGCCGTCGCCGAGCACGTCACCAAGTCGTACGGCGAGCGCCCCGTCGTCGCCGACCTGTCCATGCGCATCCTGCGCGGCGACCGCACCGGCATCGTCGGCCCCAACGGTGCCGGCAAGACCACGCTGCTCAACCTGCTGACCGGCCGCCTCGCGCCTGACGCCGGCGCGGTCACGGTCGGCGCCTCGCTGGAGATGGTCACGCTCGACCAGCTCCGCGCCACGCTGGACCCCGCCGTCACCCTGCAGGACACGCTTACCGGCGGCGGCGGCGACCAGGTCATGGTCGCCGGCCAGAAGCGCCACGTCATCGGCTACATGAAGGACTTCCTGTTCCGCCCGGAGCAGGCGCGCACCCCGGTCGGCGTGCTCTCCGGCGGCGAGCGCGGCCGCCTGATGCTGGCCTGCGCCCTGGCCCGCCCGTCCAACCTGCTGGTGCTCGACGAGCCCACCAACGACCTCGACCTGGAGACGCTCGACCTGCTCCAGGAGATGCTCGGCGAGTACAAGGGCACGGTGCTGCTGGTCAGCCACGACCGCGACTTCCTCGACCGCGTGGTCAGCTCCACCCTGGCCGCGGAGGGCGACGGCGCCTGGGTCGAGTATGCCGGCGGCTACTCCGACATGCTGGTGCAGCGCGGCACCCCCGCGCCCACCCCGGGCAACGCCGCCACGCCCGCCCTGCGCGCCAACGGCCGCCGCACGCCCGCCGGCGCTCCTGGCCGGGCAAGGATGTCGTTCCGCGACCAGCGCGACCTTGCCGAGCTTCCCCTGCAGATGGAGAAGCTCCAGGCCGAGGCCGCCCGCCTGCGCGCCACCCTCTCCGACGCCGCGCTCTACAGCCGCGACCCGAAGCGCTTCAACGCCGCCTCCGCCAGCCTCGCCGCGGCGGAGGCCCAGCTCCAGGCGGCGGAGGAGCGCTGGCTCACCCTGGAGATGCAGCGCGAGGCCATCGCGTAGCAAGGCTGAGGCCAGGTTCGGCTTCGTGGCGGGTCAGCCGCGCTCGTTCCCACGTCATCGTGCGCTTCACCAAAGTCCGCAGCGCCAGGATCGCGGCGAAAGCCCCGATCTGCGTCCAGTTGTGCAGTTCCAGCGTCTTGAGCAGCGAGGCCGCGGTCTTCAGGCTCAGGCCCCACAAAGAGCCCTCGATCACCAGCAGCCTCGCCTTCGCCGGGTCGCGCGAGCGTGCCAGCCCCGCCAGCGCCACCGCGCAGTGTCCTACGATCAGCAGCGCGCCGACGAACTCGATCATCGTGATGCACGCCGCCGGCCAAGCCGCCCGGTCGAGGAGATCAGACAACGCGCGGCTCCGGGACTGCCGACATCGCCGGCTGCCGGCGCGCCTCCGCCTTGTCGATCTCTTCCTGCAGGAAGTAGTTCAGCACCGTGCGCAGCACCACGATCGCCGCGAGCTGGCCGATCTCGGTCCAAGTCGGCGCCACTGCAGTGCGCAGGATATCGGCCGCCAGCTCGAATTCCAGCGCCACCGCAAGCCAGCGGCCCAGCCGCAGTCGCACCGCCTCCTTGGCATCGCCCTGCGCGACGGCTCGCTGGTGCGCCGGCGCCCCGTCGGCGCGGCGGGCTGGGACGAACAGCAGCAGCGAGCGCGCCGTTGCCTCGATCGCGGCGAGGCCGATCAGTAGCGCCGCCGACGCTTCCACGCCCGAGGCGAGCCACACCGTCAGTTGCTTGAAGACATTCATGTCGCGCCGCCCGGAATTGGTTCCAACACCTGGTCCCACCGGCCACACCGTCAGATCCGGCCCAGTGTCTCGTCAAGAAGCAAGGCCGCTGGAGGAAAACTGGTTCACCGTGGGATGCAGCGCGAGGCCATCGCCGAGGCGTGACGTGGCCGGGGTTCGCGGGCGGCGACGCAGAAGCCGACAAGGCTGAGCTCCCCCTCCGCTGCCCATTTCAATGGCCCAAGCGGGCCATCGGAACCTTTGGGCAGCTCCGCCCAGACCCGCCAAAGGCCAAGGCCTCTGGACACCGATTTACTTAGACAAGTGGATTCCAAAGGCGAGCCTTTGGCGGAGTTTGAGGCAGAGCCTCAACCTTTCTTGCCTTACCGTACCTGTCGCCCTGGGGCGTTGGCTACGGTCTGGGCCGCCATCCCGAGCGGGAAAGCTCGAACTGCGTCTCGTCGCTGGCGCTGCCCTTGAAGAAATCGGCGCGTTCGAGGGTACGCGTCGCGGTGAAGCCGAGCGAGACGAGCAGCGCACGCGAGGCTTGGTTGCGGGTATCCACCAGGGCTTGGACCAGAGTCACGCAATCCAGGGCGAACACGAGGTCAAGCGTGGCGGCGAGTGCCGCCCGGCCGATGCCCCGGCGCCAGTGTGCCGGAAAGACGTGGTAGGCGACCGTGGCCAGCTCGCCCGTGACGGTGGCCTGTGTGTAGCCGAGAAACGCGCCGTCTGACTGGCGGCGAACGACCCAGTTGAGCCAGAGCGCGGAGCCGTCCGGCGCGTGCCCGGCGGCCTGGCGGCGATAGCGGGCCTGCAGGGCGGCCAGGTCGGCGGGCGGGTCATCTGGCAGGAAGGCATAGGCGGCGGGGTCGGAGAGGCCGGCGAGCATGGCAGGCGCGTGATCGATGCGCAGGGGTTCGAGGAGGATCATGGCAACCCTGGCGTCATGGCACGCCCGGGCGGAGACTGCCACTACCGGGGAGTATGCGTTTCCATGTCGCGCTCCGGTTTCGTCGTGGAGGTGGAGTGTGGGTGCAGAAGCTCGTGCCGGTGCCATCCGAGGGTATGCTCTGTCCCGGCGGCCTGGCCTGACAACGCTCCTGTGCTGGGGGATGGGCGCCCTGGGTGCGCTTGCCCTGCCTGCCGCCGCCGCGACGGACACGGGCTGCACACAGGCCAATCCCGTGGTGACCGGGCGGTGCCGCATCGTGCATGGGACGGTCATGCCGACCGCCGATGTCGGGGTGATCCTGGATGTTCCGGGCGAGCGCACTCTCGTGCTTTCGCCACCGCCCAGGGGTGGCGTCCGTACCCGGTCGAAGTGGAAGGACCCCACGAACAAGTGGTCGTCGTCGGACGTCGTCGAGGGGGCGTTCCTGGTCTGCCCACTTCCCGAGCAGCCGAACCAGTTTGGGCGTGGCTTTCTTCGGTACGGCTGCATTGGTAAGGTTTTCAGCAAGAAGATCACCTGGAACCACCTGCACAGTGACGGGGAGGCCAATCGGACAGGCGGTTCGAGGAGCCGTCCAACTCAACCTTATTTGCTTCCGAGGTAGCACGGCGGATACGTCCCGATCACCGCTGCGTCCTCTGCCGCCGTCCCGCTCATGCCCAACGCCCGCCTTCGCTCCTCGACATTCTCCGGGTTCAGCATCGGGTATCGCTTCCACGCAAGGTCCACGTACTTGAACTGCGTGCCGTAGGTCTGCGGCCGCTCCTCCAGCATCGCCACCCGGTCGAACAGCTTCGCGTAGTCGTCCGGCGCCACCACCCCAGCGCCCACCGTCGGCGTCATCCGCTCCAGCACCGTGCGCATCAACCCCAGGTTTTCCGTCGCGTGCTGCACCACGCTCCACGCCGCCGACGCCGCGGCAGCGCCCACGAGGTCCGACGTGAACCACCCTTCCTGCGGCATCAGCGCCACCAGTGCCGCCTAGTCCTCCGCATCCTGGACGTTGATCTCGCGCCACATCGCCTGCGACGTCGGCACGCGCTCCTCCTCCGCAAGCTTCGACAGGTCGACGGTGTGCAGCAGCGCCCGCCCTGCCTGGTCGAGCGCGCCGAGCCGCACCAGCCGCTCCGACAGGTCGCGCGCCGACCTCGCGGCCGCCTGCGCGTCGCGCTCGCGCTGCATCGCCTAATGCACCGGCAGGATCGCCTGCTCCGCCTTCGCCGTCAGCGCCTGCGCGCGCCCGGCCGCAAGAACCCCCACGAGCAGAGCCGCCATCCCCCGCCTGACATCCATCGCAACCGCTCCCCGGCCGGGAAGCACTTTGTCGCCGCCCCTCTTCCATGCCAATCACCACCCCATGACCGACCCCGATCCCCCCGACTGGCACGCCGCCAACCGCGCCGCCTGGGACGAGTCCGTGCCCATCCACCTGCGCTCCGCCTTCTACGACGTCGCCGCCCTGCGCGCCGGCACCGCCCAGCTCTACCCGATCGAGCGCGAGGAGCTCGGCCCCGTCGCCGGCCTCGACGTGCTCCACCTGCAATGCCACTTCGGCTACGACAGCCTCGTCCTCGCCCGCGACGGCGCCCGCGTCACCGGCCTGGACTTCTCCCCCGCCGCCATCGCCGCCGCCCGTGCTCTGGCCCACGACCTCGGCCTCGCCGACCGCACCCGCTTCGTCGAGGCCGACCTCCACGACGCCCCGCGCGCCATCGACGCCGCCGCCGGCTTCGACCTCGTCTTCGTGAGCTGGGGCGCCCTGATGTGGCTCCCCGACATCGAGCGCTGGGCCGCCGTCGTCGCGCATTTCCTCCGTCCGGGCGGCCGGCTCTACCTCGCCGACGGCCACCCCTGCGCCCTCTCCCTGCGCTGCGACCCCGGCCCCGTGCTGCACCCCGCGACGCCCTACTTCAGCCCCGGCCCCCACCCCTCCGACGACCCCGCCGACTACGCCGACGACACCGCCACGCTGACCAACACCCGGATGTACACCTTCCAGCACACCCTCGCCGCGATCGTGACCGCGCTGGCCCGCGCCGGCCTGACGGTGGAGTTCCTGCACGAGCACGACGCCCTGCCCTGGCGCCTGTACGACGTCCTGCGCGCCGACCCGGACCGCATGTTCCGCTGGCCGGACCAGGCATGGCTGCCGCTCGCCTTCTCCGTGTCCGCGCGCCGGGCGTGACGCCTGAAGCAAGCAAGGCTGGGCTCTGCCCAGACCCGTCAGGGGGGAGGCCCCCCCTGGACCGGCTTTACTGAAGTATTGGATTCCGAAGGCCTGCCTTTGGCGGAGTTTGAGGCCCATGCTTGGAGACGGGGCCTCAACCTTGCTTCCTTCGCCCGCCCCGGTTCCCGCCCGCCCCGCTTCGCGCTACGCTCCCCGCACGCATCGGAGGACCGCGACCATGGCGACCGCAGTGGCAGGCGGCTCACGTTCCTGGCTCGACCGCCTCTGGGCCTCGATCGCCGACCGCGGCACGCCCTACGCCCCCGTCCCCGACCCCGGCGCCGACCCGCTCGACCGCGCCCGCCTGCTCACCCATGCGATGCTGTCCCAGCGCGGCGAGGCCTCCGGCGCCGCCATCGCCCGCGAGCTGCAGGCCGCCGCCCGCGCGCTCTCCGACCCGCAGCTCCTGGAGTTCTACCGCTTCCTCGCCGACGGCTTCGGCCCCGACCCCGACGCCCTGCGCCGCGCCGCCGAGGCCTACCTCGCCACGCCCGACGCGCACACCGCGTCCCGCCTGTTCGACGCCGCGGAGCCCGCGCGCCAGGAGCTGCTGCGCCGGATGAACATGAGCCCGGGCGGCACCGCGGCGCTGGTGTCGATGCGCCGCGACCTGCTGGCGCGCGCCCGCCACGACCCGGCGATCCGCCCGCTCGACACCGACCTGCGCCACCTGTTCGGGTCGTGGTTCAACCGCGGCTTCCTGGAGCTGCGCCGCATCGACTGGCAGACCCCGGCCGCGACGCTGGAGAAGCTCATCGCCTACGAGGCGGTGCACGAGATCGCCGGCTGGGACGACCTGCGCCGCCGCCTGGCGCCCGACCGCCGCTGCTTCGCCTTCTTCCACCCCGCCCTGCCCGGCGAGCCGCTGATCTTCGTCGAGGTCGCGCTCACCGAGGGCCTGGCCACCGCGGTGCAGCCGCTGCTCGCCCGCGGCGACGACGCCGGCGCCGCCACGCTCGACGCCGAGCGCCGCGCCCGCGCCGAGCGCGCCGACACCGCGATCTTCTACTCGATCTCCAACTGCCAGGACGGCCTGCGCGGCGTCAGCTTCGGCAACTTCCTCATCAAGCAGGTGGTGGAGGAGCTGAAGGCCGAGCTGCCGCAGCTCCGCCGCTTCGCCACCCTCTCGCCAGTGCCCGGCTTCCGCCGCTGGATGGAGCAGCGCCTCGCCGACGCCGCCCCCCCGTCCGCCGCCGACCCGGCGCCTCCTGCCCCGACGGACGCCGTGGCACCCTCCGCGGCCGTCCCGCCCGCCCAGCCCGCCGCCAGCCCGGTGCCCCCGCCCCTGCTGCGCGACGACGAGGTCGAGGCGCTGCGCGGCTTCGGCGAGCCCGGCAGCGACCCCGTGACCCTGTGGCGCAGCGCGCTGGCGGCGGCTCCCTGGTTCGATGACGCCGGCCAGGCCGAGGCGGTGCGCCGCCCGCTGCTGCGCCTGTGCGCCGCCTACCTGACCGACAGCCGCGACGGCCGCGGCCCCGCCGACCCGGTCGCGCGCTTCCACCTCGGCAACGGCGCGCAGCTCGAGCACGTCAACTGGCTCGGCAACGTCGCTCCGCGCGGCATCGCCGAGTCCTACGGCCTGATGGTGAACTACCTCTACGCGCCCGACCGGATCGAGGCGAACCACGAGGGCTTCGTCCACGGCAAGGTCGCGCGCTCCGCGGCCGTCGACGCCCTGCTCGACCCGCCGCGGCCGAACGGGGCCAAGCGCCCGCTGATCCCGAGCTTCGGTCTGCTGCGCGGCGAGTGAGGGGGCCCGGCCTGCCGGGGCTGGAAGCAGGCAAGGTTGAGGCTCTGCCTCAAACTCCACCAAAGGCTCGCCTTTGGAAACCACCACTCAGCTCGACTTTGGCCATCTATGCGGCGTAGCAGGCTGCTCCGATCAGGGCGTTGATGGCTGATCGCGGCATTTCGATCAGTCTGGGTCTGTTTGCGGAGATGTCGAAACCCGGTCGCGTCCACAATT
>JAABUY010000777.1_pt1 | contig 50888 bp, 52 predicted proteins | sample 5560271 | NCBI WGS metagenome assembly JAABUY01 (sample SAMN10711886, study PRJNA513374) | rock metagenome | isolation source: Antarctica rocks | place: Antarctica: Victoria Land, University Valley | reverse complement strand
GCGACGCCACCGTGGCACCTTGCACTGCAACAACCACAGCTCGACCAGTGACTCTATTAGCTCTGAAAGGCAAGCCTTCCAGGTTCCCAGCCTGCACCACGGGGAGGAAGAGTCTTTGCAGGCCAATTAACTTAATTAAAATGACTTAATTTTATTACTAAAAACACTTAAAAATAATCTTTTTAAGTTGTTTAAGATCTGACTGAATGATGAGCTGTATAAAGACATAATGTTGAGTTATCATAGTAAGTTAAGCAAATAAATGATACTTTATTGTACTTTAAGTAATGTATTGATGATAATGTGTTGTGAGAGTTTTAAAATTAATATATATAAGATTGTAGTTATGTAACAGAACATATATTTAAATGTAAAATGAATTTCTTATAATATTAATTATGATAAATATTATTTAAAAATGATTATGTATAGCAAATATTAAGTATTAATGAAGAGATTTCTCCTTAAAAAATCTTTAATTAATAATTAAAAATTTATTTAATTATTTTTTATCTTACATCTTTAATCTTTGAAGATCAGCTTTCTATTTAATTAATAATGATTATTTATTATTATTTTTTACTACTCTCTTCATCATTAATAAATTCAACATTCTTCTCATTATCTTCACTATCATCAATTAAGTCATCAAGAACAAATTTATTAATAAAATTATCATTTAAAAATTTCTTATCTTTAAACATCATTATACAAACTTCATCAACATCTTCAATTACACTTTTTTCATCTTCTTTCTTCTGATCAAATACAGACTCTTAAATGTAACTAGTTAATGTTAAAGTTAAGAAATGTTATAATTAAGTAATATAATATTTATATATAATTGAAATCATTGATGTGTTTAGAATCAAGAACTTCACTATGAAAGCAATGTATAATTTTAATAGAGTTAAAATCTTCAGCATTATGTAACTTTTATTTTTTTATATTATTAAGAACTCTTTCTCAGTGTTTAATTACAACTGTTAGATGCTTCTCAATTTAATAATTAATGTTGATGTACTTCTGCTCAATAACTTCATCTTTATTGATATTTTAAAGAATGTTAAAGAGTCTATAAAAAATATAAATATAATATATTTTTACTTCACTTTCTTAAATTTCTGCTTTTCTTTTAGCACAAAAACTTCAATAAATAATATTTTCTTCTTAATCTTTTCTTTAAGTCAAACTCAATTCTCATTCTTCATTAACTTATTTCTCAGCTCATCTTCATAATAGACATCTATAAATAATTAAAAACAATATAATTAAGCATAATAATTTTAAAGAAGTCTTACAAGAAATTTTACAATTATATTACTTTTTTAAGATCTTATTTTTAATCTTCTTTTTCATAATCTTCTTTAATGCTGAGTCTACAGTTTAATATAAATTAATCTTCTTCAATACATCTCTTTCTCATTTCACAGCTCTGCAGTTCATCATCTTTATATTTTTAATTTATTTAAAATCTTCATTTTTTATATATTTCTGTCATTTCTTTCTTACACATACAGTCTTTAAGTTGTTAAAATATTCATTAAATATCTTCTTTAAATTATATATAAATTTCTATAAACAGTCACAGCAGTCAGATCTTTCTTTAGAGACTGAGAATGAATTAAAAATTAAGTATTTTATAATTTATAGTGAAAGCTTAATATTTAAATTCATTATGATAAAAATCTAAAATATATAGTTAGCTGCTGAGTTCTATATTGAGTGATATAATTAAGCATTATATGTGTACATTACAATTACACATCAGAGTAAAGCACAAAAGCAATGTATAAAATTAAATCTTAAGAAATGAGCAGTAAAATAAGTGATAGCATTGAGTAATATATTTATTAAGTATAGAGATTTAATATAGAGATTGAGTAAAGATAAAGTGAGTGTAGTAAATTAAGTAATAAAGATAAAGATAAGAAAGTGTTAAATTGAGTGTTAAAAGTAAGTGTGTTGATATATTTACTTATAACATTGATATATATATTATAAGTAAATGTATTGTTTATTAACAATTTAATATTTAAATATTATTAACATCTAAAAGCTCTCAACATACCTTTTAACTACACACTTTCAAATTACAACATACTTTTAAACTACAATGCATCTTTAAACTATAAGATCACTTTAAAACTCATTGTCATTTAAAGATGCATTTAAATTGTTTTTTAATAATGTTTTTGTTAATTTAATTTTAAAGCATCATTATATCATCATATTATATTATGATATATATTAAAAAAACTTTAAAATGTAATGTTATGAAGACTGTATCAGATGAAGAGAAGACAGCAGTAGCAGAAAGAACATTTAGAAAGATATTTAAAAGAGAAAAAATTGATGTTGATGAGAAGAAAAAAGAAAATAATATTATAGATATAAAAGAAAGTACTGAAGCATTTAAGTTAACTCATCATTAAAAGTCAGACAATAAGCTTAATTTTAATATATAATATAATTTTTAATAATAATGTTTCATTTTATAGCTATCATTCTTCATAAAATATATTGCTATTAAAAATTAATAAATTTTCTAATAACAAAACTATTCTTTCAAAAGCTTTGCTGCAAGATAACTTAAAATTATTTAAAAAGAGTTTTTTCTCAGTATAAAATGTTTTATTTTTAAAGTTCAGTCATTAAAAGTCTGCAGAAGACAATAAAAGTATATATTGTTATTTTTTTTAAAAGTATGTTTAATGAACTGTACAGTAATTATTATTTATTAGTTAACAGAAAGTAGATGTTAATCTGACTGCAATTTATATAAAGTAAATTATTATTTAATATAAGAATATGTTTCTTATTAAGAGATATATGCATAATTGAAACATCACATTTAAAGATGCAAATTAAAGCAATTGTTATTAGACTATTTTGAGAATATTTAACTCTCAATATAGTAAATAAATAGACTAAATTGAAAGCTGTTTAACTGTATATATATAATGTTTATTTATAACACTCATATATCAATAATCTTTAAGCTCATAATCTTTATTCTTAAGTTAAATCTCAAAAGCTTACTTACTAATCAGTTTTAGAATTCTTAAAATCTAAATAGAGCTTTTAAGTTAAATCAGACTTTAATGTTAAAATTTAACTTAATTTCTTAAATTGACAATTAAAGCTCAATCTGACTTGACTCAGAAGCTCTGTTCAGATCAGGTCAAGTTAACTTAACTTGACAGTCACTTTAACAATATATATTAATAATATGAACTGTTTTTCTTCTAATATATAGTTAACACTATATTAAAATCTTAACATTATGTCAAAACATAGTTGTAATACAGTTGATGTGAATTAGATTTCAACATTATGTTCTCTTGTCATATAGTCCCCGTAAGGTACCGTATCTGAACGCGGTTCTCTCCACATTGCGGGGTATGGCCCTGAAAGTTTAATATGGTGGGGATTGTTTACAATTGCTTTCTACCTTTACTTTCCATCTATATCTCGAGGACGCATAAAGTACTCCCTCATCTTCTTCCTCCTTTCCTTCCTCGCCTCAAAACCGGTCCATCATCACCCACAGTCCCACCCCACCAACCATGTCCGCCCCCACCCCCCCCGACCACACCACCCTCGGCCACCCCCCCAACTTCTGGCTCCACAGCACCCACGACGGCTTCGACCTCACCCACCCGCCAACCCCACTCTCCCCCGCCATAACCCCCCGTCTCCACCTCAGCACAACCACAGCCCCCATCACCATCGACCCATGCAAAACAGCCCTCGTCATCATCGACATGCAGAACTTCTTCCTGCACCCGGCCCTCGGCCGCCTCCCAGACGGGCCCGGGCATAAAGCCTGCGATGCCCTGCTGACGCTCGCTATCCCTGCCGCGCGGAAGGCGGGGATACAGGTCGTTTGGTTGAATTGGGGGCTTACGGAGGGGGATTTGGTGGGTATGCCGCCGGCTACGATACGCGCTTTTGGGTTCGAGACGGTGGAGGCGGGTGGGGAGGGAGAGCGGGGGATGGGGAAGGAGGGGGAGGAGGCGCGGCTGCCGGACGAGATGGCGCGGGTGCGTCGGGCGCCGGCGACGATGACGGAGAATGGCAAGGATGGGCGTATCTACAAGGGTCTTGGCGCTGATTTGGGGCCTGTCGTCCTGCACTCTACCTCCCCTTCCCCCGACGACGGCCCCAGCACCGAAACCATCCGCGCCGGCCGCCTCCTAATGCGGCACACCTGGAACGCCTCCCTGTACCCGCCCCTCCAAGCCAGCTACTCCCACTCCCTCACCACCCGCAAACCCGACGCGTGGATCCACAAAAACCGCATGTCAGGCCTCTGGGGCGCGGCCACACCGTGTACAGAGTATCTGGAGGCGCACGGTCTGCGCACGCTGCTCTTCGCCGGCGTCAATACGGACCAGTGCGTGGCGGGCAGCGTGCAGGATGCGTTTGCCAAGGGGTGGGATTGCGTGCTGCTGAGCGACGCGTGTGGGACGTCGAGTCCGGCGTTTGCGACAAGGGGGGTCGAGTTTAATTGTGCGCGGAGTTGGGGGTTTGTGGTTGGGTGTGGGGAGTTGGGGAGGGGGGTTGAGGGGATGGTTGGGGAGGGATGATGTGGGATCAGGGGGGAGGAGGGGGGGAATGATTGGTGTAGAATCTGTCGGTGGTTACTTGGCTGCATGGTGTTAGAGAGGGTGGTAGGTGGTTTGATTTATCAGTATGCTCTAGTTGGTATGATAGATATCTGATTTGCTATCGCAGGTTTATAAGGAGCGATAGATATCACGCTGCTCCAGGTCCTAGCCAGTTTGTCTTTTGCTGTGTGACATGTCCCTTCCACATGGCCTCTTGTAGATCAACTGCTAGAAAGTCACGCTCGAGGTTCTACTTGGCGATCCCGATGACGCCTGTGCCTAGTATTAGCCCATACTCTTCAAGTCTGATATCCGATACATACCGCAAGCCGGTCTCCCACCAGCATTCCCAGTCAGCTTCGACTGCTCGTGGTTTTCCCGGCCGAGATCATCGGTGCCGTCGTGGACGACAATGGTTCGCTGTTGGTAATCCATCAGCATTTCCCTTCCAATCTCAAGCATGCGTCCCAGAGGGTGTGTTCCATACGCCCAGAACGCTCTCGGGTCCGATCAGTTTGATGAGCTTGTCCGTCACGGTGGTTTTCACGCTGCCCTGGCCGTCCGTCTCGAAGTTGCCCAAGTCGCCGACGTGGCGTTCTTGGTCGTCGGGAGCACCATGCGTCTTGTTGAATGGGTTGACTGGTTGGAGCAGGAGAGTCAGCCATCAGCCATCAGCCATCAACCTCCGCGGTGTTACAGAGTAAGAGGATCAAGGGCTGGGGACATTTGGGGATGAGTGGCTGGCATACAGTGTGGCCCGGCGGATGTGCAGCCGTTGGTGTTGTCACCGAATTGATGGATGTGCATGCCACGCTTGGCGTTTGCATCGTTACCGTGGATCTCGTAGGTGATGGTGGTCGGGGACGAGTCGTCGGCTTGTTCGAAGGTGACGGTTCCGTTGACTTTGGAGTCACCGCGGAGGACTGCGACTGTGTCACGAGAAGAATAATGTCAGTAAGTGATATAGATCTTCGACATGGAATGACACAGGTACAGTGGTTCGGGGAACGGGGAACGGCAACTGGATCAGACTGCAACGGTCGTGATTGTAAATCAGGAGGACTTGCTGACTCCCGCCCCACCCCACATGGCGAGGATGTGGGGTACTCGCGATTGACTCGAGAAATGTGTAAAGTCGAGACTCACCTGCTTTGACCATCTTGATAGTTGTTTTCTCTTGTTATTCTCGTGCTTTTCTGAGGAGGTGTAATTGTGAAATGGATGCAGAGATTACAGGTGGATGCTCGTCCTTCGGAGGTTGCGGTGGGGCTGCCCTCCCCGCCTTTGTCATCATTTCCTTTTTATACGGTACCAGGTATCCAACCAACGGCAACCAAACAACCCGGTCCAGCAACATTTATCGAAGGAAGCGGCTGGGTGAGGCACTCAATGTACCTTGGGTAGGTCATCATGATAGTATGGACCCTGAAGGATAAGGATAGTAGGGGGATATATGCTTCTACCATGCCCCAGCTCTCAAGATCTACTGGAGACCGTTGATTACCTTATAGGTAGAGTCAACCATGCCGTGGGACTCGACTTCGGAGTAAACTCTGCTGACTTTACTCCACCCTTGTATTCAGGCTTGAATGACCGCAGGTGGTGACACGTCAGGTAAGAATTGGGATGCGATGGGATCCTCACAACACAGCCTTAAGGTATGCATCTCAATCTGGTTGGCACGTTGGTCAGTTGGGACGGAGGATTCGCTTGCCCCCACGCGTAAGGCGTACAATGGGATATTGTAGGTAAATTAGTATAGTCAGAGCCTGTTAGAAGTGTCCGTCGTAAGGGATAGATCCAGTCATGACTCGATACCTGAGACTCTGCACTCAATTCTCCGTATGGGTTTTGAAAATGTCCGCCTCGATAACGTTAAGTTATCAGAAAGCTTCCGAGTCGGGATGATACCAGACGCCTTGGCCGACTTATGTAAGCATGAAGCCCCAGCCACAGCCTCAGCCACAGCCAAGTGACCGGTGCCGAATCGAAGTACTACTCCCTTCAGTGAGTGAGGTCCTCGACTGACTTCTAACACAGAGCTCCAGAGCCTTGGTAACGCAACCCGCCGGCTGCCGTACAGACCTGTACTCGTGTCTTGGGTACCTCAGGTGGGTAGGTACTTTACCCACAAGTCGCTTCCCCCGGTCACAGCTGGATTCGACTGTCGGAAGAATCTGGCCCCGCCCATACAGCTACGACGATCAATCGCAACACAATATCTGGAGTCTTCCACTGTCGGACTTCGGGAATGAGGCGCGCCTGATCCAGGCTTGTTACCTCTCACCAAGAGTCAAGCCACACAATCCAACTTACCCGAGCGCAGGCGGCTGTGGTCATCTTCAATCTGAGCCTTCCAATGCGCGAGACGAGCCTTAGGTGATGTTCTCAGGGTTGGCCAACGCACTCGCCATCCGATAAGCAATTGCGAACGTCAACCCCTCTTGCGTTGCAGCAACAGCACGCCAGTTACAGCACTCCTGACCATCACGGCCCTGACTCCGTCTCGCCTTTACCATGGCTTATTCTCAGAACGGGCAACACTACTATGGCCAGCAGAGTAATGCGCAACTACCCAGTTCGGGTCACCACGCGGTCTATTCGCCTTCTCGTCTGGGGCAAGATCAGTATGTGAGAAGAACGTCAAGCTTCGATACTGGGGATGATGCGCTGTTGTACGATGAAGCCGATGACGGGGCGAATCATGTTCCGGGACATGGAGGACATGGAGGACATGGTCGAGGAGTCGGAGGATATACGCCGAGCGCTGGCGGCAATACACAACTTGATGAGCTCTTCATTGGTTTACCAAGTTCCACTCTTCCGAATCGGACGGCTACGTACGGTCTAGCACTGTCAGGTTATCAACAGCAGCACCAACCCCCGAATTCACCTCCGCTCCAGTCGACTTACAACCCTCAGCAGTTCGCTTCAACCCAATCTCAACAGTACAATCCATCGGCGTACAGTAGGGCGAGCCAGGTCTATAGCTCAAATCAACAACCCTACAATCCCGCTGCTTATACGCCTTCCAATACCCAGCGTCATTCCACTTACGCTGGACCGCCACCAACCGCTTATGCGACACCGACCTCATACGCAGCGCCCATCCAGCCACCCCGTCTACCTCCGCTTCCTCCCCGGTCACAACAAGAAGTAGCTGGTGGATGGACAGGGTCACAGTATGAACACATGGCATCACAACACTCGGGCTATCAGACATACTCCCCGAACCGTTATTCATCTCCAGTCATCCAAGCACGGGGATCTGCTCCTCTTCCGCCGCGTCCTTCTGCCTTCACACCCCCTACGCCCCCTGCACCAGCATTTCCACCGGCTGCAGGGGCACAGGCACGACCACTGTCTCAAAACCTAACACATAGTAACAGCCAGCATATGCAGATGCCAAACAGCCAATCATCACCTCAGCACCGTCTCCCCTCGCTCCCTGACTATCACAGCTACGCCAGCCAAAGCTCCCCGTCACGCCGAACGAGCCGAATCTCTACCTCGCCACAAAACTCACCAGGGGCCTCGCTGCCACCGACACCTGGGCCACTACCCCCTCAACACTCACCGCGACGCATGGGTACTGTTGGGCGACATCCTCAGCTCAGACCCCTTCCGGGACCACCACCCGATTCGGACCCTGATCCGGACTACTTTAATGGCAATAATGGAGATAGCGATACCCACATTCGAACGGAGGAGGATTTACGGTATGAGGAGCTCATGAAAGAAATCGAGGCTGCAGTGATGGACACCGGCAGTAGCTCCGTGGCCTCTCGACAGAGTCCTCGAGCCGAGAGGATCAGTCATCAGTCACCAATTCACGAAGAGGACGAACCCACAGCGCTCTTCTCTGCTGCGGGCCGCACATCGGTGTCACCAAACACGGAGCGTGTGCATACCAACGGCCACGTCATCGCTACCGGCACCGGGCAGTATGTCAATTATGATGCGTATAGCGACGAGAGTGATGCGGAAGCAGCGGCGGGGCTGGCAGCGATGCAAATGGCTGAAGAGCAGGAAGCAGCTGATGAGGCTCGGAGAGAGAGCGGTGGGGGCCCCCTGTTCGGTACCTTTGGGTCTCAGCAAACAGCACCAGCCCCAGACTCTTCCGCTACCGAGCTGAGCAGTGAGAGTGATATCAACGTGGATATGGATCTCTACGGAGGCGGATATGAAGGTCATATGGCATATGGCGACGTTCCAACCTCACAGCAAAGCAGCCAGGGTAACATCAGCGAAATGGATGACGAAAGCCGTCCGTTGCCTACACCCGGGTCTTGGCGCAGGTCCGAGATGTCGGCCGAGGATATGGTGGAAGGTGGTGACTTTTATGGCTATCTAATACCGGATCAAGATGAGATCCATCCGTTTCCCTCCTTCGGCGCTGGTGCGAGGGTGGATACTTTTGGCACGGGTGGGCTCGCTGAACCGAGTCCACATCGACGAAGGCTGAGTTTCGACGATGGTGATGAAGCCAATCTAGTAGACTCTGAGATGAGCCAGAGATCAGGAAGCCAGAGTCCAGCGAAGGAGGCCCTACCAGAGATGTTCTATCACCCTGGATCAACCTCTCAGCGCCCACTACCACCTGCGCCCGGAAGATCAATGACGAACAATCGGATACCACAGTTGATGCCTGCGGGTACATATCAGCGGAATGCACATAGCCAGCAGGTAGACCAATTTGGCCGTCCAGTTTACCCCGTAGCGCCGGACAGCTACGCTCAGACGTTGCTAAGCCCCTCAGGAGCTCCTGTACCGAGATCTTCCTCCTTGTCAAGTCATAGCAATACACCGCAAACTGTGCCTCCAATACGGTCGAAAACTGACGCGGAAGAACGCCGGGCAAAGCTCATGAAACAGGGAACACGTACTGGGATGTCTCCCTCGGATTTCGATTACGATTCGGCAACACCTCAAAGCTCTGTCACGCTAGATTTACCAGCGATTCCCGCAGGCAAGCGGAAGAAGTACAATCCTGCCAAGCTTTCTACTTCGGACTTCAAAAAATGCACAGAACCTTGGGCGTTGAGCTCCATTGTGACATGGATGAAGGAGATGACCGAGGATGAAGCTGATCTGAAAGAGAATGCTTTAATTGACGGCATCGTTGCCCTCTTCACGCATAAGGTGCCCACCATGAACACAGCAGATGCCGAGACGCTTGGTGCTCGTGTCGTCCGAGACATGTTTGACGCAGGCACACTGATAAAAGAGGAGGAATGGGTGAGGTTCAGTGGTGAGATGATGTCAGGAGTTCTATACCAGATTACGGGGACTGGCTGCTACGCCCCTCAGTTACACATTCTTAATACGCCTGGCAGGTGTTACTCGTACCACTGTATGCGAACTTTGAAGAAGATCAACCTACAAGCCCAAATTCTGGGACCACAAAGGAAGGCAGAAGACTGGATTACCTTCTATAAAATTAACAAAGACTCCCTTGAGGGCATCAGTAACAAGGAAATCCAGCGGCAAAACAACATGCACGAGATTGTGACAAGCGAGGATATCTTCATGGATCAGCTGAATGTTTTACGGGTCTTGTACAGGGACGAGCTGCAGAAGTGGCAACCACCGATCATTACTCCCAAACGGATAGATACTTTTATCAGAGAGGTATTTGGCAAGGTGGATGCCATCAAGAAGGTCAACGAAGACTTTCTCCTTGCACAATTGAAATATCGCCAGCAAGAGCAGGGGCCGTGGGTCGTTGGTGTTGCAGATATCTTTAGAGAGTGGATTCGCAAAGCCAAGGGGCCTTACGTCGAGTATGCTGCAAGTTTTCCGAATGCGACGGCAACGGTCAGAAAAGAAGCAGAGCGAAACATCCTCTTCCGGCAGTTTTTGGATCAAATGCGGGACAATGAACGCTCCAAACGACTCGGATGGGATACCTATCTTAAGGCGCCCATAACTCGATTACAGCGGTATGGACTCCTTCTCTCGACGGTGCATAGGAACATGGTGCAAGACACGGAAGAGAAGCATAACCTCCAAACAGCTATTGAAGAGATCAAATCCGTCACACTTGAATGCGATGCTAGAGTCGCTGAGATGTCAAAGAAAACTGACCTGGCGGAACTAGCGACCAAGCTTGTCTTGAGAGCCAATATGGTCGGCGTGGAGCTGAATCTGACCCATCTCGGCCGAGAACTCATCTTCCAGGGCGACCTGCAAAGATTAGGGGACAAACGCATCAATTGGTTGGAAACGCACGCAATTCTTTTCGACCACTATCTGGTCCTCGCCAAGGCATCGTCTCAGCGAGATGCTGCAGGAGGTCTGAAGTACGAGAAATATGACGTCTCGAAACTGGTGAGTACGCCCTTGCAGGTTATGACACGGTCTAACTGCATTCTAGCCTATACCCATGGATCTTCTGGTGCTCGAACACACGAACGATGACCCGGTAGTAAAGTCGTCTATGAAGGGTATTGCCGTTACAACTGTTACACCCAAAGTGCAAACTCCTCAAGAGAGTCGATTAGCACGAACAATCTCCAATCAAAACGGCACCGGCCCTGGAACCCTGACTCACAACAACACCAGTACATCGATTGCCTCTGTTAGTACGACGGCATCAGGCAAGCTTTTGGTGTCCAACACCACACTGGAAGGCAAGGATGAAAAGATCTTGTATCCCTTCCGCATCAAGCATCTTGGCAAATCCGAAGTCTACACTCTCTATGCTCCTACGGCGCAAAACCGACAGGACTGGTGTGATAAAATCCTTGAAGCCAAAACTAGGCACGCTGCGTCGTTGTTTTTGCAGAATGCCGAGCCCATGCGACTGAAAGTCTTGGCCGACACTGCTTTCGCGTACGACACCATGTCCGGTGGTGCAAAGCAAGTAGTCATCAGGGGCACTCCGCTTGATAGGGCTATTCGAAATGTGGAGAAGCTCTACAACAGCACAGAGAGACCTCTCCCTGTTTGTCGAGCGGTTGTCAATTGCGCTACTACCTTTGTACAACCTCAAGGGAAGCAAATGGTAGCAGTTGGAACTGATTTTGGCGTTTACATCTCCGAATATCAAAATCCACGAGGTTGGACTAGGGTAAGATATCTCATGGAAATTGTCGTCAACTATGCTGATGTTTGGACCAGGCAATTCCCCAAACACGGGTTACGCAGATAGCGGTGCTGGAAGAATTCAGTCTCTTTATGCTCATTGCGGATAAATCCCTCATAGCGTATCATCTCGATGCTGTCTGTCCGGTCAATGGTCAACAACCACAAAACGACTCTGCCCGTCGCGCACCACAAAAGCTGTCTGGTAATCGCGACGTCGGCTTCTTCGCAACAGGCCGAATGAAAGATCGCACCCTCGTTTTTTATAAGAAGCGAGAGGGTGCTTCCTCAATCTTTAAAGTATATTCTTACCCAACCATATCTCATTCCTGACGACACTCACTAAGTTCTCTCCCAAGGTACTCGAACCAGTCTACCAGAAATCCACCGAACGGCGCTCCCGCTTCACCTCCTCTCTATCCCGTCGCGGCACGACCGAATTCTTCCGCGATTTCGACGACTTCTACATCCCGACCGACACCTACACCCTCAACCTCTTCCACTCCTCCCTCGCCATCTCCACCGCCCGCGGCATCGAAGTCCTCACCCTCGACAAGAAGCTCCCCCTCTCCATCCCCGACACCAAAGCCCCGCACGTCAGCACCATCGCCGCCCGCATCAAGGAGCTCAAACCCCTCGGCATGTTCCGGCTCAGCGACAGCGAGTTCCTCCTCGCCTACGAGGAGTGCGCCGTCTACGTCAACAAGCACGGCGACGTCTCGCGCGGCGTCATCATGGAGTTTGTCGGCAAGGCCAAGGCCGCTACCGTCTATGGGCCCTATATCTTGCTGTTCGATAGCGATTTCGTCGAGGTGAGGAACGCGCAGAACGGCCGGCTGCGGCAGGTCATTGCGGGTCGGGACGTCAAGTGTCTTGATGACGGCCTCGGTGGGAACGGGAATCATGCGGGTGTTGCTAATGCGTATGGCGCTGAGGCGAGAGGTCGCACGGTGAAGATTAGTTTACAGCATCCGGAACATGAACGCACGCAGCTTGTTGTTGAGTTGGTTATTAATGAAGGTCAGAAGGACTAAGTTGCGATCTAGGATTCATACCCCGTGCTGGAGGTTTACTTTATTTTCGTCCCCGATATACATGTTTGCTCCGTCTCTGGTGTTCATCTTTCTTCACATTTTCGGCGCAGCGGGCCAGTCGGTCTTCGACACGTTCTGGATATCGTGGTGAGGATCTTTCAACTCTGGCGCATGAGTACCATTTCCTGGTTTTTTATCTCATTCGACTGAACGAACGGATTGCTGGCTGGCCGGCTGGCCGGCTGGCTGGCTGGCGGGGACGCAGGCATCGGAATCCTCCTATCTACAGCTCGATATCAGGGTATGGGTCGATATGGCGGTGGAGATATCATCGTGCTTTTTGTATATGAACGCAACGAAGTGTTCCAAATAGCTGTCATATTTGGAATATGTTGATATCACAGAGCGCGTAAGACTCAAATCTACTTCATTGTGCGTGCACTTCCTCGATATCAGCTGGATCATGCTTATTATGCAGCGCTTCGGTTTACTTCAATCCAGTCATCGCTGAGGCCGTTGCTAGTACTCGCAATCATTGTCCCCTATACTGTTATACTACATGCCGGAACTCTTTTCCGGATTCTGCAACCTCAGGCTTGGATCAATACCCCAGTTCTGCTTACATGATGCATAAAGTACCTCAGGTTGCTGCCTTACTTTTAGTTTTTTGGAAGCCCATCACCTACCTATTTCAGGTAATTGACAGCTGCAAGCACTACAGTACATCCTCCATTCCAAACATCGAGAGATCTGCCTTATCTGCCGTTCGCAATTTGTTCCGGAATCAGGCTCCCTGACATGGAGAGCCGAAACTTATCTTCCTCCTTCTTAGACAGCTCTAGCAGCGAGTGTTTACTTCTATCGCGCGGGCAATTAACCCGAGCTTGCAAAGCGTCCATATCCACAGCATGTCAGCAACGACTATCAATCTCCTGTTTAGCCATTATTATTATCGTGAGATTTCTCCTCAATGGTGTGCGTGCTATCACATGTGGTGTTCTATAACATGTCCTCGCATCCCTCCATGTACAACTTGACGCTTGGCCATCCTTTCACTATATACAAATACCTGCACGCACCCATAACACCGCCGTCCCCCCAACATGTCCACACCCGCCGGCATCCAAGTGCTCCCCCCCGGCGCCGGCTACGGCTTCGTCATCGGCATCGGCGGCCTCTTCGCCGCCCTCATGCTGGGCATCACCTACCTGCAGAACCGCTACACGGCCTACTCGACCGGCCAAGCGGAGGAGTTCAACACCGCGTCGCGCAGCGTCAAGCCCGGCCTGATCGCGGCGGGCATCGTGTCGAGCTACACGTGGTCGGCCACGTTGCTGACGAGCAGCACCTTCGCCTACAGCTACGGCATCGGCGGGCCCATGTGGTACGCCGCCATGGGCACCTTCCAGATCTTGCTGATCGCCCTCGTCGCCGTCAAGATCAAGGCCACCGCGCCGGGCGCCCATACTTTTCCCGAGATCGTGCTGGCCAGGCACGGGAGGTTCGCGCACGCGACGTTCTTGTATCACGGCCTGTTGACCAACGTCCTGGTCGGGGCGTGCTTGGTGCTGGGCGGGAGCCAGATCGTCGGGGCGATGACGGGCATGGATGTTTATGCGGCCTGCTTTTTAATCCCGTCGGTCGTGTTCTTCAGTCAGGCCCTGCAGTTTCCAGCAATGCTTCAACGCCGTCAAGGCCTGGTCCGGCTTATGTATCGCGGGCGGTTTGCGGAGTACGTTTATTGCGGATTATACGCACACGGTCATTTTGTTCATCGCGATTTTCGTCTTTGGCTTCGTGGCTTATACTTCCAGTGGACCGATTGGCAGGTATGTGTGTTCCAGGTCTCTCGGGGCCCCTTGTCGCACCTGGCTGATGCGGGCAGTCCTTCGGAGTTTTATGACTTGCTAGTCGACGCCTCCGAGAAGATGCCGATCGCCGGCAACTACAATGGCTCGTACCTTACGTTCAAGTCCATCAATGGTCTCGTTTTCGCCGTTGACATTCTCGTTGCGGGCTTCTCGTCGGTATGGCTGGATCAGGTATGGAAGATTCTTTCCTTCGATACATATTTTTGAGAGAGCTGATCGGATCGGTCATGTAGGCCTACTGGCAAAGAGCGATCGCATCCCGCCCTGAGAGTTCAATCAAAGCGTACCTGTTAGGGGGTTTGGCATGGTACGGCGTACCCTTTGGTTTCGCCACCGCCATGGGGCTTGGCTGTGCCGCTCTCACCCACACCGAGTATTTCCCGACTTATCCCAACCGACTGACCCCGGAACAAAACGGCGCCGGACTCTCCTCGCCCGCCACAGCCATCGCCCTTCTCGGGACCGGTGGGGCAGCGCTCATGCTTCTCCTCCTGTTCATGGCGGTGACCAGCTCCACCTCCGCCGAACTGATCGCCGTCTCCTCCCTCCTGACCTTCGACATCTACAAAAACCTACATCAAGCCGAACGCCACCTCCCGCCAGCTCGTCCGGGTCTCGCACTACGGCATCGTCATCTACGCCCTCGTCCTGGCCGTCGTCTGCTGCATCTTCAAACGTCGTCAAGCTCAATCTGACCTGGCTCCTGACCGTCCTCGGCGTCATCGTCGGCGGATGCTCCATCCCCTCCGGCCTGATGCTCCTGTGGCCTCGCGTCTCGACGACCGCCGTCCGCTTCGCGCCCTGGATCGGCCTCGCCCTCGGCCTGACCGCCTGGTTCGTCACCACCTCCACCCGCAGCGGCGCCATCTCCGTCCTCACCACCGGCGACCCCATCAATGCCGTGGCAGGCAACATCGCCAGCTCCGCCGGCGGCGCCCTCGCCGCCCTCGTCCTCACCCTCCTCTTCCCCAATGACTTCGACCCCACCGACCCGGACCACGTCGCTCGCAGCCATAAAATCAACGGCATCCGACTCTCCCCTCCGCGAGCGAAGGAGCCCAACTCCACCACCACCACCACCACCATCAGCGGTACATGCAAACACCACCAACCACACAGCACCCCCCTCCCCGACCCCGAAACCACCATCCCAACCGGCAACGAAGTCGTCGACTTCCTCGAAGCAAAACAGATCGAGCCCATGGACCCGCTGCTCGTGAAGCGAGGCGAGCGACTGGCGGCGGTAGGAATCGCCTCGTTCTTCGTCGTCGCCGTCGCCGTCGTGCCGTTTACCCTGTTTGGCACGCACTACGTCTTCTCCAAGCCCGCTTTCACCGGCTGGGTCGTCGTCTCCTTTCTCTGGGTCTGGGTCAGCATGTTGATTTGTGTCGTTTGGCCCGTTGTCGAGTCGGCGGGTGCGTTGAGGGATATTGGGAAGGGGGTTTGGGCGGATTTGATGGGGAGGGGGCGGAGGAGGAAGGGGGTTGGGGGCGGGCGCGGGCACGTGGAAGGGGGGAGGGAGGTGTGATTAGCTTGGTCGTGTCTCTGGGTGGGGGGTCAGCTCGGTGTCTACGTCGCTTTCATGATGATGGTGATGATGATGATGATGATTCTGTTTTAACGATTCGCATGTACGGCCAAGGTTCAGCTCAGCGGCTTGGAATGGGAGTCTTGGCTTCTAGCAACTAGAATGATTTTAGTCCTCTCAGAAGTAGAGTACAGGAGCCCTTGTTAAGCTACACAGATGCACTGGCGAGTCTTGCAAGAGAGGCAACTGCTAGCGTCGCCAAGAGCACAATATGCGAGCCAGGCCGACCTGTTCTTACCCAAGTTGTAAGCACGCCAGATCAATCATGAGCTCAGTCGAGCAAACTCATGGAGGGTCGGCTCTTCCAATCCGTCGATGGGACGTTGTTTTCAAACAGCTCCACCCACTTCCCCCTCGATCCTCCATTGCCGTCCGGAGTCAGTTCCACCAGCCTAGCCGTTGCCTCTTCGTCGACACTGACGTTCGAAGAGGAATACGTCCCATCAACGCCAAACAGAGCCTTGGCCATGTCGTCGTCGGCTTTTTGCTGTCGCAACTGTGCTGCCAAAGTTTGCGACATGGCAGCGATATTGGCGTCGGCTTCGACATGTCCTCCTTTGGCGTAGTTCTGATATGCTTCGGCTCCCTCCGAGATACGCTGAGGAGAGTGACCGGGCGAGGGGGAGAGCATCTTGCCTTTCCCTTTGCCCACGTCCTTAGTAGCGCACGGACACCGACACGGCTGGATGTAGCAGAGTTCACGACATTGATGGCCACACGGCAGAGCTCGCTCGCACGGACTTCGACAGTTGACGAGATCGTCTGAGAAACTGATGATTGTTAAATTAGCTGCTGTCCGCAGACCAAGTATATTCGAGCTGGCGGACTCACGGATGACACTTTAGGCTACAGGTGTGCCCACATGGCAGAGTACCCTGACAAGGACGCTCGCACCCACTGTTTTTGGAAGTCCAGTCCGTAGCGTCTGATTCCATGTTAGCAAGGCCTCGACCGAGGATAAGAAGCAAGGTATGTCGGGTAGTCTTACCCCGGACCCAACGTTTTCGGCCATGGTTGGTGCAGGTCAAAGGCAGAGCAAACCCTAGACGTCTCGGACCCTTTGCCATGACCTGAACGATTTCCCACCACAGCATGCTTGCGCGACAAAGGTTTATTGCGTTTCCGAATAGGTAAAAACCACGTTGAGACCGCGACAGGGCCACGCAAACACGGTTCTCGACCTCGAGGAAGCCAATATTCTGTCGATTGTTGCTGCGTACAAGCGAGAGTAGGATGATGCCATTCTCCTCGCCCTGATAAGAGTCCACAGTGACGACTTTAAAGTAACAGCCTTGAAGGTTAGGGTGAGTTTTCAGACCCCGCAATATCATTTTGCGCTGCCCGTTGTAGAACGTCAAAACTGTAATGTCCTGTGCCGCCATGCCGTTCTGTACCAGGTAATCAAAGAACCCAACGATCATGTCGGCCTCATCTTGGTTACACTTTGACGTGTAGCTGTCGCTGCTTTCGGCCCAGTTATGCGAGAAGAAGAACGAATTCACGCCACCCATCCCTGGTACGGGCAACCGTCCGAGGACGGACGGGTGATCTTCGAGGTCACCATATATTGGGGCCAGGACTCTTCGGACTTCCGGTATCATTCTTCGCTGTCTCATCAACATTGAATACTCGATCCCGTTACAGACAAGTCGTTCGAACATCGACACGCCGAGAAAATAGGGAGGCCCTTCCAACTCCTGTACCGAACAGTGTCCACGTAGCTGCTTATGGTCACCAACAAGGATGAGGTGCTCCAGTGAGTCCATGCACGCAGCCATGACAAGGCCTTCAAGTGTTTCTGCGGCTTCTTCGATCAATACGATGCGTGGCTTGAGGCTCGCCACAAGGCCACGATACTTGCTCAAGCCAGTGGTCGTCATGCCGATTACCTTCGCGGCCTGCAGAATATGGGCATCAACCTCCCATTTGCCTACCTTAAGGTCCTTTGTCACTATCCTATAGGAAGCAGCCACTCTGCGAATTTCCTTTCGGATCTCTTCTTTGGCCTTCTGTTGAAGGTATCGATAAATGGAGCCGCGATAACCTTCAGGTATCTTCCAGAGGTCACACTCCTTCAGATGCATCTGCACGTTATGATCCGTCGTGCCACTTACTCGGCCGGTGAATGGTTCCGATAGCGTAACGTATGGTCCTCTCAAGGTATCAAAGTCTTCGTCAGTCGCACCTTTAGCCTCCGCCTCCAGCTCCTTGAGTTGTTCAAACTCCAAGTCCACCTCCTCCACCTCAAAACCAAAGTCTTCTGGCTGATACTTACGTTCCACTTGGATCAATTGTTCGCCCAGCCAAGCTGCCACATCACCCGGAACATGATCTTGCTGTTCAAGTCTGACCCATTCCTGAGCTCCTTTTTCAAGCGAGTCATGTTGCTCTTGACTTATGAGGCCCAACTTGAGGAAAAGACTTGCCGGAAGCGGTTCCTTCTCATTCCTTAGGGGGCTGAGCAGATTCATCAGCTGTTCGATGATCTCCTTGATCCGTTTGTGAGATGAACCCTTCAGACCACCAGGAATATTGGGCACAGACATTGCACTGCGAATCTCAAATAGTGTTCTCTTGCTGATGATCTCCTGGTCAAGTGTCCGGCCTCCTAATCTGATGAAGTCCGGTTCGAAGACAGCGATGTGACGAAGAAGCTGATCCAGAGCATGATTGGTTTGAGCGGTGACGATTATTGGAGGATCGCCTGGGGCCATGCCTTGTAGAATTGCCTTTAAAGCTACCACAGAAACGTGTGTCTTACCAGTTCCAGGCGGTCCTTGTACGATAGCAAGCCTTTTTGTAAGTATCCGATGTAAGGCTGACTGCTGGGAGTCGTCGAGCTCTGTTTGCATGCGTTGCGGTTGTGGCCAATCTTCCAAGACATTGACGTTCTCAAGAGACTCGGTAGAGCGAGTAGAGAACACGGAAGTAAGATCCACGAACGGGTTCGCCTGAAGGTAAGAAGGAGCTCCGACTTCGCGCTGAATATTGATGAGATGCTCCGACAGCGGGAACTTTTCTCTCATGACCTTCTGAAGGGCCAGTAGTGTATGTCTGTATGCCTCAAAATAACCCGTTCGGGCTTCCACCATGACCCACTCCACCTGTGGATCCACCTCAATCTCTTCTGGGGTAGCAAAGAACAGATCGATCTGTGCTGGACTCTGTTGTAATCCGGCTAATGGCCTTGCCGCCACAATAGCAACCTTACACACTTTCTTGAACATATCCTTTGCCGGAGTGAGGACGATCATGTTGCCGGTGATTAGTCGTTTTGATTGCTCCCACACAATCTTCTTACCAGCGCGACGCAGAGAGAAGGTAATCCTCGCCGCGATCCCCTGCTGGGTAAAGGTCATGCCAATGATGCGAACCTTTTGATGTCAGCGACGCTGAAACACTGGGGTCGAAATGAAGATAAGCTCACGTTCTCGTATATACATATTGCTTGATTATCCATCATGTTCGGTACTTCTTTGACCTCTGCAACGGCATCTCTCAGGGGAGCGACCGCATCCTCTCGAAGCAGCTCGTAATGAGCACTCAAATAATCCTCCTTTGAAGGCCAAGGGCCTTGAATGACGTTCACAGGCACTTCCTGCTCGTCATTTTCATCGCCATCGCCGTTATCACCAGAATCTGCATCATCGTTTTCGCCCAGGAGCTCTGCCGACGTAGGTATCTCTGGACGTGCAAGCCATGATCCAGTGTTGACGGGCTCGTAGGTTGCTCTCATGTATTCTCGAACGTACCGATTCAGCGTCAATTTCGGTCGCGCCACCAGCGGGGGCTGTCCGTTGGAACTTGGCGGCGGTCGGGACCAACGTTCGCGAAGATTCGCGTTTAGCTCCTCTGATGGCAGGCAAACGACTTGGGTCAGCATCATGAACCGTAGCAGGGGCTGTGGATGAAGGCCAGAATAGCACCAAGTTGGGTAAAAGAAACAAGCAATGAGAACAGTGGAAAAAATGCTCAAGCAAGACCGAGTAACACAAGATTAATGCAGTGAATGGGCCACAAGACGAGAACTCAACAGAAGTCGAGTCCGACAAGCGAGGGTAACAAGCACTCAGTTCGTGAAAGTGGTGATGCTGCAAGAGCGATCCTATCGCGTTCGAGGCTTGAAATGAGGGTGTCGCTCAAGACAGCCATTACCCTTCGCGGAAGAGCGAGAATTTGCTTTGTCTTGGCATCCCTAATTGAGTAACCGCCTGATTGAGGAGCGGCTATGGAGGGTACGACCAGGTGGAAAAAGGAAAGAGAGTGACAAAGAAGCGAAAAGTTCGGATCTCGATACTCGAAGTATGGGAATCTGGCTCAGAGCGCCGCTCGTACCTGGCTCATTATCACCCTCCTCTAAACGCTGGAAGCGATTTCCAGTCGGCATTTTTGACTGGTTTTTGGGTCCTACGACGTACAAGTTGTGTTAGCGTAAGCAGCCAACATCTGGTGTCCCAGTAGAGAGAGATGCCAATTCTCGACTTACCACTTCTTGACGCGGACCGCCGGCTTGCATTTAGTCCTAGTAGGCCGATTAGTCTGAGATTAATCTTGAGTGTGTATTGTGATCGTACCTCGCAGCCTTTGAGGCTGAGTTTGTCGCCGTGACGTTGAGTCAACAATCTGCCATTGACCCAAACTGCTCTTGCCAGCTCCAGACGAGCTACCGTAATCCATGCTACTGCTGTAGCCACGACAGATGACCGGGCTTCCCCTAACGGTGAAGGTGTACTCTGGCGGAGGCCACAAGCGATAGGCCGAAAAGGATCAAAGTCAAGACACGTAGGATTGCTTTCTTGGAGGGTCAGACGCGTCACTAATACCTTGAGGAGAGCTCCCACAGAATAACGCGGCGACTTCCAATGTTAGATGTCCGCCTTGAACTGATGAAGAAGAAGAAGAAGAGGAAGAGGAAGAAGATGATGATGATGAAGAAGGAGGAGGAGAAGGAGGAGGAGAAGGAGGAGGAGAGGTAGGAGAGAGAGTGGGGAAGGTGAAGAAGAGGGTGAAAGCCGGTAAGGTAGGTGTAGATGGGGAGCCCTAGGAATTAGCGAGATTGGACCACAATTGCGTCAGCACATTCAGCCCCTTAGGACCAAATGTTTTCGGGAGATTGACGACCACGGAGAGGCTCAAGGATATGACACGGAGGACCCCTTTCGTTGTGATTGTGGTGATGTATTCAGGTTGTAGAGAGCCAAAAGGTAGGCTGGTGGACGAATTCACTACGATGAAAGTTTCTCACGGAAGGAGACGGATTTGCGTGGAAGGTAACAACCAGCTTGCTGGTCTGGGTTGGAAAGTGCGAGCAAAACGCAGACAGGCCTCAAATCTCAAAACGGAAGCAAACACGCATACGGCCAGCGAACGGCAACATGAATGACCACTTCCATCAGCGAGTTTGGGGTCCGAGTCGTTGTATTGAACAGTGCGAGATCACAGAATCACACAAGAGCATTTGATTTGAATATACATAGCAGATGGAAAAGACGTCAACTTTGGCAGCATTCCATGGTGAAATCCCTGCTTCGATATTTCCTAGCACACCGGCCAGACTTTCGCTGGAGGAAGGAATTTCAAGAAGGTCAAGAAGCTGACCATACACCGCAGCAATTCAAAGGCAACCGTCGGACGGCAAGCCATGGAGTTCTTGCCTACTCCAACATTCGAAGCAGATCAAGTAGACAGGACTCATGACGAACGATACCTGCACCTGGACCCTCAGTAGGCACAGGGTACCTACCAGTGATTGTTAACCTTGACAGCTAAGGTACCTTAGTCGACCTGACCCACGGTCAGACGTAAAGATGCCTATTATGCATGTCCACTCATTATGATCGATACATGACGAGTAAGGTCTGAAGGTTGCTACTTCCAATGTTGTTTGTGACGATGCATGGTTGCTTGGAAGTGTAGATACTCTGTTATCGTTGGATCTACGGCAGGGGTGAAGGCAAGCCTCGGTAAGTTCCGCTCGTGCTCAACTGTTACGGTAGCTCGATTTTGATTCTGACTCGACGATCCTAGTGGTTGATTCATCAGGAGTGTGAGCTGCTTCTCGTGCCAGTACGTCACGGAGAGATTGCGATATGTGTACATTGTGGGGCCCCGCAGCTTCCATATTGGCGGGCTGTTCTCTGTGCCTGGAAGCTTCAGTTACACTGCATTCGGGGAACACAATCACAAGGAAAGAGTTGGGTTCAGTTGCTCTTCCGTTGGTGAAACGGTGACTTGAACAAGTGTCCGTCAAGCAATTGGACCTTCCAACCATAGTATGCCGTCGTTTGGCGATGAGGAGGATCGGGATGGCCCAGGTTCGCCCCTGGAGGTTGCGCTTCACTCAGAGTTGGAAACTAATGATGGGCAGGTACGCCCAATGGAAGCTCCGACAACGACCCGGACGAGGCGATGGAAGACGGTGATGATGTCGAGATCGACGGCGAGGCGGACCCTGACGGGGACGTTGAAGGCGACGAGGACAACGATGAAAATGATGACGACGAGGAAGAACAGGATCAAGAAGACAATCAAGATCCCTTTTCCGACTCGCCCTCTCAGTCACAACTGCTCGCTCGTATGCAAAACAGACACGCAGCAAGCGAGCGGTACCTTCTGCCAGCTGAAGGTTCAACGTCTGGTTTAGGCTTCGCCGACCTGAATGCGCCTCTACACCAACCGCCAACATCGCAACCACAACCGACCGTGCTTCTAACCTCTCCGTCCCCTCCTCGAACATCGGACAATCAAAATCATACTCTGGTTCGGCCGACAGTGCGCCCAGAGGCCGTAAGCGCTCGTGTTTACGACATCGCCCCCACGATAGCTGCACCTCATAGTACCTCGATCAATGCGGTAACAACCACGCCAGACATGAGATGGATCTTCAGTGGTGGTACGGATGGGTATATCAGGAAGTTCAACTGGATAGATACGGTCAATGGCAAGGTGATGTTGACTGTAGCTCAACGGCATCCCTTTGTGGACAGCGTGACCAAGGCGGGGGTCCTAATGAGCTACTGGGAGAATGAAGAGCCACAATGTTTGTCATTTCCATCCGCCATGATCTAGAACTGCAAAATAATACTAATACAACTGTGAGCGTAGCCAAAGGCCTAGGAATCCAAGCCACGGATGATGGGCCATTACTATCACCCGTATATTCTCTTGCAGTCCAGAATCAGGGGTTATGGCTCCTCTCTGGCTTGGAGTCTGGCGGCATAAACCTACAGTCCGTTCGCCATGATGAGGGCAAGCGAATAACGTGCCTTCGGAAACACACGTCGGCAGTGTCCGTACTTCTACTCTCGCAGGATGAGAAGTCTGTTCTATCGGGCAGTTGGGACAAAAATGTCCTTGACTGGGACTTGAACAGTGGACAACCCAAGCGTAGCTTCGAGGGGAGCGGTGGCCAAATATCGGCGATCGAAGTCCGCCCTCTATCCAGCTTACCTGTACCACCAGAAACCGACGAATTTACCCTGACCAATGGCTCCTTCTCATCGAATGATGCCATCAAGCAGTTGACCAATGGATTCACCTCCCATGACGACACGAATGCAATGCAACTAGATGGTCAAGCGGAAGGGGAAGAAGTCGCTCCAGCCTCGCCCGCAGATTCTCTGTTTGGTGGGAATGACGCAGACTCTTTGTTCGGGGATAAGGATGACGGCAGGCCGGGCGCTCCATCTGGCGGGGATTTTGCCGATGATGACGACGATGAATTCTCCCGTGCCATCGCGAACGGACTACAACAACAAGAGGCCGAAGATGCTGAGGGTGACACAGGCATGGGCGATACAGGTGGACCGGTTCAACCTCCAGAGTCCACTGCTCAGTCTGCTACGCAGCCCTTGTCTGAAGAGTTACCGGATACTGCTGCCGAACTGAACGGGGCGACGGCTACAGCACCGACACTGCCAACGAATGGGCTTCCGCATTGCGACGAAGCCTTCGATGAGTCTTGTGCCAAGTCGAAGGAAGAATCATGCTCCTCCGACCCGAATCTTTCGTCCGATACGACCTTTCTAGCTGCTTCGATCGATGGGACGCTCCGAGTCTGGGATCGGCGGCAAGCGAACCCTATTTCACGTATCCTGCCACGTAACGTGCCACCGTGGTGTATGAATGCTTGCTGGTCACCCGATGGGAACTTCATCTATGCTGGACGAAGGAATGGAACTGTCGAGGAGTTCAGTCTGCACAAAGGATTCCGTAGTGCAGAGCGAACATTCAAATTCCCACAAGGTAGTGGCCCTGTGAGTGCGGTGAGGGCTATGCCTAACGGAAGGCACCTGATATGGTATGTGCTTGTCCACGGGAGCTATGTTTGTCTAGCAAAACAACCTTTACTGACAAGAGGCTTCTAGTGCATCGTTTGATATTCTCCGTCTTTACGACCTGAAAGAACAGCAATCTTTCAAGCACTCTACTGTCCCCTTTCTCATCGTTCCTGGTCATCGGACTGGTGTGGTCTCCCAGCTGTATATTGACCCTACTTGCAAATACATGATCTCCACGGCCGGCAATCGAGGCTGGGAGGGCGCTTCAACGGAGGTTCTTCTCGGTTACGAGATTGGCGTAGGAGGATAGTCAAGATGTGAGGCTTTTGTGGTAATTCAGCTGTTATTTTTCAGAGGTCCTGGGCAGAGTATGGCGCAGAGGCTTTGCTATTCGTGGGTCTGCGTTCTGGTTAAGATACCCAAGTATGAATGTCAGTCGGAGGTTTTCATGATGTAAGAAGAAGCAAAGATACGCAGCTGAGACGACTGCGGTCATTTTCGACATGATTGCTCATGTCACGCGGCGCTTGTTTTGACTGAGTGAGGTGATGATCTAGATTCTCCGTGTCCTATTTACCATACTGTTCAAATATTCTCTCATGCTTTGATCGCGATGAATTTCGGTCGCAATGTCATGCCCATGAACTCTCGACGCAATTCTCGAATTGTACTACGATACTGTGTATGAACCTGACATCTTCCTGCTGGTATGAGTGACTTACAGGCCTGAGCCTGTAGGGTTCAACCAAAACCTCGCTCAATGACCACGACTCTCGAGCAACAACAAAAACTCTTTGGAGCACTATTCCCACACTTCAACGAGCTCAAACTATTCTAGACCAGTTACCTTTGCTATAGCATATTCGCTGGCCGTTCTTGTCGCTTCGCTCAGGTTCTTAACCTACCTTATAGTGAATCGTTTACAGACGACACCTTCTGGCTCAGTCCTTCTCCACGCAGATTTGCCGTTCGCACTCAATTCACGCGGATCTGTTCGACTTCTTTTCGTTCAACCACAGACTGTTAATAGAATCAGGTACCTACCTTACCTTATGCTCTTGCGGCACGTGCTCAGCCTGGCTGCTGACTAGCATAGGATGAAGGCTGGACCTCGCAACTAGTAACACCTACTAGCTTGCATTGATCACTCGATATACAGTAAGTCTGGTCTCAGCAGTGTGATATGTTTGTCTCACTCTTATTCAGCATCCATATTTCGCTCTGTCAACCACATTGCATGAAGCCGCGATCTGAGAGAAGCACTCGACGCGTCCAGAAGACTTCTTACAGCAACAACTATCAAACCTCCCTGATCTGCTCTCACTCAAACATCCTCCAGCGGTATGCCAGAAATCCGGGACATCACGGTCCGTGTCACTTCGAGCGAAGGAGTAGAGCTGCCGGAATGGGGAGTCCATAGCTTCCGCCGCAACCACAAGGCGTCCGCGTACATCCAATCGAAGACGGATATGCCATTTCGAGTGTCGATAACTCCCAAGATACCATACGTGGCTGCCGATGTAGCTTCGGCCCACGTCTACGAGACCCGGAGAAGAGGCTCAGATAGACCAGGCTTTTTCCAAATGGAGGACGAATGGGAGGACATGGATGGAGGTGAGACCAATATCATGCAAGCCGTATGTGATAAAGGCAACCAGCTGAGCATCTGCTACCCGTATAGGGACTCACTACAGACCTGGCGATGATCATCATAGTCGTGATAGCTCGAAGCGAGGTGCCTCCAGGCTCCATCGTCGATCGTCATCCGACTATGGGCCTACAGACCGTCGAACCAAACGAGAATCAAGCGACGCGAGCACAAACCTCTCCCGCCCGCCGCCTTCGCGTAACTTCCGCAAAATCCCACCTCCGCCTTTCCACCTCTTGGCCTCCATGTACCTTGACGGTCGCAGCAAAGCGGAGCGCAAGCTCGTCGTTTACCTGGATCCTGACGATGAAGACTTCAACCGCCCAGATGGCAGGGTCCACTTCAAAACGCGTTGGGTAGAGGGCAAGGACGGGAAGCTTCGAGAACACGGCTGGGTGTTTAAGGATGTTGGTATTGAGACGGTTTTCGATAAGATGCTCTTGAGCGGAGATCACCATGTCTCTGGCAAAGTCCACATGCGTGATGAGGATAGTATCATCGCCGCCATGAACGCCGCCGACCTCGGCGCGGAGGGGGACATTGAGCGCGAAGAGAGGACGAAGCTCGGTCAGATTGTAGTGACGATCGAGCGGATCAAGCTTGGCCAGAAGTGGGTCGATAGTCGGTTTCGTGCCAAACACAAGGAAGGTGATCTAGATGAAGTCCAAATGGATGGAGCAGGCACTGAAATTACGCATACGGCTGGGTAAGTATGAAAGCATGTGGCTATCTGTGGAAGAGCTAATGTGTTTCGATAGATTCGGACAAGCAACAGTATTGAAGACCGAGGCTATCCGGGTAGTCTCATATACTCCGTTATATGCGGGAGAAGGCGTTTACGCAACCTTCCAGTTCTTCTACAGAAGCGAAGGTTTGATAGAGCTTCATCCAATAGTCCTGCTGTAGGGTAATGACTAACTTCCGGGTGCAGACATGCTACGAAAGTTCAACTTCCCGGGCTTTCATCAGTCACAGAAAGTTCATCGACACCGCCGTTACCTCAACGCGAAGCTTGCAAATTTGACTCCTTTGGGCATCAGCCAGCCACTTCGGCCCAAGAACGAATCCCCAAAAGAGAGAATTACATCTTTCGAAGAGACTATCAAGAAAGGCACGAGTCCTGTGAAGCAGCAATCCGAATACCAGTTTGGTGATGGCTACCGTGAGGATGACGAGAAGATCAAGAAAGAAGACTCTGTCTGTGGATTAGATGATACTGACCCCTTCCGGAGCCCCTCTCACAGCACATCAAGGCCGGGCTCACATAGTCCACCAAAGGTCAGCAGCAAAGGAGAAGAGAAAGAGAACCAGAAGCCTGAGAAAAGCTACAAGGTTATTGATATCGGACAATATGACATACACGGGACCCCACTTGGGACAAGCCAACTTGCAAAGATGGCATCATTCATCCTCCCCCAGCCACCCGACACCGCGCTCCCTCCCATCGACCACGAACCCGACTCAAATTCCCAAGGCCCTGATATCTCTCTACTCGGCGACCGCGCAGTGTCCACAATCTCCCTACCTTCGACCGAAGGCCCACCGTCCCCAAAGTCATTCAGACACTCTAAACCAAACCACAAACTATACCGCAAAACCCTCTTCGAAAGCGACGCCGACGACGAAGCCTCCGACAAAGAAACGCATCACGGCAGCGACTCCGAGCCCATCGACGAATTCGCGCAATCGCGTCACGAAGCCGTCGAGGACGTCCAGGAGCTTCAGTCCGCTATGGACAAGATCCAGCTGGGCAAGCGTAGCAGGGACGGCGACGGCGACGACGACGACGGCCGTGCCGAGATCGATCGCGGTGCGCTTGGCTTGCGAAATGCACTACCCGCGGAGCAGTTGATGGTGGCGATGAAACATTCACGTGAGCTTGAGCGAGGGCGGGACGACGCTGAGATGTTTGAAGCCCGGTCGCAGAGCATGAAGGAGAAGGAGAACGCTGCTCCAGCGAAGCGCCGTAAGGGCGAGGAGGGTCAGTTGGTTGGCATGGTAGGTTCACCGCTGGACGCTCGGATTGACAAAGGATGATGGGAGGTGGTGGGGGGGGTTGGGGGGGGAAAGGTACGGCAGACAGGTCGAAATTGGAAGTTGGGTCAAAGGATGTGGTATGAGACTTTGAAGCCCGGATAGTTGGGAGAAGGTATGCGCGGCTTCGGGGAGCAGCTTACGGCGTTTTGTCAATACCTTTGGAGGTTGCGGGAGTGTTAGGGCTAGATGCCTTATGCGTACAATCGTTACTTTTACGGCTCGATGCTACCTGAGCAGTGTGAGGCGCGCGCTGGGTGGTGTAGAGGTGCCTAGGCCCCGGGACAGAATGTCGTTTTTCTGGAGGCCGTAAGTGGTATTCGGATACCGGGTGACTGACTGAATACTGATCTGTGAAATGCCAGTCTCTCAGGTCTGAAGTAATGGATGTAGTTGAATGAGCTTGTCCTTGGCCATTGTATGGTCGATGCCTTTTGCGTACGAGTTGATTGAACCTTAGTAAAGGTCGATCACGACGCAGCAAACGGAACAAAGAGGAATCGGGATGTATTAGAGAATACACTTTCCATACAAATATCAGAGAGCCTCTCAAACAAGTGCGTTGTTGCAAAAGATGTCAACATCCAGTTTCAACGCTTTGAGATGTATGATGACATAAGCTCGGAGCCCTAAGACGCCACGACCGCTTCATCTTCCACTCTCTTTACATCTGGACATGCGGCCATATGGCAGAACTTGTGCAACACAATCAGAAATAGATAGCACTAGCACGTCTGGAAAAACCCCGATAGTTTGCAGAGGTGTTCGCTATTGCTTTAACAATCTTGACACTGTCCTGTGCGGAAGGATAAGCAAGCAACGCCAGTCTTCAATCCGTTCCGCTATAGTCCGCGAATCAGAGGCTCTGTTCTTGGTGCAACACAGTACGAAGGTACTACTAACAGATATGGGGCCCTGGATAGATCTAGCAAATCACTGAGCACCAAGACGCGCCACAATGCACAGCCTACAGGAGCCTCATGGGTCAGGCTGAGCCCAAAGACATCGCCAACAAACTCTTCCAATTTCCTTATTTCCCGACTATCACATCTACAATCCCTCAATGTAACGCGCACCGATGGCTGTCCCGTTCGGCTTTTCAGCGGGCGACTTCATCGCAGCTTTGAAAGTCGTCAAGGACGTGATCGACGCTCTCCGCGATAGCGGTGGGGCCGGCGCGGAGTATAGAGAACTGATCGACGAACTCTACCTCCTAGAGACCGCCCTCCTTGAGGTGAAGAGGGTGGAACTCGACGACGAGCAACATGCGCAACGAGTAGCGTTGCAGCAGGCTGCATCTCAGTGTCACCGGACCATCGACGAGTTTTGGAAGAAGATACAGAAATACCAGCCACACCTGCGCTCGGAGGGGTCAGGGTCGAAGTTGAAGGATGGATGGCGGAAGGTACAATGGGCGCTGTGCAGGAAGGAAGATGTGGCGATGTTCAGGGCCAAGTTGAGGGGGGAGACGGGCTCGATCAATGTTTTGTTGATGACGGTGCATATGTATGTGACGGATGGCGAGGTTGCCTCAAGGTGCAGGTACTGACGGGTTCGATCGCAGGAAAAGCACCGCTATAGAGCGTAGAAGAAATGACAACATGAGGCGGACGCTGGGGGCCAAATTGCAGCAAAACAATTTGGCATACTTGGACATGCTCAAGGACATTGCTAAAGGCGTGAATGAGTGTGTGTTCTATGACTGATCGTTCAGGGAAGCACTGACAGTCGTCAGGTCAGTTCAACAGAGACAGGAGCTTTTACTCTCCACTGCCAATGTCCTGTGAGTACCGCAAGTCAATTGGCCATACATGAGATTGCAGCTAATCATGACCTGGTTGGCTTCACAGGCAGACAAATGTACAGATATACCAGCGGGCATTAAGCATCCAAGACTCTATTTCATCCATCCCATGTCAAGTCGAACGACAACAGCCGGTTACCTTCATCGATGCTTGTGGAAAGATCTATCCTTTTCATCTCGAATTCATCAATTCAGCAGAGGTATATATATTCCGTTCACATACATCATTGGTACTAATTCAGGTCATACTACAGGCTTTTCGTGCCGTCCTCCGAGTAAGATTCAAGGACATAGGTAGAGCCAAGTTCGATAGAGGGGAATATGTTATCAAGGAGACCGCCACTAATCGAGACATTGACCTTTCCCGACCATGGGATCAGTGCTTCTTGCCCGGGCAGAAGGCAGACATGAGCATGGTCTTTTACACACCAATACAAGGCGACACCTACCCTGGCTGCCGAACGTACTGTGGTGATGCTTGTAGGACGGAAGTCGTCTGGTAAGTGTTTTGCACACCCAACTCTCTTGAACAGCTACACTGATGCGACCAATGGGCAGCCCTAATTGTGGAATGACGGTCCGCAGAATCACAAATATTGAAGAAAAGGAGGAGGACCCTACAGCGGATGAGGCAATTAAAGACATGTCAGGGGCCTGGATTCCCAAGCCTGCTCGAAAACATAAGAGTTCATTTAATAATGATGAAGATGTTACACAATTTCGACGAGTACGGATTTTGTCCAAATTGCAGCGTGCGGCCATGCCAATAAAGGCATTGCTGGTTCCGCCATCTCAGCAACAGCCAGAGGAGCTCATTATAATCCCAAAGAAGTTGCCCATCTGGACCTGCTGCCAGTGTACTGCCGCCAATCTTAGTCACTACTCAGACTGTCCACTTTGTTCACATTGTCAATGTCGAAACTGTTCCCAAGAGCGACCCTGATACTAAAGCAATTTGATCTCTTCATTATCATCACATGTCTGCTGTGTCTTCTACTTGCTGAGAGTAGAACAAAGTCACAATATGTCACTTGAATGTCCATTACACATTACCCTACATTTTCACCAGAGAGGTCAAACCCTGAGAATATGTTCGCAGAGTTCTCTACACCAACTGTCAAATTTGGCACCTGACATGGGTTGAATTTCAAATGAAAAAGAATCTGGCCAGGTCAGGCTTTTTTCTTTTTTAATCTGACTTGAACTTGCAGTCAAACATGTTACGTATGCAGTGCCTGACTGTGATTATTCACTGTACTTTCAGATGCAAAATACTGTTTACAGATGTGACAATATGAACGGCCTGTTAATGACTGATGTAGTTTGATGACACCTCTCCAGAATTGAGTCTTCGTACCTGGGCCATTTGGCTTTGGTGTGAGCAAGACAGTTTGCCCATCCTGAGATTTGCTTACAATGTTATCGTTGAGCTGCGGAACGACTCAGGGCAGTCAACTTTGGGCAGTCACTTTTAACCTATTTTGGTTAGCATTTCTTAGCTAAATTGGAGGCGTTCACTGGTAAGATAGAGCATTCACACCTTACTGTCATTCTTGCTGTGATTCTTGCTGTCACCCTCACTGTCGCCCTTGCTCGCTGTCACCCCCGCTGTCACCCTCGCTGTCGTCATTGCTTGCTGTCACCCTCACTTTACAGCATGAACTATGATGACGACATGCCCGATGAAGAGACCGAACAAAAGACTGGGCCACGTATTTCTCAGCTTCAGCTCCATGCCCGGATGTTCGCCATCGGGGATCGGTATGATATTCCAGGCTTGAGGTACTTGGCCGTGAAGAAATACTCTACCAGATGCGGAGTGTCCTGGGACCCTTTGGAGTTCTTGGAGTCCATTCCCAACGTCTATGGAAGGGCTCCGGCGGCTGTCCCAGAGCTACGCAACGCTGCTGGCTTTCTGACGCGAAAGCATTTGCCTAAAATGCTTGACGATAAAGACGTCACGGCTGCGTATGAGACGGTCCTCGTCGATGTCCCCGAATTTACGAAGGATATGCTAGACATTTACGTGAAAGGGCCTCTACGCGGAGACTGCAGCACATGTGGGTCAAACCAAGCTCTTGAGGCTCTCCGGGTTCGATGCAAGGGATGTGGAAAGGGGAAGTCTGGCTGCTAGAGATTCAATTCCAAACTTGCTACCATTCAACCCATCTTCCTGCCTTGCCTCGCCTCTGCAACCGCAACGTGCTCACTACGCTTGAGGCTCTTGTGAAGCCTCCGTGAGCGTTTCATCTCACCTCACCTCATTTCATGGAGTCGGTGCCAAGAGCACAGCGGCACAAGCTGCTTGACACGTTCCAAACGCCGCGTTACAGGCTAGGACGGTCGCCGGCGCGGTAGCCCCTAACGTAGCGCCCCATGTGAACCCGGCTGCTCCGTAGCAGGCTGTAACGACCGCTGCGCATCCCGCTTGACAGATTCCGTAGCCAAGTGGACCGGCAAGAGTGACGCCGACATTCAGTGCGAGTGTGAGCGGGAGCACGATCGAAACGACGGGTTTGGCGGGGAGCTTCATTTTGGCTTGACGGTAAGTCTGCCGTTCAGAAAGAAACTTTAGCTGGGATCCCCAGTCAGTAGAAGTTAGGGTTGTGACTTACCTTGCTTGAGAGCTGTACCTTGTGTTTTGACTTTGATGGAGGCTTTTGAGGCGGGGATGGGAGAAGTAAAAGTGTTGTTTGATGTGGAGATGCGGGGTAGAGTTAATAACAAATAATAAATAAATAATAACAAATGAATAATAGTAATAAATCAGATCCCTAGCACTGTTGTAACCAATGGGCAACCCTAACTGTGGAACAACGGTCTGCAGCATCACGGATAACAAAAGAGGGAAAAAGAAACCTACAGCAGATGATCCAATGAAAGACAGGGCAAGAGCGGGGATTCCGAAGGCTGCCGAAAAACGTAATGAAGACGTTGCACGATTTCTCTGAGCATCCATGTTATCCATGCTGGTACAGAACGCTATTGACCCAGACAATCAGTCAGAAGAGCGACTCCACTCGTTTCAGCAACTATGGCATCAACAAGGTGTCAGTAAACTAGCCCTCCTAGATCATCAAACGCAGCTCATGCTGCTTGAACAACAGGAAAAGAAATGGTTGACGGGACAGCCAGGTCTGCCTCAAGCCATGTCACCTCAGGGCAGCGGGTCCGGGCCCTCCCTGAACCTGAATGATCAGATGAAATGCAAGACACCAAAGATGAGCCCATCCGGACTCCGAGGACCACCACTACCTGACGGTGGGATGGCCCAGGGGCGGGCGTCGCCAACAGCCATGTATCTAGGGGTCAGATGCGACCAGATATGCAGTTCTTTCGCTTTCAATTGAGGGCGATGCTCGCTGGCATGGGTGGCGTTGGGCCGAACAGTGAAAGTATCAGGTCAGCCTGGCATCATCAACGCTTAGCTTTGAAAGCCCAGATGCTGAAGACAGCGAAACACCGAGTTGATGATGGTGCACACGGAGGATGACAGGATGACCTGAACAGACGATCAACATAGATACTGAGAACCACTGTACAAGAGGATGTCAGCATTGACCAAAGATCACTGATAATCAATACCCAAACCGCAAACCCGTCAGGAAATCTCACCTCCGGCCTCTCCATCCATCTCCCCGCCCCTCTCAAGCCCCTACCCTCTCCCAACCCTCTCAGTCCCCAAACTCCCCTCCCAACCCCCCTCCCCAAACCCTCTTCTCCCAGTTTTCCCACCACCACCACCACTACCCATACCCACCCTCCTCCCCAACGCCCTCCTAAGCACCCACTCCCGACTCGTCACCCCCACCTCCTCCTCCTCCCCATCCCTCACCCCCGGAATGACCCCACCCCCACCCAATCCATCCTCCAACCGCCTCAGCACAACCTCATCCTCCGCCCGCATGAAATAAACAACACTGTACCTCGTCTTCCCCCGCTGCCGCCCCGGCGGCTCCACCACCCGATGCACACAGCTCCGCAACAGCCCGTTCGTGAACTTGACCATCGCGTCGCCGAGATTCACAATCGCGTGGCCCGGGAGCGGTTTGACGTAGACCCACTGGCCCTCCCCGTTTCCGTCTTTTCCCTCCTCCCCGTCACCAACCGCCCCAATTCCCCGCGGGAGCAGAATCTGCAGCCCCCCCAAGCGATTAAACAGCAGCGTCAGACTCCCGAAATCCGAATGCGCCCCAAGCGCGACGCGACGGTCGCCCTCGGGCTGCGGCGGCGCCTTGACGAAGCGCACCTGGTCACCCGAGAGCGCGGCGAGGCGGTGCAGGTTGGGCAGGTGGGATGGGGAGGTAGGGGGAAGGAGGAGGTGGGTGCTGAGGCGGGCGAGGAGGAGGGTCAGGATGGTGTGGGATGAGCGGATGAAGGTTGTGAGGAGTGGGCGGGCGTGGGCGAGGGGGGGCGGGGCGGGGAGGGGGGGCTTGTCGGTGAGGGGGAGGGCGAGGATGTCGTTTTTGGAGACCTGGGTTGGGTCAGTCTGGGTGGGTTGTGGAAAGGAGAGACGGACGTTGTAGAATTCATTCCGGTCTCGCGTCCCCGCTTTGTCAATCACCCCGGCTCCGTACCCTTTATACCTATAGCCCCCCCCCCATAGTTTAGCCTTGGCCCTTGCCCGCCCTCACATCCCCCCATCCCACCATTCACCCCCCACACCCCAGGAAATCATTCAGTCAAACCCTCAACATACCCAAAATAACTCCCCTCCCCACTCCAATCATACCCCTCCTTCTCCGCGACGTCCAAGTCAAACACCTCCCGCCCAACATCGAACAAGCGCTCCACGTCCGCCAGTGTCGATTCACCCACTTCCACGCCGCGCAGGTCGAGGTAGAAGAAGCCGAGGTCTTTGGCGGCGGTGAATAAGAGGGCTGATTCCTTGGCGTCGTTGGCGAGGAGTTTGTGCAGGGAGAGGCGCAGGAGGGGCGCGGTGCGGACGGTGGTGGGAAAGGGCGGGAGGGAGGGGAAGGAGTCGGAGTTGGGGTTGGGGTCGGAGTCTGAGGGAGGGCGTGCGGGATGCAGTGCGGTGGTGGTGGTGGTCGGGGCTGTGGTTGTTATCGTCGTCATCTTGGTGGTGAAAGGAATTATCGTGGATGTGGAACATAATTGCCGAGTTTCGGTTGAATATTTGTGGTATGGAGATGTGGGGAAGCTGGGGCAGCTGGGCCGCGGCTACGGGCCCGTCTGGGGAAGGCCGGCATTCCAGTCACCATAAGGAATGCAGTGCACAGCTTCATTGACCATCTCCCCGTCTCTCCACTTAACATTTATTAAAGCTCCATGCTCCACACCAACCATTCGCGCTCATGTTTCTTGACCTTCGTACTGAGGTAGACGTTGTCGTATCTATTCAAGAAAGATTCGACCGGTTATGGCGGCGGAGACTAGAGCCAAGTACATGTCCAACCACGGCCGAATAGATCTGATCAGACCACCACAAAGTACAAAGCAAAGACCACATGCTCTCGCAAAATGCATCGCCAAGATGCCGACAAATTCAGATGGTCGTGACTAGCAGGAATTGTCGAGTTAGTAAGTAACCTTTGACGCATCCGACAACCAACTTACCATGGCAAATTTCCCTAGAGTCTTGAGCCGTGGATGACCTTGTAGTCAACGGCCAATTCGCGTCCTCCATCGTTGATGACCAAAACGCGAACACTACCTCTACCATTGGCAAAAGAGTCGTTGAGCCGGGACCACAAACCGCCTTGGTCGATGACTGGGAGACCTTGCTTGACATCACCAGTTTCGGTCATGGCCACGACACGGCCATCGTCACGGATGTCAAGGACACGGTATTGCTTGAAGACCGGACCAAGCATGTTCTGAACAATGACAGAAGGCGATGGGTTGGACACGAAGCTGGACTCTTCATGAAGTTGCTTGGTGAAGAGATCGACTCCGAGGTAGCGTTGTTGTCCGGTTTGAGCAGAGGTGGTAATCCGAATGACTTGGCAAGGACGACCTTGAATGATCAACAGATCGCCAATCCGGATATGGTGGCAGGGAATGGTGATCGTGTCTGGCCCTCCACCTCGCTCGATGAAGCGGACACTCTCACGCACCCCATCACGTACACGAGCTGGGCCACTGTCTTCTCGGTCCATGACAATTTCTTCACGCTCGTGACGACGATGGTGAGGATGAAGGACACGATCAGCGGCCCTCTCGAGGCCGTGACGGATGGAGTGGTAGTGACCTTCGTCGTCGTAGTAGCCCATCTTGGATCGATGACCGTGCGGTAGATCGACGGTGGTCTTGTTTTCAGCTTCGAATCTTACTTCTTGAGGTTGAGAAGTACGGCGTTCGTATTCGACGTCGTAAGTTGGCTGGGTCCGTCTGCGGTAATCACGCTCAGTAATGTCGATTTCTGTTTCGTGGACCTGGTCTTGATGACGGGAAGGAACTTCGATGTCGACCTTGGTTTCCGAGTAGCGTCGGTACGGTTCTTGATAGCTATGTTGTTGGCAAGGATGTCAGTCATGCACGAAAAGATTTGGGTCAAACGTTACTGGGTCAACACATTTAGTGGGAAGCTAGGATAAGAAAAAGGGTTATGCAGATGTGCTGTTCATTCAACACACGCCTGGTGAGAAACACGAGTGGGCTGTCGACTCACCGTTCCCTGGATAGTTCTACTTCGGGGAAGTGTGGAGGACGGTAGGGGCCTTCTTCTTCTTCGTAGACACGAACTTCCTCTTGGCGGCGCGGTCGGCGGTCAAGGTCTTCTTCACGGACGGTGATCTCTTCCTTTTCGTACTGGGTACGTTCCTTGCGGTCGGGAAGAGTGGCGGAGAAGGAAGAGTAGCGTGTTTGGTGACCTTCCCGTCCGACGCGCGAAGTTCGAGGAGGAAGGTTGGCTTCTCCTTCTACTCTGACCTGAGTAGTGTCTTTGACAGCGTCGCTCCGGTACGACGACGGGAAGACACTGAAGGGAATCGGGACTCTGGCGTCAAAGTCCAGATTGACGGACTCGAGGGAGTCTTTTCTCGAATGCCTTTCGAACCGTTATGGTAACAATTCGAAAGGAAGACAAGAAGAGACTCTTGCTTCTTGGGGGGGAAAAGGGAAGAAAAGAGGAGATGAAGGGAAGGTGAAGTTGACAAGTTGCCAGCGACACGTAATCTCTCTTTGTCTCGGTAGATGAGGTGGGATCTTATGCAAGATAGGGAAAGATGGGCAAGGTGCAGTAGAGCGGAAGATGAAGAGTGAATTGATATGATGAAGAAAGTCGGAGGGAGGGAAGAGGGAGGGAATAAAGTGGACTTCTCGCGTGTCTTTGGTTTGTTTACAGGCGCTAAGCACGTTTAGCGCCGCTTTTAGCGCGTTTGTTCAGCTGTGCAACGGAGCCAGCCTCTCAGCCATCACCATCTCAGACTCGTACCGCTCTTACGAAGTATACCTGATTCCATGTGACAACCGGAGAAAAGGGATTATTCGTACCGTGAAAGTTGTGGTATATCACACATCATTGTTCTACAGTACGAACGTACCTGTTACCTACTGGAATGATGTGGATGTCTTTTTTCCTTCAAGGGTGTGGATTGGTGGAGGATATCGGCACATCACATCCCAAGAGATCCACCAGATTTGACTTCGTGGTATTTGCTCATTGGCTTCTTAGCACCCTTTGACATGCACATATCCAGAAAAAGGCATACAACTACACCACTTCACCACGTTTCAGCTAGCTTGAGCTGCCGGGTGCATCAACGCCAACAATGCAACTGCCAATTGGCCTATTCTGCATCGACCTGGGGGGTAGGGGTTCGATGATCTGCCTGAACCGAGAGTCGGAATTGTGACTGGGTCACGTACACAACCAAGAGTATGAGGGTTCTCGAAGAGTCGGTTTCTATATATGGTGATCAGAGTATCGGGAGCCTCGCGAGGACTTCGAAGCTGTACGGCACAAGTGAATTGTTGTCGCTTTGATCTGCTCTATGAGCCCAGCCGTCGACTCCCAGTGCTGTCTAGATGTTTACTGAGCAGCCACGATGTCTAAAGTGAGGCAACCGGCAGAGAAGATCATTTTTGATCATCTTCAAGACAGTTATCGAGTTTATAGAAAGGATGTCCGAATATATCAAAGAAGATGGCCCCTATATCTGATATTTGGTCGAAGTCCTTCTATTCTCAACAACCTGTCCACTGTTCATCAGCATGCTCTTTGCAGTACTGCCACGAAATCACATGGTATACCATTGTTATACTCTATACCCGTCTGAGAACCATTGAATAGCCAGGATGTACTGCATGAGCTTCCACATGGGATAGCGATGATCTCCAGTCTCCGCGCCAGAAGCCAGGCGTTGTAGATTCAAAGAAGGAGTTGGTTTGTATGGCCTGCCTGGACCGAAGCCTGCGTATATGGAGTTGAGTCTGGTTCCTCATATATTGATTGATCACCAAATGCTTGCGAGCCCCTCTGAGAATGCACCCAATTCATACCTGAAATTCATGGCCTGTTGGCCGGACATTATTTGATACCTTAGTCAGTAGTAGTGAGCCAGTGGCGAGGGCAAGCCGACAGTGCTAATGCATGGTGATGTATGATCATCATTTTGTTGGTGAATATTAATAGAACATTAACTTATTCGACCAAAAATCCTCGTATCAGCTGCTTTTCTCAGAGGTTCAGACATTCAACATCATCGCTAGCAACTGTACAGCAGTGGACATCTGTGGTTGTTGTCTTGTGCGATTATCTTTGATAGGTATGTAAACTTCGCCGCATCACTGCTTGCGCCTCATGTGGATGGTTCGTTTCACTCGTCATCCTACTCACCAATTCATTTTGATAACACCAGCTGCTTACTGATCATCTCATCCTTCAGATTCACTAGCATTCAACGTCTTCCTGTCAGCACTTGTCGGATACTGCCAGTTGCCAGTCTGACTGAGTACAGCATTCCTTCAATACGAGGGGTCGACCTTGAGGCTCTGCGAAAGCATAGCGGGGCGCTGGCGGCTGCTACCGTGCAGAAGAACTCTCAGCTCTTGGCTTTACGAGGAGCCTTATAGATCACTGAAGCCTCCAGAAAACAGCCCACGCTTGGTAAGCTTACTGTGCGGGAACGTGAGGCTGATGTTGATGGGTGTCCTTGCTGATCTGGCTATCGAAGTTGACTGTTCCTCTGTTGGATCAGCTACGTGATTCAACGATCGCACAACAATCAGCTTCCCTCCCTCAGCTGTGCTATATCTCAATGTTCCAACGTCAGTGACTTGAATACTGTTGTCGAAACTGCCTCTCACGATAGGCCTTCCCCTTTGTTGCCATGGACCCTCGCTATGGCAGGCCGCTGTCACCAGGCAGCCGGCGGCTCGGCAATCCGATGCGTTCCTCAACCGGCAGCGTTGCCTATAATCCCTCTGCTTATGATGATTACTACGCACCCTCGCGAGGTAGTCGTGATTATGGCCCATCGCCCAGATCTAGCGGAGACCGTATTGCAGCACCACGCATGTTGACGAGGAATTACGACGAGGACCGCCTGTCATTAGCGAAGCCTAGGGATGACTTCATGGCTCGACCACGTCGATCTACGTTGGAACCGGAACCGGTGGCGATCAGGAAGCCTTTGAGTGCAATACCGGCAAGCTCGCCGAACCGGGTGAGACCTGTTATCACAGGCGCGCCGGACAGGGCTTCGGGGCACCATGCCAAGCCTTCAAGATCTGGCGCCGAAGAGGATTATTACCTCCTTCCAGCAACAAGCGGCTCTCGGCATGATCACAGAAGAATATCTAGCGCTAACGCTGGGGACATGGGTCGTCTGACGACGGGTGACAAGGAAAGAGATCGGATGGATCGAGGGGGGTACAGGGGCTCTACTTCGAACAATGGTAGACAGGGCTACCATCTCAACGGGCCGTTGGTGCGGCACCAAGATACCAACGCTTATGATGGCTATTCCTACACAGACCCTCGGGAGCAAATGTACAGGGATACGGCCCCGAGGCCTCGACCTCGCGGTGACAGCCTTACTGGGGGCCGACGGGAACGGCCGCTGAGCATGACAGGTTTGGAGGACTACCTGCCGAGGCTGGGCCCTGCAATGAGAGAGGCAGGACCACCTCCGTCCCGGCGAGGCTTTGACAAGATTCCCCGATCGGACGGTCTCCGACAAAATCCACGAGCAGTGTTGGAGGACCAGCGTGCACGCGATTACGTACCACCAAGAAACGAAGACCTTTATGACATCCCGAAGCGACGCAGCTCCACACGAAAGCCCGTGGCTTTACATCAACAACGAAGTTTAGATGATGGATACGAGTCTTATCAGGATCCGTATGATGATCCTTATGAACGCCATCGACAGACCTCCTACCATGATGACCATGTTGACCGAAGGGATTATGGAGTGCGCACTGATAGCAAAGCTAATCGCGGCTTGGATGATGAGGATTATGATCGAGACGGAGTAAGAACCAAGTCACGGCGGGACCACGAACATCGGCGCAGAGACTATGGTGACGAAGAAGGGTATGGTCGGGATGATCGCGACAGGGGATCAAGGAAGAAAACGGACCGTGAAGGTGAGAAGCTTGCGGCCGGTGTAGCAGCAGGGCTCTCGGGAGGTCTCCTTGGCGCAGAAATCAGTGATCGGGACCGCCGTCGACATGAAGGGAGAGGAAAGGACACACATGAGCCGAGTCTGAACGTGGAAAGTCATGACCGGGACCGACATAGGAAGAAAGCAACTGATTACGGAGGTCAAGATGGCGACACCAGCGGAGAAGAGCGCCGAGAGCGACGTCGACGGCGACGTAGAGAAAAAGAGGCTTTGGAAAGGGAAAGAGAAGAACGGGACCCAAGAGATGAGGTCATCCAAGGGCGGACACCTGATGTGCAGGACGATGATGACAGAGACTCTGAAGAGGAAGAGCAAAGGCATCGGGATCATCGCCACCAACACGACGAAAGTAGAGAACGGGGCTCGCGTGATGGGTCTGTTGGCGACAAGCCTGTTGATGTGAGGGAGGAACGCCCACGGAGCGCTGGGGTGGTCGTGCCCGCCAGGGAGAAGGAGCCAGAGCAACCCGTTAAAGGTATACTCAGACAGCCGAGAGAGAAATTCCCAGAGGATCCTGCACCAGTACGTGAAGGCGTTGCCCCACTCAAGGATGCAGGAAAGAAAGGCATACCCGTCAATGCGCGCTGGACGAAGATTGACCGCAAGCTGGTCAATCCTGAAGCTCTGGAGGAAGGTCACGAGAGATATGAAGAGAGGCTTGACTATGTCATTGTCCTTCGGGTCTTGACCAAAGAGGAAATTCAAGAGTATGCGGCAAGGACTTCAGAGATAAGAGGCAAGCGAGCACATATATCCGGTTGAGAACAGATGTTGACTGCCCGAACTAGATGCTCGTTACCTTCGGGAGCTACAAGAGGAACAACGACGTCGACCGAGCCAGTCAGAGCGTGATGGACAAGCAGACCGATCCGTCAATCCCAACGAAGAAAGGCCGAGAGATCCTCCCCGAGCGCTCGAGCCTGATGACGAACGGACAGCAATCACGACTAGCGATCATTCGAAGCGAGCCTCAGACTCGGAGGCCTCCAATGCCAGTAGGCTTAGAGAGGATCCGAGTAATCCGGGCACTTACACCGGGTACTCGCGCAATCCGCCGGCGCCTAGGCAGCCGAAGCAGTAGTGTGTGATTTCCGCTCACAGTAAACGGTCATGCCTACTAACCTTCTTCTAGCTACATGTCTGGAGGGTTGAACAACTGATGTTCGCTCGAGGCCGGGTTCAATCTGTACAGTCTTGTGCGAGTGAAGAAAATATGCACCCGCAACGTCGAAGTGCCAGTATGACATCCTGTCGTGGACCTTTAGGGGCAACCGTGAGAGGCGCGGATAGGACCTTTCGGAACGCTTGGTCACATTTGCATATATCAAGCGTTCGCATTAGCATATCCATTCACCATCACGTCATCACGTCATCACTGTCGGCAGAAGTTGGATCTCAAGGTGTCAAAGTGAATAGGGATTCAATAGTCATGCAACCACCAGTGTACAAACACCGTCCCCTATCCTGCCAGTTCGCCCGAAATGAAGAGACCCGATCGTGTTAGGAACATGTACAGTTATTCCTCAATCTACCACCATTTTTACAGGGTCTTCGGGCAATCGGGAGCAGCGCGGACGGATGAGGCAACTGTCAGAAGGGTAAGAGCGCCAATCACGCCGGCCGGATGCAAACGTCAGATGTACTGGGTAAGCCATCGAGAGAAAAGATGAAACAACATCGTGCTGCACTGCAAGATGCACGACGCACAGGTAAACGCACAGGCAAGGCGATGCAAGGCGATGCAAGGCGATGCAATGCAATGCAATGCAGACAGTTCGAGGGAAAAGTCAAAAAAGGGACCGTCAAAGGTAAGGTGAGGTGAGGTAAGGTAAGGTGATCGGAGGCAGGCGGGGGGCGCGGGAGGGAAGGGTAAGGTAAGCATGTGTTCCGATGTGGCTTGTCACATTGCAGCCGGTGGTCCTAGACAGGCCGGAGTCCGCTCAGCGGGGGGAAAGGGGGAAAGAGGAAGCAGCAAGGGTGGCGATGTCCAGTGCGTCGGTGTTGAGTTTGGTCACGAGGTTTGGAGGCCTTGCAGTTGTGGTTGGTTGCGTCTGGATTCTGGATTTGGGCTGCATTGTTGTTGTTTGTCTTGTTTGTTAAGTTGGTCGTGAGATTCGAAATCGAGGCCTTGAGGATATCACTGCGGTCAGCTCTTCCGGTCTCCTTACTTTATCTCCAGCCTTTACTCTACGCACAGATAGAACTTATGGCAGCACATGGGCTCCATCACACGAGTTTGCTTTCGGACCGTGCATTGATTACATTAGTCAAGCTGGACGCCGGACTCGAGCACGAACTCGAGGCGCTTATGCAAGTCCGTTGAACTCAAGAGTACTGTACCTTATATGTACTGTTTTGCTGGTCATACTGAGTAATACTGCCCCTCAACTTATTATCAAAGTCAACTGGGAACTACGGTACCAAACAACCCTGCCAACGTTGCCGCCAAACAGGCGCAAATATCCTTGATCCTCACAGCACGGCCCGAATTCGCAGCGCGTTTCAAGAGCTTCTAGCAATTCCAACTGGAGAATTACCGGTCCTCGACAGCCATTCATTCTTATTCTCGACACCATTACTGCAACTGCAAGGTCTGTCACCATGTTATGTTAAATATCATGCAATACCTTACCTATCTTACTTTCCTTAGGGACGGTCGAAGGGTGACATGGGGGTTTATGCTTTACCTTATGGGGAAGCTTGACCGTTGAAGACTAAACTAAGCTAAGTTACCCGCCACATTGAAGAGCAGCGGGGAAGGTATATGGAGTCACAATCCGAATCATATCACGCTCTACCTTCGTACAGACGGAGTACTTACACTCCATACCTACAGTACCCTACTGGAGTTTCGACTGAAGCTATAGTTCAGACTATAGCTTAGACATCATGTGCTGACCCTCCGGAGCGATCGGGAAAGCGAAGCCCCGCCAGCCTCTGGTGCTGTATCCGAGCTCTAAGATTTCCTCTACTACTGTATTATCATCTTCATCACAAAGTATAAGGTGTTCCGAGCACAACACATATTTCCAGTACCTCAAGAGTGCCCAGTACGAGGGGCACAAAGTTACGGAGACTAAGGAGTACGAGCAGAAAGAATGATAACGGCTGAGCGTCTCATGTACTTCTACGGAGTACAACAGGCCTCATAGCCTTTATTTGCCGTTGCCAAAATGCCGTTGTTATATGCACATAGCTTCTTAGTCTCCATGTTCTGCCTTTCCTTTCCTTTCTGGGTATACTCCTATTCTTCCCTGTTTGTCGTCTTGTGCCTCTTGTTTGTTTAGGTATGTAGATGCCCCTCCAACTGATGGAACGCGGTAAATCATAACGGGTGCGCCAGCGATCCGCTTTCGTGCTAAGTTGTTCATTTGCCTTTTCTTACCTGCGTCTTCCGTCCTAACGTTTACTCTCTCGTCTTGGACGCGCATTATCAGACACTTAACTGTTAGTAGTTTAGGGGCAGGTGAGGACGCATGCGGGACTTTTATAGCAACCTTTGGTATTAATTAGCATCAGCCTTCCTGTACCCCGCCACTACCTAGAGGTACCTTGATTACCTTACCTTACTCACCACAAGGTAAGGTATGCCGGCGGCGTCTGCTGCATTGCACTTTGTACTTCCCCATCTCTTTATCAATGGATGTGGATTTCGTCAAGTACCACACAGTCAGAAGTACAGTACAAGTACAGTACAACGCTGCTACAAGACCCAGTATCTGTACGGAGTACCCCCGTTTGTATTATAGACTTACTTTCCAGCCTAGCGCCGCATGCTTCGCTCGATCACCTCTTGTCAGTTGGAGCAAATAACATCGAGGGTGTGAAAGCTGATTTGTCAATCTGCCGGTAAGAAGTACAGTAGGCAGCTAAGCAGCATCCCATCACATCAGCCTATCGATATACACCTGCACCTCGCCACAACAGGCCCTCTCACCACCATCGAGCGGCACCCAACCGGCCACCACCGGGCCTCCACACACCCACCCGGGACCAGTGAGCGCTAATTCTTCGCCGTCAACATCAGCGTGTGTCGGGAAAAAGGTTCAAAGGTCGCACATCAGATTATTAATCCGAGTTTTCCGTCGATCGATTTAGACGCAGTCAGAGTGAGCGGAGATCGAAGTGGTCGCCTCATCGTCGGAGTCAGCACACCGGCAAGTGGTGACACAGTTTGCCATAACTTATATCGACGACTCGGTCGAGTAGCCGCGCGACGCAATCATAGAGTGAAGCAGCTGTACCCATCTCGCACTCTCACCCGCACTCGCACTCGCACTCGCACTCGACCATACTGGAATCCGTGCTGGCTGTGCAGCTTGCACAACGGCCTCCTTCCGGCGCGGCAAGTCGACCGCGGCATCAGACGCGCCAGAGGTGGTGGGGCGACCGCAGCAGAAGATCTCCCCAGCACCTCAACGCTCCCACATGTCAGCTGTCAAATTGGCAGTACTTTGAACCTCCTCACACCATTGCTCATATCGATTCATCTACTCTGCGACAACACAACACTTCGATCAAGATGCGACGGTACGATAGACTTGCGAGCGGGAGGGAGCAAATCACTGTTGCTAATACCGGGTAGTAGTGTCGGTAAGTGATAGAGCATCGAATATCACATCACGAGCGAGGCTACAGTCTCGGTGGGTGAGGGAAGGTGTAGACGATGAGCGGTCTTTTGCGCGGCGCACGAGTAACTACCGAGTCACTCTCCCCTTCCCGTCCCATTTCTGATGAACCTTTTCGCTTCCGGGCGAAGGAGACTGGAAAAGGCAAATTGCCTCCGCTCGTGCAGTAGTCAATCTCCGAGTAAGAAAACATTCATAACAACAATATTGATGAAGGATGAATAACGAAAGATTTCGCATTTCTGAGAGCTTGAATAATATTCACTGTACATACATACTGTAAGATCAGTATTATATTTACTTGCAGAATTGATTCCGAACCTCTGTGTCTATCCATACGTAAGCTGGTACCTTACAGTATTTTACAATACGACTTAGGTATCTTATCCAAGGTATCGTAACTTATCGTAGGTAACTTACCTATCGTATTGATCGCATCAGCACTTTGTACTTTAAGGTAGCTTTCGTCTCATATAGATGAGGTATAACTAGCTTGTTTCGGATTGATTGCTCAGTCCTGTACCCAAGGTACTCATGTTTGTACTGTATGTACCTTATGTTATGATTATTACACATGCTTAACCAATCTTAAACTTTACCGTACATTGACTCCCTGGATTCTTCGTATCTTATACTCAACACCTACAGAGAAAAAGAGGAGGAAGAAGAAGAAGCGGCAAAAGGAGAAAAGGAGAAAAGGAGAAAGAAAAAGATTCAAAGGAAGATCATGACCTCGCAAAGAAACACCTTCAATAAATACGAACCTGAAGTCATCATCTCATTATTAATCAATTCAATATGAATCTGCCGGCCGGCAGAATTATTATAGTGCCAAAATTAAATTCATAGCGCCATTCACGCTACCACAAAGCATCAAACAACAACACGGACTCTGACTCGTCTGAACTCAAGCCCACACGAAGAATTACTGTAAGTGTGCCGTCTGGCCATGAACTATTATTACGGTTCTGTGTATTTGCAAGTGGAGTCGATGCCATGAGTGCCACTGCTTCTAGTTCCAATCCACATACGGCTACAACTGCGATTTTGAAGGAAGATCCGGCGGTGGATGGCGATCCTGTGAGTAGTGGACCTTACCCTTCATCATCACCCTATCACATCTGTTCTATCTTCTCTACTCCAACCACACGTGGAAAAACCTGTTGTGCTTTTGTGTTTGCTTTGCGTTTACCTTTACGTTTGCGCTGCATGAATCAAGTTGAGTCGACTCGGCTTTGGCTTTGGTTACGGTAGGGACTCGACCAAGGTACCGAGTAAGCCTTGACGAGTAAGCCTTGACGTACAGTACTTTTTCCTGTTGCTACTTTTCTTTTCTCCCCGTGCTTTTTTCCCTTGTTCCCGCATCTTATTTTCTCCCAGGACACTGGCACTCCGATCGCGACGGAGTTGTTCGGCATCTTTGGGATTTGCTTCTCGTCGCCGTGTTGCCTTCCTCTCATACGCCTCCAAACACAAAGCCCCGTTCATCAGCCTGCATATACACATACAGTACATACCTTAAGGTAGACGGTCGAGAAAGCCAATTGGTGCCTAAACCCCAGGCGGTTGTGGCTACATGGTATGCGCCCTTTACCGACCGACAGCCTGACGGTACCCCCGTAACCCTTCCCCCTTCTCTATACAGTACCAGTACCAAAGGTACCCTGCAACAAGGCCGTACCTTGACACGCTTTCACACGCTTCACACGCTTGACACCTTCCAAAGCTTGACACAACCGTCATTCCCTGCACTCCGTTCGTTGACCTTGCACCCAAATTGTCCTTGGCGTCTTTTCCCTCGCAAGTCATGCTCTGGCGCTTCAGTCTAAACTACCTTGCCTGAACGTCACCTACCAGTGGGCATCGAAATCTTCCGACTGGCACCCACATCTTGTTTCTGGCACTGACACTTGTGCAACCCCGGTCGTGTTGGCCCGCACACCCTGGCCCTATCATCCCCGTCGCGATCTTTCTTATCCTTTGACATCCTCTGCGAATCTCACACCCTGTTCTGCCTCTCATTTGGGGCTGCACTTGACTCCATTCTCTCACATCATCGATCGGGCTGGGTGGGGACAAGCTCCAGTCTTACTTGATTGGTAACCCTGGCAAGGTCCCCTTCCTCTTCTTCGGTGTCTGGGTGTCTGAGTGAAGCTCCAGTCGATCCAACAACGGATCCTGGCTTTTATACCCTGGCCCGTCCCGTTCGCCAAACAATCCCGTTCCAGGTACTTCATGTGTGACCCTCGCTGTCAAGGGTTTTTATCCGCTTCGCTGTTTCTTCGTCCTTGCGTAGCGTTCTGGGGGAAAGCTTCGCGTCGCGCCTCCGTCGTCAACGTTAATGGTTGTTATTTGTGATCTTCAACTTCTTGGGGAGCTCATGACGCTGACGTTCGCTGGCGACTCCGAATAGCATCACCCTCATCACACTCAGCAAGGTCCGCCACCTCAACATCTCCAACACTCCCGTCCACCAGGCGTCGTGCAGCAGCCGCGCCCAACCTCGCCTCACCCGACACAGCCACCGTCGCATCACCAAGCCGTCTACACCTCCCCGCATCCTTCGACCCACGGGCTGCCGTTGCAACATTCAACACCCTACGGCCAGCCGGCTTCTGGTCCGACCTCGCAACATCCGCCGGACGTGCCTTACTTTACGGGCAACCCGAGCCCATACAGCACGCCGAGTGCTTCCGGTCAATATAGCTCAGCAGGTACGCATGTCCGAAATGGTGGTGAAGAACACATTACGGGAGAGGGGAGAAATTTAGACTGCGCTCATGGACGGTTCACGCCGTTTGTCGGGGTCCAGGTCTTCATAGGAACCGTTGGCTGACAGGCTACGATAGACACACCCGAACTGATGGCCGCCGCCCACATGCAACGGCCATATCCTCCGATCTATCATACCCCGCAGTCGAATTCACCGGCCTCGGTGGCCTCACCGCAGAGCCATGACCAACATGGCCGCAGTCTATACGGACAGCCTCAACCTCAACTCCCCCAGGCGATGTATGCCTACCAACAATATCCGCCGATGAATTCCGTTCACCCCACTCCTTACGCTCAACATCCGGCCACGCAACAACACTCGTCCGTGACGTCGCAGCCGCTGATCATGTCCCACCAGCAAGGGCAAGGTCAACTGCAGCAGCATCAGGCATCCCAACCTCACCCGTCCGGAATGACGAGTAGCCCACGGCCTAAGATCGAGCCTTCAGTGCCGCAGAGACTACCCACCGGCCCTCTCGGTTCCGCGCACAATCCCCCGCCGATTCCGCCGGGAAGCGCGAACAACATGCATCCGGGTCAGCAAGGAGGGCCGGGGGTGAATCCGAATGCCGCACCTGGACCCATCCCGGCGACCACGCCTTTGGTGGTGAGGCAAGACAACAACGGCGTGCAGTGGATCGCCTTTGAGTACTCACGCGACCGGGTTAAGATGGAATATACCATCCGATGCGATGTCGAGTCGGTGAACGTGGAGACACTCGGTGCAGATTTCAAGACGGAAAATTGTGTCTATCCTCGGGCTTGCTGCAACAAGGATCAATACCGGGGAAATCGACTGGTCTACGAAACCGAATGCAATACGGTGGGCTGGGCTTTGGCGGAGCTGAATCCATGTTTGCGGGGCAAGAGGGGCTTGATCCAGCGCGCGGTGGACAGCTGGAGGAACAGCAACCAGGATCCACGTTTACGGAGCAGGAGAGTGAGGAGAATGGCGAAAATCCATAACCGGAAATCCGTGGCGCAGCATCCGACCCACATGGCTGGTCCCAGTGGTCCCGGTTCGGCGGGGATCCCCAGTTCAAGTGCCCTGGCCGCAACCGCGGCCAGGCAACCGAGCGGCTTGGTCATGGCAGGCTCGCAATTACACCATCACCACGCTCATCCGGACGGGAGTGCACCTGGTGGGCCCGACGACGTTAGCGGTATGTTTCACCAGATGTAAAATTGCGTGTCTCGAAAGTTTGGCGGGGCGGTTCGAGCACGGCCATATGTGTAACTCTGTGTAGCAACAATCCTTGTACATTGTGTCTGCTTGATTGTAGCGCGTTCTCCTTCCGACCCGTGCTGCTTCATTTCCCATTTTGATTTTACTCTCTGCGACCGCTGGGTGGCTCCAATGTTGAACCGACTTCCTCACGGCCAATTCCTAACGGCGAGGCAGGCACCTCCCCGAACGGCGTCCGCCAAAGTCAAGTCTTTCACGGTTACTCGGCCTATCCTCCCAACCCGACCGTCGGTGGTGCCGCGATGCCACCTACTCTCCACGACGGGATGGGCCATCTAGGTGGCCCAGGTGTCTCCAACCCTACCGGCATCACCGCTGCCGCCGCGAAGACTGAAGAAGAAGATCGCAACACGGCTCTGTTTGGTGATCTCCCGGAAGCCAAGCGTCGCAAGTTCATTTTGGTCGAAGATCCACATCGCGGCGGGAGGGTCCGCGTGCGTGTGATGCTCGACCAAGTCGAGACGAAGGAGATTCCGGACTCGTATCGCAAGACCAATTGCGTCTACCCGCGCTCTTATTTCCCGATGCAGATGCAGTCCCCTCCGACGTCGGCGCGTGGCAGTCGGTTCTTCGAAGATGACGATGCGGATGGGGAGACCGGGCAGCCGACCATAGGACGAACCATGGTTCCGGTGCCGATGCTGGACGGCGCCGAGGGAGAAGTGGCCGTTCCTAAAATCACCAAAACGAAGAGAGGCAAAGAGGTCACTCTGAACGATCTGGGCTATCGGATGAGCTGGAGTCAGAGCAGGGTGTTTGCGGGCCGGACCATGTTCCTGCAAAGAGCTCGTGAGTCCTCCACGATGCCTGTTTTGAGATGAGGTTGGTGTTGATCGGTCGCTAGTCGATGCCTACCGCAACAAGATGAAAAGCACCATGGTGGCTGCCGGTCAGGAAGCTACCTCTATCGCTCCACACTTTGAGACTCGAGCTGGCAAACGGAGGTGGGTCGACCGAAGCCGCCGATCGAAGCGTGCAACAACACCATGAACGACCCTACCGTCCTACTCTACCTTATCTACATCTCCAAACACCAGCCTCGATCCTTGTCACCGGCCTTGCCACTCCCTCCGACCCTGCACGATTCGCACCTTCTACGGCTTGCACTTTCGCATTGCATTTCCTTCTTGTACGCTTTTACGGGATACCCATACACGACGGAGGATTACTTCTTACGACACAGGCTTTTTCGGTTTTCTATCTAGAGACACGCAACATCGGAGGGAATGCCGGTCTGCTACCTTTTTCACACGTACACATGTTTTGACATACCTTCTACCTCCTACCTTCCCCTCCTCCTCCTCCTTCTTCATGATCTTCATCTTCTTCTACCATGACACTTGTTCGAAACACACTTGGCCATTGTGGAGGATCTCGTTCGTGTGTCACAGTACATAGCTTTGCGTGCCTTTTCCAAAGCCACTGCGAGCGAGACTTGGCGAGGTTAAATTGTCCGTTCTGGGCGGCATGGGATTGGGAATCGGCATCTGTACGTTTGTGTGCTGCTGGGTTGAGATAGATTGAGGTCGGACCAAAAAGCTAAGCTAAGCCGTTCATCTGATTCGACTGCTGCTGTGCTGTGTAGATTTTGAAGGATTGATATGTGAGAGTCTTTGCCCTGCGGATGGTGTGCCCAGCCTACCTACCTAGGTGAAGTCTAAGGTATGAAGGGATCGCTGATGTGCCTAACGTC
>JAABUY010000776.1_pt1 | contig 50907 bp, 52 predicted proteins | sample 5560271 | NCBI WGS metagenome assembly JAABUY01 (sample SAMN10711886, study PRJNA513374) | rock metagenome | isolation source: Antarctica rocks | place: Antarctica: Victoria Land, University Valley | reverse complement strand
ACGCGATCGAGCGGGCCGTCCGTCTGGCGCTCGACGGCGTCGCGGACGCCATCTGCACCGGGCCCATCTCCAAGGAGGCGCTGAACCTCGCGGGACACCATTACAACGGCCACACCGAACTGCTGGCGGACCTCACCAAGGCGCGGGACTCGGTGATGCTGCTGGTGCACGGCAACATGCGCGTCAGCCACATGACGACCCATACGGCGCTACAGGATGTGCCGGGCAAGATCACGCCCCAGCGCCTGCGCCGCGTCGTCGCTCTCACGGACGACGCGCTCAAGGCGTTCGGCCTGAGGCGACGAAAAATCGCGATCGCGGCGCTCAACCCCCATGCGGGGGAGGGCGGCCTCTTCGGGCGGCAGGACATCGACATCGTCGAGCCCGCCATTGCCGAACTCAAGCGCGACGGCTTCGATCTCGAAGGCCCCGTGCCGGGCGACACCGTGTTTGTGAAGCTGAGGGCCGGCCAATATGACGCGGTGGTCGCGATGTATCACGACCAGGGCCACATTCCGGTCAAGCTCCTCGGCTTCTCGGTCGATGCCACGACTGGCAAGTGGAATGCGCTGAGCGGCGTCAACGTCACACTCGGCCTGCCCATCATCAGAACCTCGGTCGACCACGGCACGGCCTTCGACATCGCGGGCAAGGGCATCGCGAGCGAGACGAGCCTGGTCGAGGCCATCGATCTCGCGATCGCGCTGGCCGCGGCCTAGGGGCGGTCCGTGCAGACCTGACCGGGCACGCCGCTCGGGTGAACCGATTGAGGCGCGCCGGTTACCACCAGGCTGGTGCGCCCTCAACCAACGTTGTGGGGAGAAGAATGTGCTGCTCCGGACGTCGATCCCTGTCCCAGAACATCATCAAGGGCTTTGTGCTCGTCCTCTCGGTCTTTGTCACGATGGATCGGCAGAAGATCGGCGCTGCCGGTTCTACACGCGCTACTACACCTCCTCAGCCTCCCTCACGGCCTCGAAGGCCGCCGAAGCCGTCCGGGACCATTGGGCGATCGAGAACCCGCTCCGCCGGGTTCTCGACGTCGTCTTCAAGGAAGACCAGGCCCGCTTCGGAAAGGACATGGCGCAAGGAACATTGCCGTGGTCTGCCATTTCGCCATCAACCTCGTCCGACATACCGAGCCCATGCCGCCCGAGCCAACTGGCTTCCGACGGCCGCCCAGGAACTAAGCCCCGCCACGGCCCGTCAGCATCAGGCTCCGCCGCAAGATGGCCGGATGGGACAGCGCCATACTCACCAAATCCAGCCCGTTTGAACCTGGAATTGGCCCCCACGGCTTCCACACCGGCTATCGTAGGAGCGGGCTGGGCGGCGAGGATGGCCATCACGGTCTCGAGGGCTATCTGCGCAAGGAGACCATGTACAACAGCTGCGCCTGAGCCGAATCTCTGGACGAAAGCGGGCTAGCGCTGCTCGTTCGCCATCGAGGTTGCCTCGGACGGCACCGGCATCCTAGCATCGCGTTGCCGCCCCAAAAGGCAGCCACAAACACACCCAACCGCAAATGCGGATGAGCCGGCTCAATCGATCGGTTCAGGATCAACGGAGGGAATTTCATGACCACTTCAGTCTCGCGTCTTTTGAAGGTCGGCACGGCGGCGCTCGCGCTCACGCTGGCAGGCCGCGCGGCGATCGCCGCTGACTACCATTGGCCCGACAAGATCCCGCCGGAGGCGACCGATCTGATGAAGCCGCTGCCGCTGACCCCCAAGGGCCAGCACGTGCCCGGCTTTCCCGACGGTCCGGACGCCGTCTCCCCCGACACGCTGACCTTCACCCAGGACCAGAAGGATAAGATCAAGGCCGGGCACTTCACCGCCGCGATCGCGATCCACACGATGGACGCCGGCTGGCCGAAGCTGCAGATCGAGGGCATCACCAACACGCTGAAGGACCTCGGCATTGATGTCGTCGCGGTCACCAACGCCCACTTCAAGCCCGGCCAGCAGATCTCCGACCTCGAACAGCTCACGGCCCGCAAGCCGAACGTGATCTTCTCGATTCCGATCGACCCGCAGTCCGAGGCCGAGGCCTACAAGAAAGTCGCGGCGGCGGGCATCAAGCTCGTGTTCATGGATAACGTTCCGGTCGGCATGGCGCCCGGGAAGGACTACGTCTCGGTCACCGCCTCCGACAACGAGAAGAACGCCTACTACGCCTCCAAGGAACTGACGCAGGCGCTCGGCGGCCAGGGCGAGGTCGGTATCATCACGCTGGTCTACGACTACTACTACTCGGTGGCGGTACGGAAAACTGGCGCCCTCGCGGCCTTCAAGGAATCGCCCGGCATAAAGCTGGACGACATCGGCACGATCCAGTCGCCCGAGAAGGCGTATCAAGTGGCGACCGCAATGCTGACCGCGCATCCCGACCTGAAGGGCATGTTCGTGGCCTGGGATACGCCGGCCGAGCAGGTGGTGGCCGCCGCCAAGGCGCTCGGGCGCAAGATCCTGATCGTCACCAACGACATCGCCGAGGACAGCGCACTCTACGTGGCGCGCGGCGACTTCCTCGCGGTCGGCGCCCAGCAACCCTACGACCAGGGGGTGTCGGAGGCGAAGTCGGCGGCGCTCGCGCTGATCGGCGAGAAGGTGCCCCCATATCTGTCGGTGCCGACGCTGCGGGTGAAGAAGATCAACCTGCTGAGCGCCTTGAAGGCGGTCACCCACGACGAGCCGCCGGCCTCGGTGATCAAGGTCTGCAACAACGAGTGCTTCTGATCTCGATTCGCGTGGCGGGCCCCTGAGGTTCGCCACGCGCCAAACAGGTTGCGAATGGAACAACGACAGGTCAATTCGGTGGACGTCCTCGAACGGGATCTCGTCGCCGCCCTCCGGCCAGCGGACGATGTCGGCCGCCCGCCGCTCGTCGCCATGAAGGGGATCATCAAGTCCTTCGGCGAGAACCAGGTGCTGCGTGACGTCGATTTCGACGTCCGCGCCGGCGAGGTGCATGCCCTGCTGGGCGAGAACGGCGCCGGCAAGTCGACGCTGATGAAGATCCTGATGGGCGTCTACAAGGCCGACGCCGGCTCCATCACGTTGGACGGTGTCGATATCGCCGGAACCTCCGTGCAGGACCATCTGGCCCATGGCATCGCCATGATCTTTCAGGAACTCAGCCTGATGTCGAACTTGACTGTGGCTGAGAACATCATGGTGGGCCGCGAGCCCCGTGGGTTCGGCTTCCGCATCGCCAAGACAAGGCTGCGGCGCGAGGCCCAGGCGATCATCGACCAATACGGGTTTCCCCTTCGTGCCGGCCAGCGGGTGCGCGAACTCGGCTTTGCCCAGCGCCAGATGGTCGAGGTGCTCAAGGCGGTCTCGCGCGGCGCGCGGGTGCTGATCATGGACGAACCCACGTCCTCCCTCAGCCTCCGCGAGGAGGAAAAGCTGTTCTCGATCATGGACGAGCTCAAGGCACGTGGCATGGGGCTGATCTACATTAGCCACCGCATGGCCGAGATCTTCCGGCTCGCGAACCGGCTTAGCATCGTCAAGGACGGCAAGCTGATCGGCCCGCTCGACCCCGCCTCGACCTCGATCCAGGCCGTGTCGCAGATGATGTCGAAGACCAAGCAGGCCGCGACCGACGCGCCGCTGATGGAGGCGGTCGCTGCTCCGCATGAACAGGGTGTCGCGCGGGCGCTGGACGTCCGGGGGCTCTCCACCGCGCGCAAATTGCAGGATGTCAGCTTCTCGGTCGGCCGGGGCGAGATCGTGGGCGTCGCCGGGCTCGTCGGGTCCGGCCGCTCGACGCTCGCCAAGGCGCTGTTCGGCCTGCTGCCCGACGCGAAGGGCGAGCTCGCGGTGGCGGGCAAGCCGTTGAAGCTCGGCGATCCCGCGCGCAGCGTAAAGGCGGGCCTCGCCTTCGTGCCCGAGGATCGACGCCTCGAAGGCCTCGTGCTCGACCACTCCCTCACTGCCAACATCGCCTTGCCCAATCTCGACAATTTGCTGAGCGGGGGCATCCTGCCGATCGTCTCGCGAAGCCGGATCGGCAAGCTCTACGCGAAATTTCACGAACGGCTCGGGATCGTAGCGCGCCGGCCGGGGCAGCGCGCCGGGGAACTCAGCGGCGGCAACCAGCAGAAGATCGTCTTTGCCAAATGGCTCGCCACCGAGCCGAGCGTGCTGATCCTGGACGAGCCCACCAATGGCGTCGACGTGAACGCCAAAGCCGACATGCGCGCCGTGATCCGGGCCGCTGCGCAGGCCGGTGTCGGCGTGCTGCTGATCTCCTCCGAACTCGACGAACTCACCGCCGCGGCCGACCGGATCCTCGCGATCGTAGACGGCCGGATCACCCGCGAACTCAAGGGAGTCAAGGACGAGGCCGCGCTGCGCGCCAGCCTCCAGGCCGATCTCGCCAGCGCCAAGAAGGACCGAGCCGCGTGACCATCCAGGCAAGTGCCCCCATCGAGCGCGAGAGCATGGGGCGGAGCCTCCGGCGCATCGTGACGCTGCGGCCGACCTATTTGATCTTCGTGCTGGTCACGGCGTATTTCGTGATGTTCGCGCCGAATTTTGCGACCCTCGGGACCGCCGAGGCGATCCTGCGGATCACGGCGCTCGTCTCGATCATGGCGGTCGGCATGACCTTCGTGATCATCTGCGCGGAGATCGACCTTTCTGTTGGCTCAGTCGCGAGCTGGTCGACGATGGTCACCGGCCTGCTCTACCAAGCTGGCACGCCGACCCTCGTGACGCCGATCCTGGTGCTGCTCATGGGCGCCGTGATCGGCCTCGTGAACGGCGTTCTGGTCACCAAGGTCAAGATCCCGTCCTTCCTGGTGACGCTCGGCATGCTGAGCGTATTCGACGGCATGTCGCTGACCATCACCAATACGGAACCGGTGCCGATCATCGACGACACATTCAGTAATCTCTTCTGGAATGCGAGCTACCTTGGCGTGCCGTCGCCCATCTGGTGGACGATCGTGGTGGTCCTGATCGGCTTCTACCTGCTGCAGATGACGGTATTCGGCCGCCGCGTCTATGCGGTCGGCGGCAATCTCACGGCGGCCCGCTTCTCCGGCATCAAGTCGGATCGGATCAAGATCCTCGCCTTCGTCTTCTCCAGCATGACGGCAGTGCTGGCTGGCATGCTGCTCGCGGCGCGCTCGACTTCCGGCAACCCGAGCCTCGGCACGGGGCTCGAACTCGACGTCATCGCGGCCGTGATCATCGGCGGCACCAGCCTGTTCGGCGGCGAGGGCGACATACCCGGTTCGGTGATCGGCGCCATCTTCATCGGCATTCTGGGCTTCGGCCTGCTGGTGATGGGGCTGACCACCAGCGTGCAGGAGATCATCAAGGGCGCCATCATCATCCTGGCGGTCGCGCTGAACCGGAGGTGACCCATGCCGACATGGAAGCTGGCCTACCACGCCAATTGCTGGGGTCCGCTGGGCGGCGACGCCGTCGGCGTCACCTCCATCACCCGGCTCGCCTACCGCACGTTCGGCGACATGCGTCGGGCCGCGCAGGACATCGCTGAGGCGGGTTATGAGGGGATCGAGTTCTTCGACGGTAACCTGCTCGACGGCGCAGCGGACGATTTCGCCACGATGCGGCGCCTCCTGGCCGAGACCCGGCTGACGCTCGTCGCGGTCTATAGCGGAGCCAATTTCATCTTCGCCGATGTGCTGGAGGAGGAGCTCGCGCGGATCACCAAGGCCGCCGGGGCCGCCCGCGCGCTCGGGGCCGAACATCTCGTTGTCGGCGGGGGGGCGCGCCGCCACGACGGTACACGATGCTCCGACTACGATGCCCTGGCCAGCGGGCTCGACCAGGTCATGCGCATCGCGCAGGCACACGGGCTTCGCGCGCACTACCATCCGCACCTGTCGACCATCGTCGAGAACCCCGATGAGGTGCGGACCATCTTCGCCAAGACGGCGATCGACTTTTGTCCCGACACCGCCCATCTCGCCGCGGCGGGCGCCGATGTCGCCGTCATGGTGCGCGAGCACGGCGACCGGATCTCCTATGTCCATCTCAAGGGGCTGCGGCGCGACCCCTTCGCCTTCCTGCCGGTCGGGCAGGGCGATTGCGACAACGGCGCCGTCATCGGGGCGCTCGCCGACATCGGCTACCGGGGCTGGATCTGCAACGAGCTCGACGCCTGGCCCGATCCCCTCGCGGGGGCAAAGGAAAGCCTTGCCTTCGTCAAGGAGCGGGTGGCGCGTCTTTGAGGTCCGAAGACGTTACCGGCGTCGATCAGGAAAGGTGACCGCATGACCGAAATCTGGTCCTTCACCCCGCACGAGCGCCGGACGGTCGAGGCGGCGATGGCGCGGATCATCCCGAGCGACGACACGCCCGGCGCGCGCGAGGCCAACACGATCACCTTCCTCGAACGCTATCTTTCAGGTCTCGATCACATCTACGCCCGGCCCGACGGCTCCGGCTTCGAAACCCTCGAGGGCAAGCAGGCCGATGCCTGGCGCCAGCGCATCGCGATCCTGCGGACGCGCTATCGCGACGGCCTCCGCGATCTCGATCGCCGTGCCCAAGCACTCGCCGCCGCGGATTTCGTCGATCTGGCGCCCGATCGACAGGACGACGTGCTGCGCGCCGTCGAAAAAGCTGGAACCGGGCAGACCACGACGATGGCGGTCTCCCACGCACTGGCGGGTCCCGTTTCGGGCGCGCCGGCGTTGCAGCAGACCTTGACCGAGGTCGACCTCGATTTTTTCCCGCTGCTCGTCACGCACACGCGCCAGGGCTTTTATGCCGACCCGATTTACGGTGGCAACAAGGGGCAGGTGGGCTGGCAGGTGATTGGCTTTCCGGGGCCGGCCAATCTCGCCGAGGTCCATTCCGGCCGCTATTCGACCCTCTGCTACTTCGCCGAAGGCGAGGCCGACAAGGTGAAAGCCTTCCACCATGGCCTCTAAGCGCAAGCCCGACCGGACCGAGGTCTGCATCATCGGCGCCGGTGCGTCCGGCGCCGCGGCCGCCAAGGTCCTGTGCGAGGCGGGGGTCAGGGTCGTGGCGCTGGAGCGCGGCCCCTGGCGGCATCGCGAGAGTTTCGGCGGCGACGAACTCGCCAACATCAACCGTTACAATCTGTGGCCGGACCCGATCCTCAACCCGCGCACCTGGCGCGAAACGGAGGGCGAGCCGGCCCGCACCGGGCTCTTCTGCCCGGTGCCCCAGATGGTAGGCGGCGGCACGGTGCATTGGCAGGGATGGCTGCCGCGGTTCACGCCCAACGACTTTCGCCTGCGCACCATCGCGGGCGACCTGCCCGGCGCCTCCCTGGCCGATTGGCCCATCACCTATGACGAACTCGAACCCTACTACACCAAGGTCGAATGGGCGTTCGGGGTGTCCGGCGAGGCGGGCGCCAATCGGTTCGAAGGGCCGCGCTCGAAGGCCTATCCATGCCCGCCGATGCCGGTGTCGCGCTACGCCCAAAAATTCCACAAGGGCTGCGCGGCCTTGGGCTGGAACTCATTTCCCCTGCCGCAGGCTGCGCTCTCGCGCCCCTTCAACGGCCGGCCCGCGACCGTCGTCAGCGCCTTTGCCCAGCAGCATGGCGACCCGACCGGCACCCGCTCCTCGGCGCTCAACGTTTTCGTGCCCGATGCGGTCAGAACGGGCCGGTACGACCTTCGGCCCGACTGCACCGTGCGCGAACTCGTGGCCGACCCCGACGGCCGGGTGACGGCGGCCCTCTATGACGATGCCGAGGGCGACACGATCGAGCAGGAAGCTGACATCTTCATCCTGGCCTGCGGCGCCGTCGAGACCGCCCGACTCATGCTGCTGTCGCGCTCGGCCAGATTTCCGAACGGGCTTGCCAACGGCAACGATCTCGTAGGCCGCAACGTCACGTTCCACGAATATTCGGCGGCGGTCGGGGTCTACGACGATCCGATCTACGCCTGGGCGGGCGGTGGCTATGTCAGTGCCTCGAGCTTCGAGCACTACGAACACGATCCGAAGCGCAATTTCGTGAGCGGCGGTCATATCGCGGTGGCCGGGGTCGGCATTCCGCTGCCCATCAATTGGCGCCTTCCCGGCACGCCGACCTGGGGCGCCGAGGCAAAGCGGATCGATCGCGATGCCTTCAACCATTCGCTCGCGGTCGCCATGGTCCTGCACGACATGCCCCAGCATCGCAACCGCGTCGACCTCGACGAGAGCGTGGTCGACGCCTGGGGTCTTCCCGTCGCGCGGATCACGCTCAAGCCGCACCGGAACGATCTCGACCAGGGCCGCTACCTCATCGATCGGGCCGCCGATGTCCTCGCGGCGAGCGGCGCAAGGTCAATCTCGAAGGTCTATGCCGATCGCATCACCGGCAATTGCTCGCATCAGCACGGTACCGTTCGGATGGGCGACGATCCCGACACGTCGGTGCTCGACCGCTGGTGCCGCACGCACGAAGTCCGCAACCTCTACGTGGTCGACGGCTCGCCTTTCCCCACCGCGACCGGCGCCAACCCTACCCTGACCATCATGGCCAATGCCTGGCGGGTGGCGGAGTATATCGTCACCAGCCGGGGCGCCTCGGCATGACGGGCACGGGGCCACGCCGGGTCGATGCCCGCTGGCCGTTCCAACACCCGGCACTGATGCGCATTGGTGCCCAGGGGGTAATGCTCGTTCCAGGTCGCGGCTGGCGAATAGGGTGCAAACGCCATGGTGTGCGGCCTTCGAAGCGGCTGCGCTCTACCTCGTCGGGTACCCTTTCCCGCGCGAGCGGGTTCGTCAGTGGGCGCGAAACAGCCAGAGCTGAAGCAGGCCGTTCAAGCTGTCGCGGTTCGCGTTGCATCGAGGTCACTCGTGGCAGGCGCTTGTCGAAATAGCAGGTTGCCATCCAACGGGCGCCCATTTCCAAGCCCATGCCTCAGGATCGATGCTCGGTTTCGCCCTCCGACACGACGCGGCGCGGGGCTCCATGCAAAGGCCTACAACTGTCGCCGAGAATCAGTGAGGGCTGGAACACGACGTGACGCGGTGCCGCGACATTGCCGCGGGCAATCCTGTCGATCAGAAGCCGCAAGGACTCGTTGGTCATGTCCGTGACCGGGTGTTCGGTCCGGGTCAGCCGCGGCCTGAGGGCGCCGAGTCCGGGAATGGTGTCGGTCGACGCGATCGAGATGTCGTCCGGGCATTTGAGACCGAGATCGGCGATGGCTCTCATCGTTCCCAGGGCCATGACGCCGTTGGCAGCATAGAGGGCCGTAGGCCGGTGCGGCCGCTCGATGATCTCGCGGGCGACCGAATAGGCCACATCCTCTCGAAACTCACCCGACCGAACATGGTGGGGCTGCGGTTGCAGGCCCCGTGCCGCCATCGCGGCCAGCAGACCGTCCAGACGTCCGCGCCCCGTCGTCAGGTGGGTCGGGCCGGTAATGGTGGCAATGGTGCGATGTCCGAGGTCGAGAAGGTAGTTGGTGACCTGCCGGGCGGCCGACACGTTGTCGATCGTCACGCTATCGGAGCGGCGGTCATCGGCTATTCGGCCGAAATGGACCATCGGAATTGCGCTGCCGTCGGAATCGCGCTGATCGAGCCGGGGATGGGTGTCGACGGGTACGAGAAGGATGCCGTCGCATGACAGTGCGCGGATGCGAGCCAGGATCCGACGTTCGTTCTCGGGCTTCTCGTCACTGTTGAAGATGACCAGTGAATAGCCCCAGGCCGCGACCGCGGCCTCGGCGGCCCACACTACCCGGGCAAAGAACGGGTTGGAGAGATCCGACACGATCAGGGCGATGAGTTGGCTTCGCCCCTTCTTCAAGTTGCGGGCTGCTGACAGCGGCGCGTAGTCGAGGCTGGCGATGGCCGCGGTGACGCGCGCCCGCAACTCGGGGCTCACGAATGTGCTCTCGTTGACTACAGCCGACACCGTGGCGGTCGAGACCCCGGCGGCCTTTGCAACATCCTTGATTGTAGCCAAACCAACACTCAGCGAACCGATAAGCCGATGTAAGCTGGCCGAAGTCGACTCAGAAGTCCAACCGCTCTGCACTCAGGGCTCTTGCCACGCCCCCCTTTTTGGGAAAAGATGGCGAAACGATTAGACTGCGTTCGCCAAACGACAGCCAAGGGAGGATCGATGCGATATCTCGACAAAGCCTGCTTCGTAGCGGGCTTGATCGTTGCGGCCAGTGTCGCTCACGCCGCCGACCAGCCGCTGCTCGGCATCGTTTCGATCTCGGCCAACGAGGCCAACAACGCGCGCTACATCGCGGGCGCGACGGCCGCCGCGAAGGAAGGGGGCTGGACGGTTTCGGTGATCGATGCGTCAGGCAGCGCCGATCAGGCCAATTCGGCCATCCAGAACTTCGCCGGACGCGGCGCCGGCGCTATCGTCGATATGGTGTTCCCTTGGTCATCGATCGGCGCGGGGCTGGCTGCCGCCAAGGACGCCGGCGTGCCGGTCGTGACCTGGGGTGGCGGGCTCGGCGGATCGGTGGCGGCCACCAACGGCTCGGGTGCGCCGATCGCGCAGCCCGTAATCGACAAGATGCTCGCGGATCTCGATGGCAAGGGCGACCTGCTGGCCCTCACCTATCGGACGGGCGAGGTGTGTCGCAACCGCGAGACACTGCTGGACCAGGTCCTGGCCAAGCACCCCGACGTCAAGATTACTAAGAACGAGGTCCGCATCCCCGGCTATTTCGAGGACGGCGCACAATACGCAAACGCCTGGCTGGCCTCCCATCCGGCGGGCGACGGCAAGCAGGCGATCTGGGGCTGTTGGGACGATCCCGCGGTCGGCGCCATCGGTGCGCTGCGTCAACAGGGCCGCGACGACGTCGGGGTCTACGGCGTCAACGGCAATGCCCAGGCGATCGAGAATATCAAGAATGGCCACATGACCGCGACCGCCTGGGAGGACAGCTACAAGGAGGGCTATCAGATGGTGAAGCTCCTCAAGGACATCAAAGCCGCGGGACCTAGCTGGACCGCCAAGGGCGTTGAAGTCCCCGCCATACTGGTCACCAAGGAGACGGTCGACCGGTTCATCAAGGATCATCCCGACGCCACCGGAAAATAAACATCGGACCGTTCGATGTCGGTGTTCGAACCTCCGGCTGCGGCGACCTCAACGGCCCAGCCGTTCCTCGTCGCCGAGGACATCGCAAAAGCTTATGGCGGCGTGCAGGCCCTGAAGGGCGTGTCGCTGTCGCTCTACCCCGGCGAGGTTCATGGCCTCGTCGGCGCCAACGGTGCCGGCAAGTCGACCCTGATCCGCGTGCTGGCCGGGCTGGCACAGCCCGACCGCGGCCGCCTCCTCTACGACGGGCAGATGGTTGCGATCGCCACGCCGCATCGCGCCAGCGAACTCGGCATGAACTTCATCCACCAGGAACTCGCCTTCGTGCCCAGCATGAACGTGGTTCAAAACATCATGCTGGGCCTGCCGAAGTCGACACGGTTCGGCCTGATCGACTGGCCTGCGATCGCGCGCGACGTCGCTCCCGTGGCCGCGCAGATCGGCATCACGGCGCCGCTGTTCGCCAACGTCAAGGGCCTCTCGACGGCCGAGAACTGGCTGATCAGCATCTGCCGTGCTCTGATCCGCAAGTCGCGCCTGATCGTCATGGACGAGCCGACGGCGTCCCTCTCGGCCAGCGAGGGCGAAAAGCTGTTTGCGATTATCGAGGATCTGGCCCGGTCGGGCGTCGCGATCCTCTACGTGTCGCATCGGCTCGACGAGGTGCTGCGGCTCTGCCATCGCGTGACGGCGTTCCGGGACGGTCGCTCGGTCGCCCAGATCAACAAGACCCGCCTGACCCGGGCGGCTCTGGTCGAAGCGATCGTCGGCCGCGACGTCGAGCGGTTCTCCAAGGCGCCAACCGGAGCCACGGCCGGCGCTACGGCCCTCAGCGTGCGGGGCCTGACCCGTTATCCGCGCGTCAAGGGGGTCAGCTTCGATCTCAAGCGCGGCGAGGTGCTCGGCATCGGCGGCCTCGTGGGCGCGGGCCGGACCGAACTCGCCCGATTGGTCTATGGCGCCGACAAGACCGACGCCGGATCCATGACGCTTGACGGTAAGCCTTTCGCGCCACGCTCGCCGGCGGCGGCAGTCAAAGCGGGGCTCGGGCTTGTACCGGAGGAACGGCGGGCCGAAGGGCTGCTGCTGACGAAGAGCGTCGCCTTCAACCTTCAGCTCTCGAACCTCGCCCGCATCGTCCACGGCCCGGCCCTGCCGCTGATCGATGGTCGGCGGCGTTCGTCCTTGTCGCTCGCGACCGTTCGCGATCTCGCCGTCAAAACCCCCGACATCGAGACACCGGTCGGGCGGCTCAGCGGTGGCAACCAGCAGAAGGTGGTAATCGGCCGCTGGCTGCTGCGCGGTCCCAAGGTGCTGATCTTGGATGAACCGACCCGGGGCGTGGATGTCGGGGCACGCGGCGAGATCCATCGCCTGATCCGCGACCTCGCCGCCAAGGGCATGGCGGTGCTGGTGATCTCGTCCGAGCCGGACGAACTCCCCGATCTTTGCGACCGCGTGCTCGTGATGGCGGAAGGGCGGATCGTCCGCGAACTCGATGGCGCGGCCGTCAGCCGCAACGCCATTATCGAAGCCAGCTACGCCGAACCGGCTCTCGCAGGAGCGACGCCATGACCGCCATCCTGGCCTCCAACCGCCGGCTGTCGCCCCGCGCCAAGGCGTCCCTGGGCTTCTTCGCCCGCTATGCCACGATCCTCGGCCTCGTCGCGATGATCGTCGCCTTCGCGGTGCTGTCGCCTCGCGCCTTCCCGACCGTCAACAACTTCACCAATGTGCTGAACCAGGCTTCGCTCGCCATGATCATCGCGGCTGGCCTGACGCTTGCGGTTGTGGTCGGGGAACTCGACCTCTCGATCGGTTTCGCGGCGAGCCTGCACGGCATTCTGGTCACGGGCCTCATCGTCTCGAACAAGCTGCCTAGTGCTGTCGCCATCGTGATCGTGCTCCTGGCCGGCGCCCTCATCGGCCTCGTCAACGGGTTGATCGTGACCAAGATCCGGGTCAATTCGGTCATCGCGACGCTCGGCGTCGGCACCATTCTGACCGGCCTCGCCTTCGCGTATTCGGCGGGCGTGCCGATCGTCGCAGGTGTGCCGGAAAGCTTCCTGCAACTCTCGCTGGGCCGTTGGCTCTACGGCATTCCGAACAATATCGTCGTGATGGTCCTGATCGTCGGCGGGCTCTGGGTGCTGGTCGAGCGCACCGCTCTGGGCCAGGAAATCCAGGCCGTCGGGGGGAATCCGGCGGCGGCCAGGCTGGCCGGCATCAACGTCGATCGCATCAAGATCCTGGGCTTCGTGATGTCCGGCACTTGCGCGGCGCTCACCGGCATCCTGCTCGCCTCGCGGCTTGGCAGCGGGACCGCGAGTGCGGCCGACGGCTACCTGCTCACCGCCTTCGCGGCCGTGTTTCTCGGCTCGGCCACGCTACGCGATGGCGAGTTCCATGTGCTCGGCACTCTGATCGGCGCCCTCATCATCGCATTCGGGTTCAATGGCCTGAACATCTTCGGGGCGCCGACCTTCTCGCAATACATGCTGCAGGGCGCCATCCTGATCGTCGCGGTCGGCCTTTCGAGCCTTGGCCGCTCCATCGCAGAAAGCTGAGACCATGACCGAGACATCGACCGACACGTGGGATGTCCACGTCATGGAATTCGCACGCTCGCGGCAGCAGCGCATGGCCGGGCTGATCCACGGCGCACCCCTCGACGAGGTGCACGATCTGCCCTTCTCGTTCGTCCTGGCGCGCCGGGCCGACTGGATCGTGCTCTGCGACACCGGTTTCATGCGCGAAGGCACCGGCGAAGCCATGAGCATCAAGTTCGACGTGCCCTATTGGATCTCGCCCCTTCGCCTGCTGGCCGAGATGGGCGTCGGGCCCGACGACGTGACCGACATCGTGCTCAGCCACGCCCACTTCGACCACATGGGCTCCATCGGCAAATTCCCAAAAGCGCGGCTGCACATCCAGAAGCGCGAAATCCTGAGCTGGCACGAGGCGATGGCGTTGCCACCCGCATTCGGTTTCCTGACGGAGATCATCAATCCGGACGACTTGCGCAGCGCCTTCGATGCCGCCGTCGAGCACCGCCTGAACCTCGTCGACGGCGATGTCGACGATCTTCTCCCCGGCGTCCATGTCCGGCTCGGCGAAGGCCACACCATGGGCCAGCAGTTCATTATCATCGAGACGGGGCGCGGTAACCTCGTCGTGTCGGGCGATTGCGTCTATTCGAGCCGCAACATCTGCGGCCACAACCAAAGTGGCGTCTATGTGCCGCTCACCAATGCAATCGGGGCCGCCTGGGACCAGCTGAAAACCATCGACCGCATCAACAAGGCCATTGATGGCGACCTTGACCGCCTCATCATCCTGCACGATGCGGAACGCTGGAAGAGGCGGCCTGTGGTCAAGGAGATCGAGGGATTCCGCATCGTTCAAGCATCTTGATGGGGGACCGGACTCGTGTCCCCCTCGGTTCCGGGGCGGGGATGATGTGCGGACACCGGTGACATTCACTCCGAGCCGTAAGGCGACGGCAGCGCAGATGCAGCCGATTACGGCGCAGGCCGCCACCTGCCCGACCGACCGCTTCCCAATGGAGCACCGAGCCAAGGAGCGGCGACGATAGGCGCTAACGTGTCGCGACAGGAGTTGGCCGAAACCTGCCGGTCCGCTTTGGCCAACGAACGGGACGAGGCAGACATCGGCGACCAGATGGGGTCGACCCATTGCAGAAGGTGCCTATGCCGCCTGTAGGCCCAGGGAATCCATTGCGCTGCGTCAAGAGCACCTCGATGGTGTGGGTTCAGAACTCAAAGCATAGGGGTTGTTGAGGTGAGCTGTAGCCTTCCGTCTGTCGCGGCAGCATCGCTCTCCACTGCTCATAGAGCAGAGGCAAATGCGGCTCCAAGGTCGACCGGCCGCTCGCCTCGGATTATCTATCTGACGAGCTTGCGGCTATGTCCCGTTCGCTTCACGATCTGCTTAATCGGCACACCGTCTTCGCCAGGGCCAGGATGGCGGCATTGGTGTCTTCGCGCCGAAGAAAGCCTTCGTACTGGAGTCGCTCTGCGGAAGTGAGCAGTTTGGGGTTGATCACCGTAGCGCCGATCGCGGCAGGGATCGGACGTATGGATTTGCGAACGGCATTGAGGAAGGCCGTGCTCGCGTTTTCCATCAGGTGCCAGCGGTCGGCGGCATGCCGCCTCACCGCCGCGTTACTCGAACTCCCGCATAGCTCTGGAAACTATGGCTCCGGTCAGGGAAAAACGTTGATCGGCCTCCCGAAGGCGTCGTGAATCGCATGAACCCGCACTTGACCGGTTCCCATGCCAGACAGGCCGATCGTGTAGGCCCTGGTGACGAAGGCCTGAGGGCGAAAGCCGAACACCACGGTGTCCCCGACCTCGGGCGCTCCCGGGCCGGAGGCGTCGATCATTCCGTAATAATCGATGGCGGCAGGAGGCGGAATATCCACGCTGCGGAGGTGACCCGCCGCAGCCTCCGGCGCGTGACCGACCACGGCTTTCACATCATAGTCGGGAAACACCGGATCGATGTAGAGGCCGCCACCAAAACAATAGGCTCGGCCGGCATGCCGGTGGGAGACCTCGCTCACGTAGCAGACGGCAGGCGTCTCCGGGAGGTCGCGAACCGCATGAAGTGGGGTCGTGCCGGTGAGGCCGTGGCCGGGTTCGCATTGCGTCGCCCCATGGTCCGCCAGCATGCGCATCGTCACCGCCGAGGTGGTGCCGGGCGCATTGACTTCGATATCGCGACGACCCGCCTTATGGAGCGCCTCGACACTGCGGGCCAGCGTCGCGAGATTGGGCGTGGGGCCGACCGTCCCGCTTCGATCTTCGAAGAGCAGTGCCGGAAATGTCGTGATCCCGGCGAAGCTTCCCCCCTCCAGCCGATCCAATTCATCGGCAATGGTCGTGATGTCCTCGGCGGGGAAGCCCCCCTCGTGCCCGTTGTAGAAGCGGTCTCCAGCAGCATGGATTCGCGCCAGCAGTGCTTGGCGTCGTCCTTGGCTCTGGGCGGCGCCGGCAGCCTCGCCAGCCTTCTCCCGATTGAACACAGTCCAGAAATCCGGCGCCAAGGCCCCGCCGGCTCGCGCTTCGTGGCGCGGCACCTGAACGAGATGACCGAGGTGACCAATGCCGAGCCCGGCGCGGGCGCAGGCCCGGGCGCATTCCATGTCGACCGCGACCGCCTTGTCGATCCCGCCCGCCTTCACGGCACGGCAGAAATCGCTGTTCCGGCCCATCTGCTTGGTCATGGCGAAGACCTTGAGACCGGCCCCGTGGGCCTCGGTCCGGATCAGCGCCGCATTGCTGGCGACCGCATCGAGATCGATGACATAGGTGTTGGCCGGGATGGCGCCGGCTTGATGCAGCGCGATCGCCTGTTCGAGGAGACCCGGGTTTCGACGTCTCAAAGTCTGGAGAAACATGGCTTCCTCCCGTGTTCCAGTGCTTCCCCGGCCAACGTCATGGCGTCAGTGCCGCTTCGATGTCGCTGAGGCTCGGCAAAGCCGCTTGCGCGCCGTAACCTTGTGTGGACAGCGCTGCGGCCCGGTTGGCGAAGCGAAGGGCTTCTGGCCAGACGAGACGCTGCACGAGGCGCGCGTGCAGGCAGGCCGCCGCGAAACAATCGCCCGCGCCGGTGGTGTCGAGGACGTCGGCCGGGAAACCCGCGACCTCGAAACACTCCGCGCCGTCCTCAACACGCGCGCCCGCCGCGCCAAGTGTCGTAACGATCGTCGGGGACAGAGCGGTGAGTTGTTCATCGAGTTGTTCGTCCAGGAAGGCCCGCGCCTCGACGTTGCAGAACAACAGATCGAAGCCCGTGATCGCCGCTCCGAGCTCGGCAGGGTCCGCCGGGCAATCGGCGCGCTCGACATCGACCGAGGTGGTGGCCCCGCACGCCTGTGCGACATCGAGGACGCGACGGCATAGCGCCGGGTCGCCCAAGGAGGTGAGGTGGACATGGGTCACGCCCCCGCAGACCTCCGCCGTCATCTCCCCGGCGCTCGGCCGATAGGCGGGCGTCATCAGCTTGACGAGCGACTTCTCGCCGTCAGGCGTGATCAGTCCGATGCAGCTGAAGGTGCGCACGCCCTGGAGCCGAACCACACAGGCCACGTCGACGCCCGCCCGCGCAAGTCCGTCGAGCGCAAAGGCGGCTTCGTCATCGTCGCCGACGCGGCCCAGGATCCGCACTGCGCCACCAAGGCGTGCCAGCGCCACGGCCACGTTGCCGGCCATGCCGCCGGGGACGCGCTGCAGGTGTTCCCCGTTGACCTTGCCGTCGCGTGTCGGCAAGCGATCGACGCCGATTAGGATATCGACGTCGATATCGCCGATGCAGAGGAAGCGATGGGGCTGCCTTTTTTTCAAGCTTGGCCCTTGTTGCGCGGGAGAACCGTCCAGGATGCGGGTGTCAGAACGTGCGTCGCGCCATCGAGGATGACGCGTCCGCCGGGTTCGGAATAGGCTTCAAGAGCCTCGCCGGTCGTTTCCACCGCGATGTTTCCGTCGCCGTCCGTGAAGAGGGCGAGCTCGGTCCGGTCCCGCTGGATCCACCAGGCGGCGAAATCGGCCACAGCCATACTGGGTAGCCCCAGGCGGGCAACCGCAAGGAAGAGCGAGGGCAAGACGTCCTGTGCCATGCGGCCGAGCACTTCGGGATGTCCGTAAAGGTGGGTGGGCCGGCGCAAGGCGACCTGCCGGTCGAGCGCGGTCAGGAAGTGATGCAGCACCGCGCGGCTGCTCGGCGGTCCGAGGCCGGCATCCTCCTGATGAACCGCGAAGCGCTCCGGCGAAAAGGGATGGACCGGGATCTGCAAAACGCCGGCTTCGGTGAAGAAGGGCAGCGAATCGAAATCGAGCCCGAAATCGGACGAATAGACGTGGCCGAGGCTGCCCATCGCCTGGTCCAGCGAATTGTTCCAAAGGCCGCGCGGGGCCACGTAGCCGGTCGTCCTGACGCCGAGACGCTGCTCGACCCAATCCATGCCACCTCGTAGATTGACCGTGTTCCGTTCGACCGCGTCGAACAGGTCGTGAACATCGCCGTGGTGGGCAACCTCATGGGCGGCGAGCCACTCGCGGGACAGTTCGCCCGGATGAGCGGTGCAGAGCGCCTTGTTGAAGTAGAATGAGCCCCGGATGCCGTGTGCCGCGGCGACGTCGGCGATCGCGCGGCAGTTCGCGCCAAACAGGCCGTCGACGTCCACGCGGAAGAGGAAGATCGAGGGGGCCGACTTCGGATAGCGTGCGACGCGGACGAAGGGCAGCTCGAGCCTGGCGAAGGCCCGCCCGAGCATCCAGGTCATGGTGTCGGCGATCTCGGCCTTGTCCACGGTGGCGACCCGCTCGGTGACGTTCGAGGCCTCGGTGAAGCTCCTCAGACTGTCGCCGACGGCGCGAAGGTGGGTGGCGAGCGGCAGGCCGGTGAAAATCAGCCAGCCCTGGCCATGGCGGCGTGTCAGAACAGCGGGGCGGATATCCGCGAGGTTGCCGCTGCGCGCCTTGCGGTTTTCGTGCAGGCGAATCTCGCCAGCGCCGCTGCCGTCGAATATCCGGGCGAGGCAGGGCAGGACGGCTTCGCGGTCGCGATCGGGTGGCCGGAACCGGGTCAGGGTTGCGGTAACGCTCGGGCCAAGCAGCGCGTCGGCTTTCGGCGCGCCCGTCACCACCCCGACGCCGCCACGTTCGACGAAGCTCCCGCACCACGCCGGGAGCGCGCCATCGAAGACGATGATGGGCCGATCCGGGCCATCGACCCGGTCCCACGGCAGCCGGTCCTGGCGTAGCACGCGGATCCAGCCGTCGAGGGCCTCTCCGCAGGCGCACAGCCCGATCCGGATTTCGCGGCGCATCGCTCAGGCTTCCGCCCGGCGCAGGCCGGTCACATAACCGACAAGCGTCGGTCCATCGAGGTTTGCGATCCGCTCGTCCGCCACCTTGCGCCCGAGCCGCAGCACGACGACCCGGTCGCAAACCTCCAGCACCTGCTCCATGTTGTGGGTAATCAGAACGACCGCGATGCCCTGCTCGCGAAGACGCGCGATCAAATCGAGCACATGGCGGGTCTGGCGCACGCCGAGCGCGGCAGTCGGCTCGTCGAGAAACACGATCCTCCGGCTCCAGCCGACTGCGCGGCCAATGGCGACGCACTGGCGCTGGCCGCCCGAGAGATCGCGGATGCGCTGGCGGACCGAGACCGTGCCGCCCATGCCGACCTGGTTCAAGATCGCGCGAGCGCCGGCTCGCATGGCCCGTTTGTCGAGCCATCCGATCTGCCTGAGCACGGGGATGCGCGACCGGATCTCGCGGTTGAGGTAGAGATTCTGCGCGACATCGCCGTGCATCACGAGCGACAGGTCTTGATGCACCACCTCGATGCCGAGTTCCGCCGCGCGCTTCGGACCGCCGTGGCCCATGGCGACGCCGCTGACCGCCACCTCGCCCTCGTCGGGCGTGTAGACGCCCGCGATGCACCGCACGAGCGTCGACTTGCCGGCGCCATTGTCGCCGACGAGGCCCACAACCTCGCCGGGCCAGACCGCGATCTCGATCCCCTCGAGCGCCCGCAGGCCGCCGAAAATCTTACCGAGTCCCGAGACGCGGAGGAGCGGCGGCTCGCCCGGTTTGTCGTCTGAGCTCATTCGGCGGGCTGCCTTTGGCTTACCGCGACGGCGATCACGATGATGATGCCCTGGACCACGATCTGCTGCTGCACGGTGGCGCCCATGAGCACCAGTCCGTTGACGATCATGGCCATCAGGATCGAGCCCATCAGTGCGCCGGGAATGCTGCCCTGACCGCCGAACAGGCTCGTGCCGCCGATGACGACGCCGGCCAGCACGGTCAGAAGATCGCTGGAGCCCAGCGTGTAGACGGCGCCCTGCACCTCGCCCGCATAGAGCATGCCGGCGAGCGCGGCCGTGCAGGACGAGATGACCATGACGGAGACCCGCACCCGCCGTGTGTTGACTCCGAGCGCCCGGGCGCTCGCACCACTGCTGCCGGTCGCCATAACGCGCCAGCCGAAGGCGAGGTTGCGGTAGGCGATCTGAGCCACGACGGCGCCGATCGCGAGCCAGACGACCGCATCCGATAGCGGACCGATAGTGCCCGAACCGAACAGGGTCGCATAGGTCTCGTTCAGGATCGGCACATCCCGCAACTGCGTCGACATCTGGGCAATGCCGCTGAACAGCTGCATGGTGCCGAGCGTGATGAGAAAGGACGGCACCCTTAGGCCGACGATCAGGAGTCCATTGAGCAGACCGGCGCCGACGCCCGTGAGGACACCGAAGGCAATGCCCACCGGCAGGCCAAAATGGCGGAGCCCCAAAGCCGTGAAGAGCGCCGACATGGCAACGACCGAGCCGATCGACAGATCGATCTCTCCCGCAGTCAGAACGAAGACCGCCCCGAACGCCATGAGGGCGATCGGGGTGACTTGCGAGACGATCGAGGTGGCGTTCTGCGTGCTGAGAAAGCCCTTGTCGTGCAGCGTCACGGCAAAGAAGGCGAAGACGAGCACGAAGCCGAGGTAAACGGTCAGATCAGCCCAGCGAAAGCCGTGACGGTCCGTCAGGCCGGCCGTTCGCGCCGCGGCCGATTTGTCGGCCGTGATGGTGGGCTGATCGATCATCGGATCAACGAGCCTGCATCGACCCATCTCGTCCCGCATCCCATCCGCCTGTCACCTTTCGGCTCGGTCGCCACACAGCCGGCTCAGCATCAAGATGGGCATCTGCCGTCCTCGAGGGAACGAACGTCGGTCACTCCTTGCCCAAGGCCTGCGTGACTTCGGGCGGCGGCGCCGCGTGGTAGCTTTTGGCGTAGGCGTCGAGGATGCTCTCCTTGGTCACGGGAATGGCCGGCACCTGGATGTAGGCGGGAGCCTTCTTGCCGATCAGGGCATAGCCGAGCTCGGCGACCAGCGACTTGCCGATGGAATAGGGATCGTCGATCGTGAGCGCCTTGACGGCGGCGCCCTGGACGAGCGAGACCGCCACCGTGTTCGACAGATCCATGGTGCCGACCGCGATATCCGTGCGATGCGCGGTGCGGATCGCCTGTAGAACGCCGGCCGCAGGCTCGGCCCAGGGAGCGTAGATGGCCTTCAGCTTCGGGTTTTGCAGGATCATGGCGCTGGCGATCTGGACGGCACGGGCCGGGTCGGAGAAGCCTTGCGTGGCCGCGATCTTGATCTTGGGAAATTCCTTCTCGATCGTGGTCCGGAAAGCCGCGTCGCGCTGGTTCACCACATAGGCATTGGCATCGAAATAGAGAAAGCCGATGTCACCCTCTTCGCCGATCGCCTTAGCGAGCCCCTGCGCGGTCTTCTGGCCCATGGCGAAGAGGTCGTCGCCGACGAGGCCGACATAATCCTTCCCTTGCTGGAAGCCCGTCGGCATGTTGCTGATCAGCGCGAGCTTGACCCCGGCATCGGCTGCCTTCTGGAGTGCGGGCTTCAATTCGTCCGGGTTTACGGGCCACACAACGATGCCCGAGGGCTTTTTGGCCAGCATGGTCCCGACCGCATGCGCCTGGTCGGAGGCGCTGTAGTTGGAATTGCTGAGGCCGGCGACCTCGATGCCGAGCGCTTTCAACTCATCCTGCGCGCCGAGCGTCACCGCATTGGCCCAATCGGAGCTCGTCTGGAACAGCAGAGCGACCGAGTACTTGCCCGCCTGTAGCTTCTTGATCTCCTCATCCGTGAAGGTCAGGACGCTCGCAGGCTCGCCCGTCGCACCGTTGGGCCCGACCGTCGAGGTCACTTGGCCCTTGAGGGCGAACTCGCCACCCACCATGCCGTCGGCGGCCCGCGCCATGCCGGCCGAGCCGGCCAGGAGGGTGCCGGCGAGGGCGAGGAACCTGATACGGTCCAATGCCGACCAGAGCGGAGTGAGTTGGCGCGCTTGCATGGTATGATGCTCCAAGATTGAAGGCCGAAGCCTTCGGCTAACCGATTTGTTGTACACGCGGCAAAGGCACGCCCTGTGCCAGGCCGCCGTCTACGCTGCGCGTTTTCGGCCGGCGAGCCACGTCACGAGATTGATCCAGAGCGGCCCGTAACCCGCCCAGTCGACGAAGGCTGGTGGGCCCCAGTGCGGCCCGCAATCGGACGAGAACACCGCACTGCGCCCCTGGCCAGGTTCACGGACCGCGATGAACGGGTCACCGCCGAAGCGCGCCAGCACGGTCGCGTCGGGTCGCGCCGTCGATCGATTGTAGCCGAGGAAACGCGGCCAGTCCGACAGGCCGGCGAGCACGGGATGGCCCGCCTCGACGATCGTCGGCGTCACGCCCTGCGGCTGCTCGTTGCGGTCGTCATGCGCGAAGAACTCGATCGGCAGCACCTCCTCGACGGCGCTCCCCTTGTAGTTGCCCTTGCCCTGGATGCCCTGAAAGGTGAGATAGCCGCCCACCATCAGGAGACCGCCGCCCCCCACGACGAAATCGCGGATGAGGTGCAGCCGATTGGGCGAGGCTTCCGAGCGGATCGCGACACGGTCCGGCAGCAACAATGTGTTCGCGCCGATGTCGCTGAGGATCACCACATCGAACCTGTCCAGCGCTTCCCGCTCGTAGGGGAAGTCGTTCATCGCGACGTGGCTCGGCTGGTAGGTCACCTCGACACCGCCATCCCGCATGGCCGCGATCATTGCGGTGCCGCCCTCATGGTAGGACGACATATCGAAGGAATCGAAGCCCTTGATGTGGAGACTGTGGGTCATCCACGACTCGCCGGCGAAGAGGACTTTGACAGGGCTCGGCATTGGTTGGCGCTCTCTTATCGTTCTGGCGAAGTCAAGCGAGCCAAGAACTGCTCGCTGGCGGAGATGACAAACAGGTTGCCGCAAGCTTCTCGCTTTCGCGCCCTTGAACGGACGGGCGTCGCTTGCAGAGGAACGCCACTACGCAGCGCCCGGAGCCTTCCGCGGCCGCGAAGACGTCGGTCGCCTCCGTCAGCAGCGTCATTGCGCGTCCCTGACCTTGCGGACGGCCGTCATCAGTTGTTCCACCCGGCGCGGATCGACCGGGTTCCACCAGCGCCCGTCAGTCTTCAGCCACTGCCCGACGATCGCGCCGTCGGCCGATGCGAAGAGCGCCGGGACCTGGTCGGCCGAGAGGCCGGAGCCCACGATGACCGGTAGGTTCGTGCCGCTACGCACGTCGTCGACCTCGCGCGGTTCCGTCGGGGAGCCGGTGCGGGTGCCCGAGGCGATGAGCACGTCGGCGTCGAACCATTCGGCGTCGGTCGCCTGTTCGGCGATGCTCCGGTCGGCCGTGATCGCATGGGCGCCGAACTTCACGTGGACGTCGGCGAAGATCGCGACTTCGTCGGCGCGAATGCGCGAGCGGTAGCGCATAGCTTCCGGGGCGGGACCGTTGAGAATCCCTTCATTGGCCACATAGGCGTTGACCCATTGATTGGCCCGAACCCAGCCGGCCCCGACCGCCTTGGCGATCCCGAGCGCCGGGATGACGCCGTTCGCCACGCAGGTGATGCCGATCGGCGTCGACACCGCTGCCCGCACGGCCAGGCAGGCGGCCGTGAGTGCCGCCACGGTCTCGGGTCCGATATGCTCGGGGCGCGAGAACGGCATGTCGCTCGCATTCTCGAGAATGATGCCGTCGACCCCGCCCTCGCTCAGCGTGCGGGCGTCGGTCACGGCCGCGGCATAGACCTCCTTGAGGGCTTGGCCCGCGTAGCGGGGCGCTCCCGGCAGCGGCTGCAGGTGAATGACCCCAATGATGGGCTTTTTCACCGGAAACAACGCGTCGAGCGCGTTCTGTTTCGGCGGAAGGACTTGTGGTTTTGCCATTCTGTCTCGTCGTCCCTGACAGGGCCGGCCCCTGCGTTCTGGTTTATTGGCCGGCGAGGTCGATGCTGAAGCGGTAGCGGTCAGCTCGATAGTGCATGATCGCATATTCAATCGGGGCTCCGTCCGCGTCGTGCGAGCGGCGCCGGGCCACCAGCACCGGGGCACCCAGCGGGATGTCGAGCCGGCGCGCCATGTCGGCATCGGCGATCGCCGCCTCGACGAACTCCTTGGCGCCCGCGATCTGGATGCCGCACCGGCCACGGAGCCAATGGTAGAGCGAGCCCGCGTCGAGGTCCTCCGGGGTCGGACCGGACATGTCGCCGAGCGCCGCCGGCGCGAGCCAGGCTTCCGACATGCCCATCGGCTCGTCATCGGCGAGGAGCAGGCGTCGGATGAAGAAAGCCGTGGCGTCGAGATCGAGGCCGAGTGCCTCCGCGGCTTCGGCTGAAATCCTCGACGGTGCCGCGCTGAACGTGGCATACGACGCCAGGAGTCCGCGGCGGCGCATGTCCTCTGAAAAGCTCGCCAGCTGGTTGACGGGCTGTTCGACCTTGGGCTTCAGCACGATCGAGCCCCGCCCGGATTGCCGGGAGATCAAGCCGTCGTGCCGCAGCCGGTCGAGCGAAGTCCGTGCCGTGGTCCGGCTGACCTTGAAGGCGGCATTGATCTCGGCTTCCGACGGCAGGGCGTCGCCGGGCCTGAACTCGCCCGTCGTGATCGACGCGCGCAGGCGCTCCGCGATTCGGAACCACAGGGGCGTGGGACTTGAAGCCGAAAGATCGTCGTTCCAACGCATGGGCGTATGGTAGGAACGTCATGACAGGTTTGTCGAGACCAACTTTTGGGCGCCGGCGCTGATCTCGGCGTCGCGTGCCTGAAACCGGTCATTCCATCTCAGGCTGACCGTCAGTTTCGACCTGGCTTGCCGGCGTCGTGGGTTTCTGAAACGGTTAGCCGGTCACGATGGTCGGGTGTCTGGCTTACCCGAACAGATCGGGAGGGGTGCGTGTCACGCTCGCGTTCTCGCTTCGCCGCCGGGCCTCACCTACGTCGAGATCGCCAAGAAGCTTCTCGACGGTGGCTGGTCGACGTGACGGCCAGGGCTGATTTCGTGGCCATCGAGGCGAGCGAGACCGCCAAGGCCGATCGCTGCGACTACAGAAGCGACTGCAGCCTCGGCTCCTGAGCCCGGGGTGCGATCGAGGGAGCCAATATGACGACCATCACGCCCGACCTCGTTCGCACCTACCTGGACAGCGACGCCCTGCGCCTCGCCGGCCTGGTGCGCAGCAAGGCCGTTACACCGACCGAATTGACGGAAGTCGCGATCGGCCTCAACGAAGAGGTGGATCCCAGGCTCAACGCGGTCGTGATCCGATCGTTCGACAAGGCGCGGGCCCGCGCCGCCCAGCCACCGGGCGACGGTGTTTTCGAGGGCGTACCCTACCTTCTCAAGAACATCGGCTCGCAATGCGAGGGTCTGCCGATGACCAACGGGCTCGAATACCTGAAGGATTACGTCAGCACCGCCGATTCCGAGATGGTCCGCAAGATCAAGGCCGCTGGCCTCAACATCCTCGGACGCACCAACGTCCCGGAGAACGGCTGGTGCATCGCGACCGAGCCGCGCTATTACGGCCCGACGCTCAACCCATGGAATACCGCCGTCACACCCGGGGGATCGAGCGGCGGTGCGGCCGCGGCGGTCGCGGCCCGCATGGTGCCGATGGCTGAGGGCACGGATGGGGGTGGCTCGATCCGGGTGCCGGCGGCCTGCTGCGGGCTGGTCGGGCTGAAGCCCTCGCGCGGGCGCATCACCTATGGACCCGAAACCGTCGATATCTGGTTTGGCAGCGTCTGCTTCTTTGCGCTGACCCGTACGGTGCGGGACACCGCGGCGTTTCTGGACGTAACGGCCGGCAATCTGCCGGGCGATCCCTATACGCCGCCAAAACCGGATTCGAGTTGGCTCGCGTCGCTCGCCGAACCGCCAAAACAGTTGAAGATCGGCTTCACGCTCACCTCGCCCTGGGGGCCGGCCTTCGCGCCCGAGGTGATCGAAGCCGTGAAGAGCACCGCGGCGCTCCTCGAGCAACTTGGCCACCATGTTGAGGAACATCCGTTCACGAGCGACATCGAGACGCCCTGGTTCGAATACAACAAGATGAACGCGGTCCAGACCGTTCTTGACTTCGATCAATTGGCCAAGACTGTCGGACGTCCGGTGCAGAAGTCCGACCTTTTCGCCTTCAACTGGGCGCTGCTCGAGCGCGGGCGTTCGCTCTCGGCCACCGAGCATGCCGCCGCCATCAATGCCATGCGCAAGGCGAACCAGCAGATCCAGCTGGAACTGCAGCCCTACGATCTGTTCCTGACCCCGACCCTCACGCAGCCGCCGCGCCCCGTCGGCTATTGGGACATGACCGACCCGGACGTGGACCGCTACAATGCCAAATGGTCCGACGCGGCCTTCATGTTCGCGTTCAACGTTTCGGGTCTCCCGGCCATGTCCCTGCCAGGGAGCTGGACCAAGGACGACGTGCCCATCGGTGTGCAATTCGTCGGTCGCTACGGCGATGAGGCGACGATCCTGCGGGTCGCGGCGCAGGTCGAGGAAGCCCGGCCGTGGATCCAGCGCCGCCCGGCCATTTGTGCAACCGCACGATGAACGAAGACGAGCGCCGCGAGCCGCTGCTCAGGGAGCGCCGTCCGACGGCTCGATGCGCAGACGACCCCGCTCCGACAGGATGGCCGTGAACTCCGAGCAATCGGCGAAATAGGCGGCCTTGACCTTGTCGAGCTTGCTCGAGTCGATCACGAGGTAGCTCTCGGCGGCCTTGTCGATCACGGCCCGCTTCATGCCGATTTCGGAAAAATTCGCGCAGCTCACGCCAAGTCTCGGGTGAACGCCGCCGGCCGAGACGAAAGCCTTATTGACGCGGACGTCCTTCAGGATGGCAGGGCCGTGCGGGCCCGAGAATGAGGCTGTGCTGCTCTCGTAGTGGCCCCCGGTCAGCATCCAGCGGATGGTTGGCACGCGGGCAAGGATCGATGCGACGTTCATCGAGAAGCAGACGACTGTCAGATTGAGATCGGCCGGCAGCCGACTGGCGATGTGGCAGGTCGTGGTTCCGCTGTCGATGAAGATCGTGTCGTCCCGCTCAATGAGCGGCAGGGCATGGCCGCAGGCCGCGATCTTGGCGTCGAGATGACTGTCCTGTTCGCTGTCGAGCGTGTAGGGGGCCTCGGGGTCGGTGGCGGCGATGACATGACCGCCCAGGATCGCCAGACGCCCGTTGCTGCCCGCGATGTCGCGCCGAACCGTCATTTCCGACACATCGAACAGAGTTGCGGCCTCGCTCAGCGCGATGAGGCCGCCTGCCTGCACCCTGTTGAGCAGGCGCGCCACGCGCCCGTCCGTCTTGCCGGCCACGTCGATCCCCTTTCCGCAATGGCGATGCTCCGCCCAATTTTGTGACCTATTTCACATGAATTGCCCAGGCTTCAACCTGTCTGTCATTTCGATCTACAAAGTCATCTTGACGACCTACATCTTGCGCACAGCACCGAAGAGCGCAGCTTGACAGCCCTGAAAATGTGAATAGCGTAACATCTACATTGTAGCGGGTGGCTCGTCGAGACAGAGGATTGATCATGTCGAAGCGTTTTGGTTTCGTTGTGGCCGCGGCGCTCGCCGCATCGGGGCCGGCCTGGGCCGAGGACAAGCAGCCCGTGACGCAGAAGACCTGCACGGAGTTGCTGTCCTCCTACAAATCGCTCCCCTTTACCGACGTCCTCCCGATTCCCGAAGGCCCGGTCAGCATCCCAGGCAAGACGGGCGACCTCACGATCGGCTTCTCGCAGACGGCCTTCAATCATCCCTGGCGCGTCGCCATGCTGGCTGCTCTTCAGGCGGAAACCTGCCGCCATCCCAACATCAAGCTCATCGTGCTCGACGGCAATGTCGACGTCGCGAAGCAGAGCAACGACGTGCGCGATCTTCTGGCGCGTGGCGTCGATGCGGTGCTGCTGAGCCCGGTCGAGTCGGCCGCCCTCGTGCCGGCGGCCCGCGCCGTGATGGCGGCCAACATCCCGCTGATCGTGATGGATCGCGATGTCCCGGCCGACAAGACCCTGTTCATCGGGCAGAGCAACGTGACCATGGGCGAGGGCGTGGCCGAAAAGATGGCCAAGGACCTCGGCGGCAAGGGCAACATCGTCGTGATCACGGGCCTCAAGGGCTCCTCCCCGGCGGTCGACCGCGACCAGGGCATGAAGAACGTCCTCGCCAAATACCCGGATATCAAGGTCCTGGCGACCGGTGACGGGCAGTGGATCCGCGACCCGGCCGTGCCGATCATGGAGGATTTCCTCACCGCCTATCCGAAGATCGACGCTGTCTTCTCGCATGCCGAGGAATCGTCCTGGGGCGCCCAGCTCGCCGTGGCGCGGGCCAATCGCTGCAAGGACGGCATCAAGCAATATACGTTCGACGGCTCGAACGCCGGGTTCAAGGTCGTCAAAGCGGGCGGGTTCCAGGCGGACGGCAACTATACACCCTTCATCGCTGACATCGGCCTACGTGCGGCGCTCTACTCGCTGATGAAGAAGCCCATTCCGGGCGAGGCCGCCTACAAGTTCCCCGGCCACCAGCTGGTGCTGCCCGACAGCCCGACCGTCGTGGCCGACAACGCCGATCAGTGGATCGGGCGGGGCTGGGGCGATTTCGAGCCCACACCGGACCCCTGCAAGAAGTAAGACGCGATACTCGTGACGCGCGCCGCTGATGGTCACGAACGCAGGGTCCTTCTCCACGCTAAAGGCGTTGGGAAGTCCTTCGTAGGCAACAGAGTGCTGGCGGACGTCGATCTCGAGGTTCGGGCCGGCGAGGTCCACGCCGTCGTCGGGGAGAACGGGGCCGGCAAGTCCACGCTGATCAAGATCCTGGGCGGCGTCCACCAGCCCGACATGGGTGATGTGATCGTCGACGGCGTTCCCCGGCGCCTCCGCTCGCCGCGCGACGCGCTCGCGGCGGGAATCGTGGTCATCCACCAGGAACTCTCGCTCGCGCCCGACCTTTCGGCCGAAGAGAACATCTTCCTCGGCCGCTTCCCCCGGACGGCCTTCGGTACCGTCGACCGACGGACCATCCGCAAGCGCGCCGCCGCTCTCTTCGCGCAACTCGCCATCGCGATCGAGCCCGATCGCCCGATCGGCACCCTCAGCATCGCGCAGCAGCAGATGGTGGAAATCGCCAAGGCGATCTCGGTCGACGCTCGCGTGCTGGTGCTGGATGAGCCCACCGCCGTTCTCGACGAGCAGCGGGTCGCCACGCTGTTCGGCACCGTCGAGCGCCTGCGTGGCCAGGAGCTCGGCATCGTCTTCATCTCGCATCATCTCGAGGAGATCTTTCGCATCGCCGATCGAGTCACGGTGCTGCGCGACGGGTGCGTGACCGGCAGCGCCAGGGTGGCCGACATCGACCAGGACTGGCTTGTCGGCCGCATGATCGGCCGCGATTTTCCGGCGCATTCCCCGCATGTCCGTGCTGCCGGACGTCCCGCGCTCGCGATCCAAGGTCTGTCGGTGCCCGGCGAGTTCACGGACGTCAGTCTCGCGGTCGGTGAGGGCGAGATCGTCGGGCTGGCGGGCCTTGTCGGCGCGGGGCGCACCGAGGTCGCCCGCGCCATCGTCGGCCTGAGCCGCCCGAGCGCCGGGCACGTCACGCTGTTCGGCGCATCGGTGACGATCCGCAATCCCAACCAGGCGGCGCGCCTCGGCATCTGCTACGTCACCGAGGATCGCAAGACGCAAGGGCTGCTGCCGAACCGCTCCGTGCGCGAGAACGCCACGATCTCCAACCTGCGCCGCTTCGCGACCGCCGGCATCCTCCGGCTCGGCGCGGAGGCCGGTTACGTCCGGAAACTGATTAGGAGCCTCGATGTCCGCCTCGCCGGGCCGCGCGTCGAAATCCGCACGCTCAGCGGCGGCAACCAGCAGAAGGTGCTGATCGGTCGGGCACTGACGGTCAGCCCTCGGATCCTGATCCTGGACGAGCCGACCCGAGGCGTCGACATCGGGGCCAAGCAGGAGATTTACGCCTTGATCGAACGGCTCGTCGGGGAGGGTATGGCGGTGCTCTTGATCTCGTCCGAAATGGAGGAGGTGTTGCGTCTCGCCGACAGAGTCGTGGTGCTGCGGCGCGGTCGCGTCGCCGCCACGCTCGCACGGGCCGAGGCCACGGAAAACGCCATCATGAAAGCCGCTGCCCTTGCCGCCTGAGGGGCTCACGGCGCCCAGCCCGCGCCGCCACCTTGCCACACTGACCCGCGGGTGGCAGCGCGTGGGCGTCCTGGCCGCCCTGGTGCTGCTCGTCATCGCGGCCTCGTTCCTGTCGCCGCGCTTCCTCTCCGTGCCGAACCTGCTCAACGTGCTGCGGCAGGTCTCGATCGTCGGCATCCTGGCCACTGGCATGACCTTCGTCATCCTGACACGGGGCATCGACCTGTCGGTCGGCTCCATCCTCGGCATCGCCGTGGTGCTCTTCGCAGGCTCCATGGACAGCCGCGGCATGGCGGTCGCGATCCCACTGGGCCTCGGCGCGGCGGCGCTGGCCGGCCTCGTCAACGGCGTCGGCATCGCCTATGCGGGCCTGCCGGCCTTCATCATGACGCTCGGCATGCTGTCCTTCGTGCGCGGGCTCGCCTTCATCAAGACCGGCGGCACGCCGGTTCCGATCATCAGCGAAGACTTCTACGCGCTCGGCAATGGCTATCTGCTCGGCATTCCGATCCCGGCGCTGATCCTGCTTGCGGCCTTGATCGTGAGCGGCTTCATCTTGGGACTGACGCCGTTCGGACGCTCGGTCTACGCGATCGGGTCGAACGAGGAGGCCGCCCGCCTGTCCGGCGTTCCGGTACGGCTCTACAAGACGATCGTCTATGTGATCTCGGGCCTGATGTCGGGCCTCGCCGGGCTCGTCTATGCATCCCAACTCAGCATCGGCACGCCGATCGCCGGCCAGGGTTATGAACTCGACGCCATCGCGGCCGTGGTGGTCGGGGGCACGTCGCTCTTCGGCGGCAAAGGTTCGGTCGCCGGCACGTTCCTCGGCACGCTGATCATCGGCGTCTTGGCCAACATCCTCAATCTCACCGGTGTCGATCCCTTCGTGCAGCAATTATTCAAGGGAGCGCTCATCATCGTCGCTGTGTTCATCATGAGCCGCCGCACGTGAGCGGTCTCGACGACCTCATTCCGGCGCTGCATGCTCTCAGAGAGGACGTCGATCGGCACGTCACGCGGGAGCGCGTGCGGCGCTATCTCTCCGCCCTCATCGACACGCCCGCGCCTTCGACCTTCGCCGCCGCCATGCGGGTTCCGGTGCTTCACCGCCTCCTTGCCGAGGATGGCGCGCTGGACGATGGAAGCCTCCACCTTCACGGCGACTACGCCCACACCGGCAGCCCGGTGATCCTCACGGGCTCGGCGGAGCCCACGAAGCCGCTCTGGTACTTCGCCCACCTCGACACCATCAGCTATCTGGTCCAGCCGGGCGACGGCGCCACCTATCCGCTCGTGCCCTTCTGCGCCCACATGATCGCGGATGGGGTGCGCGCCGCGCGGGCCTATCGCTATGACCTGGGCCTGAATGCGTTCCGCCCCGTGGCCGAAGGACTGCTCGTGTCGCGGAGCGGAACGCCGACGTTTCAACCCGAGCGCTCCGCCCCGCCGCTGGGGCCCGGGGACCGCGTCGCGATGGTGTCGGCCTACCGCGAGAATCCTGCGTCCGGCCTTTTCACCGGACCAATGGACAATGCCGGCGGGGTCGCGGCCTTGGCGGTCGCTGCACCCGTCCTGGCACAGGCCGGAATCGAGGCCCTGCTGGCTTTTCCGGATGAGGAGGAAGGGCCGGTCGCGCCCGGTAACCAGATGATGGGACGCGGCGGCAGCCGCCTGATCGACCTCCTGCCTGCACCCGAACTGGCAATCGTGGCCGATGTCCAGCAAGGCGGCGGCGACCCCGACGCGGACACGCGGGGCGGCATCGTCAACTCCACGCGGCTTGGAGAAGGAGCCGTCCTGGCCGAGTTCGCCAGCCTGGGCCGCGGGGCCGTGACGCCCCCCGACCTCTATGTGCTGGCCCGCCACATGGCCGAGTTGCTCGGCGATGTCGGCGTCCGCATCCAGGAATCCAACAATGCCTACTCGTCGCGTAGCGACGATGTGAGCGTCATGCTCAAGACGCCGAACATCCTGCTTCTCGGCTTCCCCGGCTTGAACCGCCACTATGATCGGGGCGAACCGCGCGCCCATCTCGACGATGTGGTTCACCTCGCCAAAGCGCTCGTCTACGTGGCGGCGTTACGGCCCGTGTTCACGGCGCGCCGTCGGGCGCTCCTCGCAGGTGAGCCATGATGGACGTTGTGACGGTCGGCTGGCTCACGATGGACGATATCGTGCTGACCGACCATCGTTGCCGCCCGAACGTGCTGGGTGGTGGCGCCCTCTATTCCGCGGTCGGCGCGCAGATCTGGGCCGCCCAGGTCGGCATCCATTCGGTGACCGGACGGCCGTTCCTTGACGGCGTGCGGGACGCGATCGGACGGCGCGGCCTCGACACCGCAGGCATCGGCTCGATCGAGGGTAACGGCCTGCAGCTCTGGCTGTTGCACGAAAGCAAGACCGACAAGCAGCAGGTGCCGAAACTCACGTCCTCCAGCGCCGACGAGATGGACCGAGGCCGAGGCCCGATGCCAGCCGCCTATGCGCAGGCGCGAGGATTTCACATCGCGCCCCAAAGCCCGGTCGGCTCGATCGAGAACGCTGCGCGTCTGCACGGCCTGCCGGGCCGCCCCGTAGTTACGCTCGATCTCCTCTCCGACGCCTTCATCGATCGAAGGCTCTATGCCGACCTGGGGTTCCTCGACGCCGTGACTGCGTTTCTGCCCAGCGAGGCCGAGATCACGCGGATCTGGGATCCGCCCGATGTTCAGGATTGGCTCCGCCGCCATGCGGCGAAGCACGGCTGTCACATCGGGGTCAAGCTGGGCGAGCAAGGCTCGATGGTGTGTGACGCCCAGAGCGGAGTCCTGACGCATGTCCCGGCGTTCCCGACCCAAGTCGTCGACACCACGGGCGCGGGCGACGGTTATTGTGGCGGTTTCCTGGCCGGACTCGTCGCCGGCCGACCCCTCACGGAATGCGCCGCCATGGGAACGGTTTCGGCTTCCTATGTGGTCGAGGCTTGCGGTGCGCTGGAAACGGAGCGGCCCCACCCGGTAGAACGGGACGCACGGCTTCGGTCCGTGTTGGATGGAATCTCGTCGGTCGGTTGACCCACTACCTCATTCGGGCCGACAAGCGATCGATCAAGAGAACGAGGATCAGCAGGGCGCCGACGATGCCGACCTGCCATACGCTGTTCACGTTGAGCTGCAGCAACCCCGTCTGCAGCGTGACGAGCAGCAGCACGGCGGCCAGCACGCCGGCGAGGCCGCCCCTGCCGCCGAAGATGCCGATTCCCCCGAGCATCGCGGCCGTCAGCGACGTGAGTTCCAGGTTTTGGCCGATGTTCGGGCGCCCGCTACCGAGCCACGCCAATGATACCAAGGCCGCCAGACCGGCCAAGAGGCCACTCACCGCGTAGGCGATGAACCTGACGCGGTCGACCGGGATGCCGACGAGCCGGGCCGCTCGTTCGTTGTGACCGAGCGCATAGATCCACCGGCCCCAGGAGGTGGTGGCGAGCACCATTCCCGCAAGGACGAAGGCCGGAAGGGCGAGGGTGAGAAAGGGAAGCGGCAACCCAACGACGACGCCCCGCCCCCAGGGAATGAGCCACGTCGGCACGCCACCCTGGGCCGCGCCATTGGTGAGCGCCAGCGCCAGCCCCGAATAGGCATAGAAGGTGGCGAGCGTGGCGATCAAGGGCAGGATGCGCAACCGCGTCACGATCGCTCCATTGAGGGCGCCGAGCCCGACCCCGAGCAGCACGCAGACCGGGGGCACGAGCCAGGCTGGCATGCCGGCCTGGGAGGCCATGAGGGTCGCGACGCCCGATAGCGAGGCGATCCCGCCGACCGAGAGGTCTATGCCAGCCCCACCGCAGAGCACGACGAGGCTCTGGCCGAGCGCCACAAGCGCCAGCAGGGTGGAAAACTGCAGCACGGTCGTGACTGTCTCCGCCGCGAAGGCGCCGGGCCTGAGAACCAGCAACCCCGTCACGACCACGGCCCAGAGAAGGCCTAGAATCACCAAGGTTGGTGATCGGCCCGGCCGCGCGAGGGTGCTCATGTCGCTCCGGCCCGCGGAAAAAGCCTCAGGCGTCCCTGCACGGCTTCGAAACCCAACACGCTCAGCAGAAGGACGCCGGTAACGACAGACTGCCAAAGCGAGGGCACCCCGATCAGGAGAAGACCGTTCTGAACCAGCCGCAGCAGAACGACGCCGAGCGCGGTACCGAGCAGGCTGCATGATCCCCCTGTCACGCCCGTGCCGCCGAGCACCGCGGCGGCGATCGCCTCAAGCGCCAGGGTGCCGCCGACCGTGGTGGCGACGTTGCGGTAGGTGGCGACGTAAAACGCGGCGCCGAGGCCGCAGAGCACGCCGTTGAGCACGAAGGTGATGAAGCGGGTGCGGACCACCGCGACGCCCGAAAGTCGGGCGCGCTCTTCGGCGTTGCCGATGCTCAGGAGGTGGATTCCGAACGGCATGCGGCGAAGCGCCGTCCAGATCAGGGCGTAAGCCGCGCCGATCACGGGCAGCGCGATCGGGATGCCGCCGGGCTTCGCACTCAGCAGTTCCGTCAGTCCGACGGGGAGGCCGGACAGCCAGGACCCGCCGAGGACGAGGAAGATCGCCGCCCGGTAGACCCCCAGCAGACCTAGCGTTCCCACAATGGCGGGAACGCCGCCCAAAACCACGACGGCCCCGGTCGCGAGCCCCAGCGCGCCGCCGACCAGCGGCCCGGCAAGCGCGGCGAGGACCGGCGGCCAGCCGGCAAGCAGAAGGTGCCCGATCGCGATGGCGGCGAGGCCCATGACCATGCCGACCGACACGTCGATGCTGCCCATCGCGAGCAGAAGCGTCATGCCGAGGCTGACCAGCATGAGTTCGTTGCTGTTGCGCACCACGGTCAGGAGATTGTCCGTGGTGGCGAAATTGGGTGCCGCGACCGTGAAGACGGTCACGGCGACAAGGCAGGCGGCGAGCAGCAACGGCTCGCGCGCCCGGCCGATTGGCGGAAGGGTCCCCGAGAGCACCGAAGCCCGGTCAGAACTTGTACTTGTCGACGTTCTCGGCCGTGAAGACCGCCGGGGCTCCGAGAAGCAGCACGCCCGTTCCTTTGTCATAGGTCACCGGATGGTCGAGGCCAGGCACGGTGTTGCTCGTCGCGAAAGGCTTGCCGTCGATCAATTGCTTGCCGGCCCACACGGTGAGGTAGCCGAGTTCCGAAGGGTCCCACAGGACACTGAAGCCGAAGGCGCCGCTCTTGAGGTAATTGCGCGCCGTGTTGGGGCTGCAATAGCCTGTGCCGATCACGTTGCCGATCTTGCCCGCGGTCTCGATCGCCTGGGCCACACCGGGGCAGGTCGTGGAGGCCACGCCGATGATGGCCTTGAGGTCGGGGTTGGCCGTCATAAGATCGCTGGCGACCTGTGCCGCCCGCTCCGCCGTGCCGCCGGCATATTGCGGCGCCAGCAGCGTCAACTTGGGATATTTCTCCTTGGCGCGCTGCTGCATGAAGCCGATCCAGGCATTGAGGTTGGACGCCGTCGCTTCCCCCGATACGATCCCGACCTTGGCGTCGGGCCCGACGCGTTTGACCAGTTCGTCGACGATCGCGAAGCCGAGGCCCTCGTCGGTCGCCTGGGCCACGTAGACCGCCCGCCCCGACTTCGGGGCGTCGCTGTCGGCCGTGAAGAGCGTCACGCCCTTGGCCTTGGCGGCCTCCACCACCGGCGCGATGCTGGACGCGTCGAGCACACTGACCGACACCGCGCCGACGCCCTGGTTGACGAGGTTCTGCACGATCTGGAGCTGATCCAGCGGATTGGTGTCGACCGGCCCACTGTAGATGAATTTCACCCCCAGCGCTTCCGCGGCTTTCTTGCCGCCAGCCTCCATGGCGTCGAAGTAAGGGATGCCAATGAGCTGCGGCACGAAGGCGACGGTGTTGTGCTCGTCGGCTGAACGCGCCGGAACGGAAGCCAGGGTCAGGAGAGCGGCGCCCGCCAACAGGGCGCCGAGCTGTTTCAGCATCATCGGTTCAGTCCTTCGTCTCGGCGCGCTTTGATCATTCGATCGCCTCGAGCGCCCGCGCGTCGGGATGGGCACCCGTGATGAGGGACACGATTTCTTCCGAGGTGGTGTCGTGTCGCCGCCGCTCCGCGATCTTGCGGCCGCGTCGGAATACCACCATGCGGTCGGCGACCTCGAAAACGTCGACGAGATTGTGAGAGATGATCACCACGGCGCAACCGCGCTCCGCGAGCCGCCGCGCCAAACTGAGGACCTAGCGCGTCTCGGCCACCGCCAGCGCAGCCGTCGGCTCGTCCATGATGACGAGGCGCGCCTCGAGGTTGAGAGCGCGGCAGATCGCAACGGCTTGGCGCTGGCCGCCCGACAGGCTGCCGACGGGCGCGTCCGGGTCCGTGATATGGGCATCGAGCTCGCGCAGAAGCGCGGCGACCTGGGTCTTCATCGCGGTGCGGCGAAGGAACGGGAGACCTGCCACCCGGGTAACCAGCTCGCGGCCCAGAAAGACGTTTTCGGCGATCGACAGATTCTCCGACAGCGCCAGTTCCTGGAAAATCGTTGCGATGCCGTGATCCGATGCCTCTTGAGGAGACGCGAAGGCCACCGGCGTGCCATCGAGCACGAGTTCCCCGCCGCTGGGCTGATGGGCACCCGCCAGGATCTTGACGAAGGTCGATTTGCCGGCGCCATTGTCCCCCAGCAAAGCCAGCACCTCACCGGGCCGGATGTCGAGGTCGACGTCCGAAAGGGCCTTGAGTGCCCCAAAGCGCTTCGACACGCCTCGCGCCGCCAACAGGGGATGAGCCGGCACAGGCGCCCGCATTAGACGGCGGGTCCCGTGGACTCGAAGGGCGCATGGTGAAAGGCGATTTCAAGATCCAGCGCCCGGCCGAAGAGCGTCGACAGATGGCGGCGCCTGTCTTCGCTCAAACCATCGCACGCGTCGATCTGACCTCGAAGCCATTCGGACTGGGCATGAAAGGCCGGCTCGGCATGGAGGTCCACCCAATGTTTCAGCTCGGGGTTCGAGATCGCGCCCCTGGCGGCCCTTTCGCACCAGGTCCCATACATCCACTCGGCCGCCATCATGATCACGACGCCGTCGAGATAGTCGCCGTCCCGTGCGATCGCGAGCATGCCCTCGCGGAACGCCGGAACGCTGCGCGGCGGGACCTGCGCGCGATCGGCCGGCGTGATCCCGAGGGCCGCGAAGGTGCGTTCGAAATAGCCGATCTGTTCGCTCGCGAGCGCCTGGAGCACACCCGCGAGCCACCGCCGCTCGGCGAGACCCGGCGCCTTCACCAGCATGTGCCCGAAGATCAGCATGGCGGTCTCGACGAAGTCGCACTCGTAAACCAGGTAGGCCTTGAAGACGTCCGGCGGCAGGGCGTCGCGCTCGATCTCGGCCACGAAGCGATGCGCCTGCATGGCGTCCCAAGAGGTGGCGTTGCTGGCCCGAATGGCGTCGGAGAACCGACCACTCATCGGTGTGGCTCCGCCTCGCCGAGCTTTTGGCGGAGAGCCCGGACCCGCACCATGAAGGTTTTCACGCGCGCGATGTCGACGCGGTTCCACCAAACGCCGCCCTCCTTGAGGGCGCTCGCCACGATGACGCCGTCGACCAGCGGCAGAATGGTGTCGATGTTGGCGTGGCTGACGCCGCTCCCTACCAGCACCGGCAGGGCGGTTCCGGCGCGCACCGTCCCGATTTCCTCCGTCGTCGCCGCGTCGCCCGTGCGTTGGCCCGTCGCGATCACGGCATCGGCATCGAAGAACTCCACGTCGCGCACGAGTTCGCCGATCGAGCGATCAGCCACGATCGCGTGAGCGCCATGCTTGACGTGGGCGTCCGCGAAGATCGCGACATCCCGGGCACCGATCTTGGCCCGGTAGCGCAATGCGCGGGCGGCCTCGCCCTCGACGAAACCTTCGTTGGCCACATAGGCGTTCGCCCATTGATTGACCCGAACGAAGCGCGCGCCACTGGCTTTGGCGACCGCGAGGGCTGGAATAGCCCCGTTGGCCAGGACATTGATGCCAAGCGGCAGAGGCACGGCCTGGGCGACCCGATCGGTGATCACGGCAAGGCTGGCGCTGGTTTCCGGTCCGATGTCATCAGGTTTCAGGAAAGGAATATCACCGTGATTTTCGATAATGAGTCCATCGACGCCCCCCTCGGCATAGGCTTTGGCATCATCGATCGCGATCTGCAGCGTCGCGCTAAAGCTTTCCCCTAGATGACGTGGGGAACCAGGCAGAGGAGGACAGTGAACAACACCAATGATTGCTCCCTTTACGTTGAAGATCGTGTCGATTGCATTTGTCTTGTGTTGAGCTATAGCCGACAGGGTAACCTCCTAGGTGCATGAAAGCCGATGGCCTTTATCGTTCTTGGCAATGTCACGGTGGACGAGGCGATGACGACGCCCGTCTGGCCGACACCCGGCGAGACGGTCGTGGTCGGACAACCGCGTCGCGATCTCGGCGGCAAGGGCGCCAACCAGGCGCTCGTCTTGAGGCACGCCGGCGAGGCTGTGCGCTTCGTTGCGGCCATCGGGCAAGACGACCTCGCGGAATGGATCGTCGAAACCCTCGAGCTTGACCGCTTCGACACCGCCGCGCTGCTGCGCCTGCCGATGCCGAGCGATCGGTCGCTCATTTTCGTCGGTCCGGACGGAGAAAACGCGATCGCATCCATCACTGGCTGCTCGGCCGCCATTACGCCCGAAGACGCCGTGGCGGCGCTGCGAGGCACGGCGGCGGGTGACGTTCTCGTTCTTCAAGGCAACCTGTCGTTGGCCGCGACGGAAGCGGCGTGTCTCGAGGCGCGCCGGCGTGGCGCCCTCACGGCGTTCAATCCCTCGCCCCTGCAGCCTGGCTTCGTGACCCTGCTTCCGCTGGTCGACCTCCTGGTCGTCAACGAAGGCGAGGCGGTCCAACTCGCCGGAGCACAGGCCCCTCAAGACATGCTGCGCCATCTCCATCGCGCCGGTGCCGCCGACGTGGTGTTGACCTTGGGGGGGCGCGGCTCGATGTCCTTCGGCGGCCGCGGAGCGGCGGAAGCCGCCGCACAGACCGTGACGGTCCTCGACACGACGGGCGCGGGCGACACCTACATGGGCGTCTTGGCGGCGGGGCTCTTCGGACGGCGGCTGCCGATGGCAATGGCTATGAAAGCCGCGTCGGCGGCCGCGGCCATCACGGTCGGGCGCCGCGGCACATGGTCGGCGTTTCCGACCGTGCCGGAGATCGCGAGCGTCTTCGCGCTGCTGTGACGCGCCTGGATAGATCATGTCGCGGCGAACACGGCGCGCGGGTTCGCGACCATCATCGTCTGGCACTGCTCGGCGGTGACGCCATGCCGCTGGAGGCGCGGCAGGAAGTGGCGTTGCACATAGGCGTAACCGAAGCCGCCATGGCGGGTGAGCATCATCTTGAGGAAGACATCCTGCGAAAGCAGGATCTTGGCCGCGAATCCCGCGTCGATCAGCCGTTTGATGGCGGCGGCATTCTCGTCGTCCGACGGCGATTGCACCTGCTGGTCGGCGTACCAGAAATCCATGCCGATCATGTCGTATTCGAGGAAGGCCCCGCGTTCGGCCAGCGCGATCTGGTAGGGCTGATCGGCTCCCGAGGGGTTCATATGGCACAGCACGGTGTGTGCTGGATCCCCGCACTCCTCCTCGACGATGTCGAGCACGCGATGGGCGAGGCGGAACCAACCCGGCAGATGGACCATCAGGGGCAATTGCGTGCGCGACTGGGCGCGCGCCGCGCCGCGCAAGGACTTCTCCTCCTCGGCGGTAAAATCCGACGATACGCCGATCTCGCCGATCAGCCCGATCTTGACGCCCGTACCCTCGACACCGTCGAGTGCCTCGCCAACGATCTCGTCGGCGACCGCGCCGATCGACATTCGCGCAAGACTGTCGGGGTGGGAGGTCTGCAGGTAGTACCCCGCGCCCATGACGATGTTCAGACCGGTCGCGGTCGCGATCCGCCGCAGTGCCGAGGGGTCCCGGCCGATGCCCCGGCAGGTCGGATCCACGACCGTGCGACCGCCGAGCGCCACCACGGGCATGAGCTCCTCGATCGCCAGCGCCTCGTCGTCGAGCGTGCAATTGTCGCGATTGACGAAAGGGTCCATCCGCAGCTCGCCCAAGATGTCGGTCTCGACGGGGCCATGGGCCAGATATTCACGCTCGGGCACTTTCGGCTTGTTCCACCAGCACCGGCAGTCATTGAGGATGTGCTCGTGCATCAGCGTGGGGCCGAGATCGTCGGCCGCGATGGGGCCAAGGACGGTCATGACCTGGCCGGAGCGGACGTGGGCTTGCGAACGTTCATCCATGGCGTGTGATCCTCAGCTTCGGCGTTTCGTGGTTCCGAGGCGATCGAAGATGCGGGTGTTCAGCCAGATCGCGATGAGGATGATGGCCCCCGTGACGATCTGGGTGAAGAAGGGGTTGATATGCGCCAGGATCAGGCCGTTGCTGATCACCGCGATCGTCAGCGTACCGAGCACGGTGCCGATGATGGTGCCGCGCCCGCCCGAGAGCGACGTGCCGCCCAGAACCACCGCGGCGATCACGTCGAGCTCGACCCCGACGGCCGCGTTCGAGGAACCCGACCCGAGGCGGGCCGCGATGACCAGCGCGGCGAGCGCCGAAGCGGTCCCGCTCAGCACGTAGACCGAGGCGATCGTGGCTTGCGCCGGCATACCGACGCGTCGCGCCGCTTCCGTATTGGCGCCCACCGCCACCACGCGGCGACCGTAAACGGTGGTATTCAACACGACGTAGCCGACGATAGCGACCATGAGCCCGAGCAACGCCGGGTAGGGCACGCCGAACATCGTCCCGCGCCCAATGACGAGAAACAGGCTCGGCGGGATCAGGATGGAGAAGCCGCCGGTGAGCACCAGGGCGCAACCTCGCAGCGCCGAGAGCCCTGCCAGTGTCACGATGAAGGCGGGGATGCGCTGATAGGCGACGAAAAAGCCCTGGGCGAGACCGATCAGCGCGCCGAACGTCAGCATCAGGAGCACCGTGATCGGCCAGTCGAACCCCGATTTCAGGAGCACCGCCGCCATCGAATTGACGAGCGCCACGATGGAGCCAACGGAGAGATCGATGCCGCCCGTGGTGATCACCAGCGTCATGGCGATGCCGATGATGAGGTTCGGCGCCGCCTGTCGCAGGATGTTCAGCATGTTGCCCGGTTCGAGGAATACGCTCGACAGCGACGCGAACACGACGCAGCACAGGACGAAGAACAGGGTGATGGAAAGCACATGGGCGTGCGACTGGAAGAAGTCGTGCCGCCGCGAGCCCACCTGGCGTTCGGTATAGGCCGTCATGCGTGAGCCACCTCTCCCACGATCAGGCGGACGATGTCCTCGAGGTTGGTCTCGCCGATGCGGCGCTCGGCGACCTTCACGCCCTCATACATCACGGCGATGCGGTCGCAGACGCGGAACAGATCCTGCAGCCGATGGGTGATCAGGATCACCGAGACACCCCGGGCCTTCACCCGGTCGATCAGCTTGAGGACCGCCTCGACCTCGGCGACCGCGAGGGCCGAGGTCGGCTCGTCCATGATGAGAATGCGCGGCTCGAAGGAGGCCGCGCGCGCGATGGCGATCGCCTGCCGCTGTCCCCCCGAGAGTTGCGCCACGTTGGCGGACAGGTTGGGAATGCGGATCTCCAGTCTCCGGAGCATGTCGTGCGCGCCCCGCAGCATCGCGCGCTGGTCGAGGAAAGGGCCGCGCCGCAGCTCGCGGCCGAGATAGAGGTTGCCCGCGACATCGATCGTGTCGCACAGGCTCAAATCCTGGTAGACCATCTCGATGTGGCGGGTCCTGGCCTCGTTCGGACCGGAAAGGTTGAGCGTCTCGCCGTCGAGCGCAATCGTCCCCTCGTCGGCGATGTAGGTGCCGGCGAGGATCTTGGTGAGAGTCGACTTGCCGGCGGCATTGTCGCCGACAAGCCCCAGGCATTCGCCGGGCCAGAGGTCGAGGTCGACGCCGCGCAGTGCCTGGATGGACCCGAATGTCTTGCGGATGCCGCGCACGCTCATGCGCGGCATCGTTCCTGCCGCAAAAGCGGCCGGCGCTGGAGCCGAGGCCCCGACCGACATCACTTGTAGGCGGCCCGGTACTTGTCGACGTTCGCCTTGGTGACGATCTCGACCGGAACCTTGATGGTCGCCTCGACCTTGCCGCCGCTCGTCAACGTGTCGAGCGCCTTGACGGCCTTGTAGCCTTCCTGGTCCGGCGCCTGCTGGACCACGGCCACCACGGTTCCGGCATCGATCGCCGCAAGCGCCTGGGCGCTGAGATCCCAGCCGAAGATCTTCACCTTGTCGCGCCCTTGGCTAGCCGCCGCCGCGATGGCGCCGATCAAGGCGGGCTCGCCCGTCGCATAGATCGTGTCGAGCTTCGGGTTCCCGGTCAGGAGGTTTTCCCCCGCCGCGAGAGCCTGATCCTGGATGTTGCGTCCGTCGACCACGCCGACTTTGGTGATCCCGGCGTCGGCTCCCGTGACCGATTCGAATCCCTTCTGCCGCAGTAATTGCAGGTTGGAATTGAGCGCCCCGACGACGCCGAGCGACGCCTTGCCGTCCATGTTCTTCTTCACGTAATCGACGTAGAAGGCCCCCATCTCCTTGCCGGCCGCCTCGTTGTCCACGGTGATCCCGGCCTTCTGCGGCCCGGGCGGCAACGCGGCGTCGACGGAGACCACGGGAACCCCGGCCTTGTCGGCGGCCTTGACCGAACCCATGATCCCGTCGGGATCGACAGCCACGAGAATGATGCCGTCCACCTTCTGCTGGATGTAGGTGTCGAACGCGTTGTCCTGTGCCGAAGCTGAATTGTTGGCGTCGAACACGACGAGCTTGTCGCTCTCCTCGTCGGCCGCCTTCTGGGCGCCCTTCGTGATGTCCGTGAAGAACGAGACCTGCTGGTTGTACTGGATCAAGGCAAAGGTCTTGCCCTTGGCCTGCGCCGCTCCCGCCATCAAGGCCAGGGCTGCGACCGTGCCGGCCAGTCTACGAAGATGTTGATTGCGCATGTGTCTCACCTTTTCGCCGTGGCGGGTTCCGCTTTCGCGCCGCGGGAGGCGCCACCGACCCCCGCACGACCAATTCGACCGAGAGCCGCTCGACCGCGCTCTTCATGCGGGTGCCGGCCATGCCCGAGACCAGGAGCTCGACGGCACGTCGGCCCATCTCTTCCACCGGCTGCCGGATGCAGGTCAGCGGCGGATTGAAGAGATGGAAAGGCGCAACGTCGTCAAAGCCGATGATCGAGAGGCGCTCCGGAACCCGGACGCGCTCACGCGCGAAAACTTCGAGGGCGCCGATCGCGATCTCGTCGCTCGAGACCAGGAGGGCCGTGACGCCCTCGTCCCCTGCCAAGAGGCGCTCGGCGGACCGGCGTCCGTCCTCGACCGAATAGGCGCCGTAAAAGGTGGTGACGATCTGCGCGTCGGGTGCATGCGCGGCGATCGCCCGACGGCATCCGGCCAGCCGCTCGCGCGTGCTCATCATGCGCTCGGGGCCCGCGAAGAAGGCGATGCGGCGGTGCCCGGCCTCCACCAGATGCCGGCCGGCCAGGTAGCCGCCCTGCTCGTTGTCGCTGAAGATCTTCGGCCCTCGTGCGTCCGGCACGTCCTCGTCGAGGATGACGACACGGCGGCTCGCCCGACTGATCGGCTCGACCAGCGAACCGTCATCGGGGCTGTTGGTCGCGAAGAGCAGGCCATCGATATGGTTGCTGGCGAGCCGCCTCAGGTATTCCCGTTCGCGCGCCCGCTGGTTGAGCGTGGCGCAAAGCACGAGCGCTAGCCCATGGAGGTCGGCCGTCCGCTCCACGGCGGCGGCGAGCCGCGCGAAATAGGCATTGCCAATGTCGGGGATGACCAGGCCGATCGTATCCGAGCGCCCACGGCTGAGACTGCGGGCATGCGGGTTCGGATGGTAGGCAAGGTCCTCGATGGCGCGCTGGATGCGATCCACGGTCGGGCCCGGCAACTGGATTCGGCCGTTGAGGTGACGCGACACGGTCGCCACCGACACTCCCGAGCGCTGCGCTACGTCGATCAATCGCGCGATCCCGCCGGCCATGTGTAACCGCTTTAGTAAACCGCTTACAGAGTGCCACATGCAGGGCGCCGTGCAAGGGAATGTTTTTGGCAATTCCTGCCCATTTGTAGGGCTCGCGGTCGAAGGATGAGCACCGGCCGACCGCTGCGCACGGCTTGATCGCCGGCGCGCGTGGCGTAAGGGTGAGCCACGCTCACGGAGCCCGGAGGGTCGATTGGACATCAACAAGCCCGAGGTGGTCGCGGAAGTGCGGGCCGCGTTCGACGATTACGAGTCAGGCCTGCGGACCGCCAACGCGCCGCTCCTCGATCGGCTGTTCTGGAATGCTCCGCACACGGTGCGATATGGGGCGGGCGAGAACCTGAATGGGCACGACGCCATTGCGGCCTTCAACGCACGCCGCCGGCCGCTCGGCTCCAGCCGGAGGCTCGCCCACACGGTGATCACGACCTATGGCGAGGACGCCGCGACGGTGTCGACGCTGTTCATCGAGCCGCCCCCCGGAACGATCGGCCGGCAGATGCAGACCTGGATGCGCATGCCGGAGGGCTGGCGGGTGGTCGCGGCCCATGTCAGCGTGATCCCAGAGCCCTGACGGACGCCTCCGCATTTGGCACTGTGGTCGGCTTGGCGGCGCAGGTCGCGTTCGGCAAGGAGCCGGCCCTTCGCGTCCAGATGCGGGCAGCCGCAGGAAAGTCCATTACGCGGCTGCCCCGGGCGCGGTCGCGCGGCGGCGCCCTGGTACATCATCCTTCCGGCTGCGGGCTCGCGAACCCCGTCTGTTCGAGCGCTTGCGCCATCCCGATCAATTGCAAATCGGATCCTCCCCATCCGATAAGCGACACCCCGACAGGGATCGATCCCGCCCACGCGAACGGCAGGTTGACCTGGGGCAAGCCGGTCAGACCCGCAATGCAGGTCAGCTCGACCAACCGATCGACGGCGAGGATCATCTCGGAAAGTCGCGCGTCACGAAGGATCGGCAGGATCGGCGTCGTCGGCAGCAGCAGGACCCGGCGACCGTTAAGGATGCTTTCTATACGTCGCCGGGCGTATTCGCGGAAGCCGCGGCCCGCGGCAGCTTCATCGGCGCTTAAGTGGGCCGCTGAGGCGAGGGCGCCGGCGACCTCGAATGAGAAACGCGGGTTGCAGGCATCGATCCAGGCCGCGAAAGTGCGGCCGAATTCATCGCTTTGGAGCCGTCGCTGTTGGCAAGCCCACTCGGCGAGGCCATTTTCGGCAAGCCGGACTTCAGACATGCGGGCGAGCGTCGACCGCAAGCGTGCTACCATGGGGTCGAGGGCTGCCTGGACTTCCGGGTCCGCGATCGCGAAGCAATCGGCGGCCAGAACGATCTCGGCCGGTAGTTGGGGCGCCACGCGCCCGCCGAGCAGAACGGCAGCGGTACGCGCGAAAGTGGCGGCGTCGCGAGTGAAAAACCCGACCGTATCGAAGCTGGGCGACTGGGTCATGAGCCCATCGACAGAAATCTGCCCATAGGTCGGGCGAAGCCCGTAAAGCCCGCAGAAGCTCGCCGGGACGCGCACTGACCCGCCCGAATCGGTGCCGAGCGCGATGTCCACCATCTCGCCTGCAACGGCCGACGCCGACCCGCTCGATGAGCCGCCGGGTACGCGATCCAAGGCGCGCGGGTTCAACGGCGTTCCCTGGTGCCGATTGATCCCCAGCAGCCCTAGCGATATCTCGTCCGTGATGGTCTTGCCAAGGAGATCGGCGCCCGCGTCGAGCAAGGCCTGTACGGCCCACGCGGAGCTTGCCGCTGGCCCGTGGGTGGAGGCCCAGTCCGGGTTGCCACATCCGGTTACCGTGCCCGCGACATCGAACAAATCCTTGGCCGCAAACGTCAGCCGATGCAGCGTTCCCGCGCGCTGCCCCAACCGGCGGGTATCGTCATCCGGCACAAAGGCGCCGAACCGCTGGTGACAATCAAGTACGCCGTTCATGCATTTCCCTGTTCGTCGTTTTTGTTCCTTCCGTGCACTCACAGAAGGGCATCACGACACGCGGTCCAAGTAGCAAGGTCGCTAAGCTGTACCGACCAGCCGCAATTTAGCCCGGAAATTTCACTGTGAGGTGACGAGTGTAGCCTAATGTACTGAACGTCTTAGGATTTGGGCGCTGAAGCCAACCCGATCCGTTTCCCGGAGGCCGCACCCGCCATGCACGAGGACCCAGATCCGCATCCACATGCCAACGGCGTCGCCCGTGCTGTCAAATCGCATCCAAGCGCGACCCCCTTTATGGATGGCCCGCCCCTCCCCGTGCGGCAGCTGATAGGCTGCCGCTGCAACTTGGTGAGAAGGGAGTGGACCTGTGCAACTCGCGATGATCGGTATGGACGTCGGCAAGAACAGCTGCAGCCTCGTCGGCCTGGATGCAGCCGGCAAGGTTTTGCTCCGCCGCCGCATGCGACGCGACACCGTGATGGCATTCTGCGCCAAGACACCGGCTTGTGTCGTCGCGATGGAGGCGTGCTGCGGCGCTCACCATATGGGATGGCCTCTGGCCGCGCCGGGCCACGAGGTGCGGCTGATGTCTCTCGAATATGTTCGTCCCTACGTCAAGGCGCAGAAGAACGACGACCGGGACGCTGAAGCCATCGCCGAAAGAAGGTGGCCTGACTGTCAACCGGTGTCCTGGAACCCTCCGGCGCAAAATGGCACTCGATGCCGGCCCCTTTATGAGGACCAGGACGCGCGGCTCTCCATCTTGGCCAACGGCTCGCCGGAAGGCCGGATACGTTTGTGCAGACTGTTCAGGCCGGACAGCAGAAGCCACTTGCCGACGGGGCGGGCCATACGTTTCGCGCCCAATGCCGACCCCTTGGAAGGGCGATCCGGGCTTATCCACGTGGGAGGTTCCTGTGCGCCCACGTGGACAAGGTCGGGAGGTGACGTCAGCTTCGGTTCTTGAAGCGCCAGCTGGTGTTGACTCGGGCTGTTAGCCCGCCTTGCCATCGGAATCACGTCGAATGGGGCGACGGTTCCGATGAGCTTGCAGCGATCCCCCATCGGCAAACCCAGAGAGCTTGTTCAGGCGACGTCCCCTGGTTCAGCCTCGCGCTTGCGCCCTGAAGCCATGGCTCCGATCAGATTCTCGTGGTGCCGGACGCTCGCGAGCACTACGCCGCAGAGATGCAAGAGGACGAGCATTAACAGCCCATGAGCAACCAGCGAATGGGCTGCCTCGACCCATTCCACACCGAAATAGGCGTCTGTCGTCATCATCCATCCGGTCAGGGCGGTGGTCGCCATGGCGGCGATCAGCGCCATGACCATCACGCCGCCGGCCGGGTTGTGCCCAACGTACCGCGCTTCCTTGCTGCTGACGACGTTCGACAGATAGCGAGCGACGGTCGCGGGTTTACGGACGAACTGCGAAAACCGCGCGTATCGCGTGCCGATCATGCCCCAAAGGAGGCGCATGAGGATCAGGGCGGCTGCGGCATACCCCGCCCAATGATGCAGCGTTTCCGCCGGGTGCGAGCTGAACCACGCGACACCGAAACTCAGCACGAGGCTCCAGTGGAAGAGGCGCACAAACGGGTCCCAGACGCGCGTCGTGGGTCGAGGCGGACGCGCGTCCAGGCTCACCGAAGCCGCGAGATCAGTTCTCGCCGGCTTCAGCATCGGCCATCTTCGCAAGGGTTTCGGCATTGTAGGCTGCGTTCACCTTCTTGCCGGCCTTGTCAACGGCGTAGACCTCGTAGCAGCCCTTCTCGATCTTGATCTGGCGAACGGTCAGACCCTCTGCCTTGAGCTGAGTTTCGAGGGTTGCCTTCGGCTGGAACTTGGATGCGGATGCGGTGCTACATCCGCCGGCGGCAAAAGCCGGGCCCGACAGCAGAAGGGCGACAGCGGTGAAACAGGTTGTGCGGACCATGAAGGACTTCCAATGCAGATGAACGGGAGGCATGTCGATTGCATGCTCGGATGACGGCCGGTCGGTTCGTCATGGGATGTTGTTAGCAACCCGAAACTGTCGGCTCGCTGACACGATGTGGCTGTCGCTTTCTCGCTGGCTCGACCAGGTTCGGCCATGCAATGGTCTGACGCCGCCCCCAGTTCTCGGCTCAGCCCATGTCAGCCATTCGACAGCATGCAAGGGCGACAAGGAACGATGTTCCACAGTTCCCCCCGCCGACTGGCCGCCTTGCTGATGAGCTTCGCCCTGACGATCGCGGGCGTGCCGGCGCGGGCCGATGATAACGACGATCACGATCGTGCGTTCGGGGCGGTCGAGCGCGGCGAGGCACTCTCGCTTCCCGAGGTGATGGTGCGAGCGAAGCAGCAATTGCGCGGCGAGGTCGTCGGCACCGCGTTCAACCGCGAGCACGGCCGCTGGATCTACGAATTCAAGGTCATCGCGCCCGGGGGCAAGCTGCGCCGGGTCTACATCGACGCCGCATCGGGCAAGCCCGTCAGGGACAATGACGACTGATGCGCATCCTGCTCGTCGAGGACGACCCGCGCATCATCCGCAACGTGAAGGCCGCTCTCGAAGCCGCGAGCTACGCCGTCGACGTGGTCTCGGACGGCGAAGGCGCCTGGTTCGAGGGCGACACGCAGGACTATGACGCGGTCATCCTCGATCTAGGCCTTCCGAAAATGGACGGCCTCGCGGTTCTCGCACGCTGGCGAGCGGAGCATCGGAACTTTCCCGTCCTAATCCTGACGGCGCGGGGCGCTTGGGCCGAGCGGGTTCAAGGTATCGACGCAGGCGCCGACGACTACCTCACCAAGCCGTTTGCCATGGAGGAACTGCTCGCCCGTGTGCGGGCGCTAACGCGCCGTGCCGCCGGCCGTGCCTCTGCCTTCCTGGTGGCAGGGCCGGTGACCGTCGACACGCGGAAGATGCTGGCCTCGGTCCACGGCGCCCCGGTCAACCTGACGACGCTCGAGTATCGCTGCCTGAGCTTCCTGATGCACCATGCGGGTCGGGTCGTCGCGCCCACCGAACTCTTGGATCATCTCTATTCCCACGATCACGACCGTGACCTCAACGCGATCGAGGTGCTGATCGGACGCCTGCGCAGGAAGATCCGCGTCGAGCTGATCCAGACCCGCCGTGGATTCGGCTACACGATCACCGACGCTGCGCATTCATGAGGAGAGGTGCTCTCAAGCTTCGCCTGCTCACGGCCGGCGCCGTCTCCATCGTCGTCGTCTTCGCGCTCTTCAGCGCGGGCCTGTTCTTCCTGTTCGAACGCCATGTCGAACGCCGGGTCGCGCTCGAACTCGGATCACATCTCCGGCAGTTGGTCGGCGGCATCGAACGGGGGGCGACGGGAGCGTTGCAGCTCGCTCGGCCCCTCGCCGAACCGCGCTTCGCCGAGCCGTTGAGCGGGCTCTACTGGCAGGTCTCTCCCGAACCGAGCGGCGCGGTGCTTCGTTCACGGTCGCTCTGGGACGCGGCCCTCACGTTGCCGGCAGACCGGATCGCCGACGGCGACGTTCATCAGCACGTGATCTCCGGCCCAAACGGCGCGAACCTTTTCGCCGTGGAGCGTGTCGTCGGCCTTCCCAAATCCATGGGCGGAGGCGATTTCCGCGCCATCGTGGCCATCGACAGGACGGAGCTGACCACCGCCGCCCGCGATTTCCTGATGGACCTCTTTCCCTTTCTCGGCGCCCTGGCGGCCGTCCTGCTTGCCGCCGGCTGGCTGCAAGTCACGATCGGGCTCAAGCCCCTCGACGCCGTGCGCAGCAGGCTGGCCGACGTGCGCGGCGGTCGTCGCAAGCAATTGGGAGCCGAGTTCCCCGACGAGGTGCTTCCCCTCGCGGCCGAGGTCGACCTGCTCTTGTCGAGCCAGGAAGCGGCAATTACCAAGGCCCGCTCGCGCGCGGCCGATCTCGCCCACGCGCTGCGCACGCCCCTAACGGTGCTGCAGGGCGATGCTGAGGACCTTCGGCTGCGCGGCGAACATCGGATCGCCGACGAGATCGCGAGCGTGGCGGACGGGATGCGCCGTTCCGTCGAGCGCGAACTCGCCCAGGCGCGGGCCGGAACGCGGGTGTCGCGGGGCATGGCGCAGCCGCTCCTTCCCGTGGTCCAGAGCGTCGTCGGGGTTCTCAGCCGGTTGCCGGCGGGACGCTGCCTCGATTTCGCGGTGGAGATCGCCCCTGACCTGCGGGCCGACGTCGATCCCCAGGACCTGTCCGAAATCATCGGCTGTCTCGGGGAGAACGCAACGAAGTGGGCACGCGGTCGCGTGACGTTCTCCGCTCGCGTCGATGGCGATGCGCTCTGCATGGCGGTGGAGGACGATGGACCCGGGATTTCCGCCGATGGGAGGGAGATGGCGCTCAGCCGTGGCGGTCGCCTGCCGCAGGCAAAGGCGGGCAGCGGGCTCGGTCTCGCCATCGTGGGCGACCTCTGCGAAGCCTATGGGGGGGCCGTTCAGCTGGAGACCGGCATCTGGGGCGGGTTGAAAGCTAAGCTTCGGCTGCCGGCCGGAAGCTGATTTTGAGGTTTCGACCCGGGCAGCGCGAGCTGCTAATTCGCTCATCAACGAATGGTCCGCGAGGCACCGAGTCCGCCCTAAACCGGACAATCTCCTTTTGTGAAGGGTTTCAGATGCCGGCCGTCGACGCGGGTGCGACCGGGATCACGGCCGGCGTCTGAAAGCCTCCGGGGAAGGAAACCGCGTGCCGGTT
>JAABUY010000775.1_pt1 | contig 50971 bp, 35 predicted proteins | sample 5560271 | NCBI WGS metagenome assembly JAABUY01 (sample SAMN10711886, study PRJNA513374) | rock metagenome | isolation source: Antarctica rocks | place: Antarctica: Victoria Land, University Valley | reverse complement strand
ATAGAAATAAGTGTTTAGTTGTGATTTTAACATCAAAATGCTGTTGTTTGAGCTTGATTTTGAAGAAGTTTCAAAAAAAAAGTTGCGTGAGTGCTGGAGCCAACTTTGTAGGATCCGCTGTACTGTAAGTACGGAAGACGTTATGTATGTAGCGTCTTTGGCGACAGCAACGTACTTCCCCGATGATACAACTGTGCCAAAACCTGTCAGGGTTGTCGATTACATACAACGGGTTCAAAACTACCTAGAGGTTCTGGACCAAGATTGATTCTTATCAAACGCAACGTCGATTATAGTCCATGTATGCAGGCAGGGCGCCAAATCGGTCTGCGGAAAAGCAGCAGCTACTACCTTACAAGTACAGTCAAGAGGGCACAGAATACTCAATATCCGAGAGTTTTATCGTACAGTCTTCCATGCATACCCTCACCCATGGACGCTGAAAACAGTCAACGTCCAAAGTGGAGAAAGATGGATTCAGAGACGAATTTGAAAAGCCCAAGGTCCAGGGCCGTGTTGGGAGCCATAGAATTGACACCGGTTGAGGCAACGTTACGGCGTATTTTGCTGGATGTCGCAGCCTCAATTGAAAAGCAACCAGAATTACGGTTTGCTGGTGGCTGGGTCCGAGACAAGGTACGCGGAGAAGAGAGCAATGACATCGACGTTGCGATCAGCTCTATGACTGGTCTGGAATTTGCACTTCACATGAGAGACTATCTTGATAAACCAGGCGTCCTCGCGAATTACGAAGCTGTCAACAACAAAGGTGCTATTGAGAGACAGGAGGCTTTAGGTGGGCTTCACAAGATTGTAGCAAACCCGGAGAAATCAAAGCATCTCGAGACTGTAACGACCAAGATGCTCGGACTCGATATTGATCTCGTGAACCTTCGAAGGGAGACCTATACAGACGAGAGCAGAAATCCACAAATGGAGTTTGGCAGCCCACAGGAAGATGCTCTACGTCGGGATGCTACCGTCAATGCGCTGTTTTACAATTTGCAGACATCCAGCATCGAAGACTTTACGGGTCTGGGATTACATGATTTGGAGCACAGGATCATTCGCACCCCACTGTCTCCATACCGCACGTTTATAGATGACCCCTTACGAGTTCTAAGACTTATTCGGTTTGCGAGTAGGTTTGGCTACGATATCGACCAAGAGGCGGAGCAGGCGATGGAAGACAGTAGTATCAAAGCTGCTCTGAAAGCTAAAGTCACTCGTGAGAGGGTGTGGAAGGAACTCGAGAAGATGCTGCGTGGTACGGCTCCTGTCTTGGCACGAGCGTTCAAATCATTCTAAACTTCTACCTCAGGAGCTGATCCCTACAAGGCCCTTTGTCTTATCGATCGCACAAAACTGTACAATACAATTTTCACCAACCCGAATAAGTCCAATTTTGGTTTGGCAAATACGGACACTTGGAAAAGATCGTATAATGGGTTGCAAGACCTCATCGAATCTGATCCAGGCACTTGTCCTGAAGCTAACACATCCAAAGCTACTGTGCTTAGCATATTAATCCGAGGACCTGAAGAATGGTATCTTAGTTGGTTACTGGCTGCAATCGTGCCGTGGGCGCGGGAACGAAGTCCCCCGTTGGCAACAGGATCGAAAGTTCCGCCGCCCGCAGCTGCCACTGTCGTGAGGGAAGGATTGAGGGCTGACAACAAGGTTCTGCGTGTTATTCAGGGTGCTGTAATACATGCAAGAGAGATCTCTCTCGTAAAAGAAGAGATAATGCACGCTCAAGCCAACGGAGCTGAATCAGGAATGGGACCACCTCGAGACGTTCTGGGGATGGCTGTTCGGCGATGGGGTCAGGACTGGCGCTCGCATGTAGTGCTAGCTCTTCTGATTGAGCTCGGAGACATGCCAGACACCAGTCATGGTTTGTCAGCCATGTTCTGAGAAAACTGTGCTCTTGCTGACAATCTGAAAGACCGGGCACAGGTGTTTGCTGGATTTGCAGCCTTTCTCTCTCGACTCAAGGGGCTAAACCTGCTGGATGCTTATTTACTCAAACCGATAGTGGGTGGTAAGCAGATCAGGAGGAGTCTATCTGCGAAGGATGGTCCATGGCTCAAGTGTGCGCTCGACATGGTCATGGCATGGCAACTCCGTCACCCGGACGAGACAGACCCGCAATGTGCGATAAATGAAGTAGTCAACAGAAAGCATGAGCTCGATATCAGATAGCTGGGTTGATACCAACTTGGAAGAATAAGAGCCTAAGCTTTACAAAGCTTTGCCATTAGTATACTAGGCAGTCAGCATACAGATATAACTTGTGCCATAAAACCTTCCCCGAATCTATGCTGTGACTCTGGATCACGGGTTGTGAACATAATAGTAACTCGTTGTGGCTAAAATGACAAATCATGTTCCCTCTTCTCTATGCGACTCCCTTTTCAGACCGAGGATGGATGCCTTCGATGACCTCCGAAAAGAGGTAAGGGATATGGTAGTGGGAAGGGGACTGGCGAGACAAGGCTCAGTATTTTCCATCAATGAGGACCAACTTGACATGATACGGCGCAACATTTCGCCCGTGATTATACGAAACAGTCTGATAGAGGGTGGTTTGAGCAAGACCTTTGCAGTGAGACCAAGGCGTTCTCACAAGATATGCCTGATACGGCTACTGAACATGTCCAACAGAATCTCGAGAGCCTCACCGTCGCCGAAGCATGCCTTCAGGCACGTGGTGGCACGCCGCTGGAGGCAGATGATAAGACTGCTCTGTCTGAAGTATATGACTGGATTTCATCCTTCATTCTTTCGGGAGATGAGTTTGGTAGCAGGTCTGAGCATGAGCAAGGCAGGATACCATGTATTTCTTGGACGTGCTTGATCTGACAGGTCTTTAGAGAGCAAGCCACCCGAGACACTCGAGCTGGCTCGTATATGCTCATCAGTAGCAATTCGCATTCTGGTTTTACTAAACGTGGTGCTGCCGATTGCTAAGCTTTCGAAACCCCAGGCAGTGATCGTCAGTTTGGCGGCTTTTACGGACGAAAGAGACTCTTGGGTGACCGCCGAGGCTTGTCATGCGGCGACAGGTCTCTTGCAAACGTATTCGAATGGTACAAGGCAAGATAGAGAGAAATACCCCTCCATCGTAGGCACAGTCCTGAAGCACCACGTACGACCGTTGTTCGCGAAGTCCAAGAACCCTGCCATTACGTCCCAGGGCCGAAAAAACATTCGGACCGTCCAGGCCGGCTACGATCCGACTATGGTCGACCCAGAGTCCAAGCCCTGGAAGTATCGTCATTCCTACATTGTTTCAGTTTTCCGATGGGTCCTACACAATGTTGATGTGAGAGTGTTGCTAGAAGAGTACAGGATGAATGGACTGATCTCATGCAGGCAGCCCTTGTGGAAGAGAATTGGCCTCTGATCATACCCCCGTTGCTGACAATCATTGACGACGAGTCGACTACTTACAAGATAAAAGGATGTGAGCTTATGACGATACTGCTCAAGAACACCCCATCATCTACCTTGTCGAGGACAGGCCTTGGCGAAGTTTTCGAGGATGCGGTATTGCCATACCTTGCATATCTACCAACCGTGACACCTGAAGATGAATCTCTCCAGCTTTTTGGTGCAGCATACCCGGCCCTTATTTCTCTTGTGCGTACCATGTTCTCTGGACGCAACGTTATCAATAGTCGCAGAAAACATCTGGACAAGATTGTCCGGCAAGGGATACTGAAAGGGTACTACCACGCCAGGGAGCACGTTAAGATAATGGAACTATTAGTCGGCCAGATCACAGTGCTTGTTGATGAGATGGGAGTTTGGGCGGTCAAACATCTCAAGGTGTGTATCAGAGGCATGTGCGTAGACCTTTAGCCCGCTCACGCAGTCCAGGATCTCCTGCCGCTGCTTTCGGATGTACTGGGTGCCCCCTTCGGAACGGCCTACCCCCCATTACTCCTAGCAGCGGTGAAAGCAACTCAATGCATCATCATCAACTGTTGGCCCCGTATGACGATATATAGGGGTGAAATACTCAGGGGTCTAGTAATGTGCTGGTGCAAAGTCGGGGAGGACGGGCCCCAGGGCTCTGACACCATCAGTGCAGCTATCAAGGACACCATTGCGCTTCTAACAGCAGCGCTCGCAGACCCCGGGGTTGCCAAGGCAGATCAAGACAACCTCATCAACGGCGACGAGCGTTTGTCAGAGCTGTTTCAAATAACGACTGAGATTTCAACTTCAGCTTCGCCGTCGGAGCTGATTGCTCTTTGATGCAGGTAAACGCAGTAAACTGTAACTGTCAACCACTATCTCCCAGCCTCTCTAACCCCAGGGTAATGTTTAAGATTTTACTAAACGCCGTCATCATAAATACATGGTTTTGTCATTGCAGGGTCAGGCGGTCGGAGTTCTTGCGGGATACAGTGCGGAACAGATTAAGCTTGGGACATCAGACAGTTACCGGCCATAGATAATCGTCGAGGCTAAGCATTGACCAGTTGCTGTTTGAAGAGAGATTTTCCTTTGAGCCACTGACGATAGGCTTTGTACCTCTTCTTCGGCGCATCTGCCTCTGTAACGGTGAGAGGGTTTTCCGAGACTCGGAGAAATTCCTCATAATCTGCCATATCCTCCTCACTTGGGTCGAGCGTGGAAAGCTCTGCGGAGGTGAAGTTGTTGAGGTAGCTCAGCAGCTCAGAGTCTGAACCATCTGGTATAGCTGTTGTGACAACCAATGGAAGGTTCAACGGGTGGCTCACGTAGCGCTCGTACTCCTCGGCTTCATCCCTCGTTATTGATGGATCGAGGGAGTTGTCGACAAACTGATCTAGGGTCCACTGCGCCATGATAGACTTACTTGCTGGTGCGACTTCCGACTTTGGACGGTTTGACGGAAGCTCGTCGGTCACCGGTGTCGGTACGCATGCATTGTCCCCCGTCTCCTTGACAGACTTTCCGTGAATGGGTTCGAGCCACAACTGACCAGCCAATGATTGGCGCCGTGGTGCTGAGCTTGATGTTATGGATGAGGTCCCGGCAATGTCTTCGTTCTGTGTATCTGATAGTCCTCGTCCCTTTCTTTCTCCATCTCTTTTATTAGGTACATCTTGGCCAAGCCCGGTCCTCGGACGGAACGGGCTCAAGTCGTATCTCCCTTCTTGCGTTGATTTGAAAGGGATAAATCTCAGCGTAGAGTTCATCCGATATGGGAAGATCTTCTGGAACGAGGACAAAGCCAGTGGTCGGTAGTATTCCAGCCAGTAGTCATCAAAGCGCGAAGCCCTTTCGCGGTCCGGAGTGTCTCGCGGGGCCGTAACTGGCGGCATGACATTTTTACGCAGAAATTCTGGCGTAAACCAAAGGGTATAGCTTCTCCGCTTCATTCCAGACCACGCTCTGGGGTGGGCGTGATGAAGGTAGTAATCTGTCGAGAGCTCCCACAGCATCGGCTGGCCTTGAGCGAAGATGTAATTTCCGAGGAAAAGGTTGTACGCTTCCTGGCGCTGCCCGTCAAGAAAGGAGTTGTTGTAGTAGCGTTTCACGCTCTCTACCATGTCCCTGGACTGGCTCGTCCACTGATTGACCTTCCTGTACGTCTCCATGGTGTTCACTAAATGGGAACCACCGTACTGGATTGCAATGGTGTCGCCATGACCATGGTACCTGGCACTGGTCAGCTCAAAATCCTGATTCTTCGTTGATCTGCGCTAGCTTACATATGTGTGAAGAGGTTGACCGCATCGGTATCGTAGTCGATGAACGTATCGCTGAGAACACCCAGGGCATGTAATTGGTGACCTAGGGCTCGCTTGCCTATAACAAACTGAGCCGCATTCGTTCTGTCGAGGCAATCGATGCAATTCGTTCTTGCGACGCCGTCCTGCAGCTTTAACGTATCCAATTGACTTTCTCCATTACGGAAAAACCCTGTGGTGCCCATGACGTCCTCTGCAATGGTCTCCAGTGTTCCAATAACGTCTTGGTCACGGCTGTACGGTTGTTAATTTAGGGTTCAGAAAGGACTGGAGTGACAATACCTCTTTGACGCCCGACTCATGTCCCAGTGTCTGTAGATGATCTTATTACCCTCAGGTAAGAATTGATTGAGGTATTTGATGGCATTTGTATACTCATGAAGTAATTTCGACTCTCTAGGTGTTCGCTCACGTGCCTGCAGGCATTAGCATAGCTGTTATCGGGGAGTGTTCCACACCGTGATACCTTGACAAGATTCAGCACAAAGATAGGTGACCCGTATCTTTCAAATAGATTGTCGAAGTGAAGGGCTGCTGCACCGTAGAAAGGGTCAACAAGATTCACTACCGTAGTTCAGCTTCCACGTATGCACATCTGCTGTTGAAGACCCACGTTCAATATCTGGTTTTGGGCTAACGCCCGCATTGTCTTGGGTCCAATACAGTGGGATACTTCCTCGGTGCTGAACATAGGATGTATAGTTCGGGTTGGCATAAAGCCTCGGCCCAGGTGCATGGAAGGATGTAGTCAGCATCTCCGACACGATCTGCTCCGTTTCCACATCGTTCGCAACATAACCCTAACGACACCGATGAGAACACGGTTCACGTGCTTAAGCAAATGGCCTTACCAGATCGTTTGCGCCACGCTTCAAAAAACGGGCTCCAGCGAAGAATCGTGACCGCCTTGCCATAATGGTGATATAGACGATTCTTCCGTAGATCGAGATTGCTGCCGTAACTTTTAGAAGATGCCTAGGTGCATGGAATAACACTCACCAGCTTGATCGATGAACCCGTGTATGATTGGCTGGCACCAGTCATAGCTATTCCTCATGGTGTCCATTGCGGGCTTGAGAAGGTGGTGATTCCAGACAAACATCTCGTTAACGTCGTGTCGTGCCGGTTGCTGGTGGTCTTGCTGGAGGTTTCGCCGCTGACGAACTATATTATGCTGCAGCGTTCGGGTGATATTGTAGGAGTAGCTGAAGTAAAAGGACCGTGAAAGATCGAGACTGCTGAGAACCCCCATGAATCTAGCCTCCTCTGGGTGCCTATCCACCTTAAGACGCGTTGATGAGGATGTAGCCAGTGGGACCAGTTCAGTTCCATCTATCTGGTAGATATAATGACCCCCTAGTATGGCGACCTGACTCCTTTTGGTGATTAGGAGCATGTAATACGGCCCAGTAAATCTGATGAAACCCAGTAGACCCCAAGGGCTGCACTTCAACTTCAGGCCACCAGTACTCTTGTTGCCATCGTCAACAGTGTTGAGCAGCTGATTCATCTCGGTCTTGGTGTAAATCATTTCACCTTCAGCTATGCTTAGAACACTCTCCTCCACCGTCCGGTCAATCTTGAGGACCTTGAACCGGCTATCCGTAATGTCGCCTCCGATAAGGTAATATCGGCTGGCAGTCTCATAAAGCGAAAACCGATGCATGATGTAGGGTTCGCCTCCGCCAGGGTCCAGATAGAATGTTTCTTCCTTCCTATGCGTGGTGGAGATGGACCTTGAAGGCTCATGGATATATTGCGGGCTCGATGAACCCTGGTCTTTGTTACTATCATTCACCATCTCGAATGCATTGCCTGGAGATTTAGGTACGTCATCAGAATGTACGGAGGGGACGTGTTGTTCAACGCCCAAATCCACGAAATCCGCCGTGTGAGCAGGAGAACCTTCGTGCGTGGCCAGCTCGCACCTGTCAACGGTCCCATCATACATAGCGTCCGGTAATGCTGGGATGAACGCTGGTTCATTTGGCACATCAGACAATCTGTTCTCCCGGTGGCCGGATAGACGTTCAGGATGGAGGTCTGCCATTCTATACCCGGACGTGCCAAAGGCCCCTATATGTTTGGCATGGCTGGCCACACCAGAGTGATTCTCCCCAGGGATTTCAGCTTCTTAATAGTACATTTGGCTCAGCATTGTAGCATGGAGACAATGTCGAAGCTTGAACCCTCAGCGGAGGCGGAAGAGGCGAATCTGATTGGCCGCTCATCATACGAAGGCCTCCTGGTCTTGAACCCATACCCATGGCTCGCGTGGTGCTGGATACGGACTCAACATACGAATTGGAAGAGAATAAGATAGTCCTCGAGCTCACAGATAGCTTGGTTCTCAACTCATAATTCAATGTCGTTCAATCCTGTCTACTTCGCTTACTGTACATCGAATCCGAGGGCAAAACACGGATATTTCAACGTAGGTACTCACGGGCATTGTAGGAACTGAGTCGTAGGCAGACCTTTTTTAGTAAGCTAAGGATTGCTGTAGACTGAGATTAACTGGCTTCTTTATTGATTCCCAAGCAAAGCAACTACCGTACTCTGAAGCCACGTCCGGAGAGACGAAAAGCAGTGGTCAATTGTGACAGTCCCGTCGATCCCAGAGCTTCAGATACGAGGCACTTCCAGAGCAGTAGCAATGATAGTGCCCGCCAACCTGTTGAGCTCACGCTCACCACTCTAATATCTCTTCCGCTAGACTGAGGTTTCCAACGCATCCTTCCAACTCCACTGTAGCCAATGCCCCACTTGACACCGCGATGCTCCGCCCTCGAAAGAATGTCCAGAACAATGCTTACGACATCAGATGCCCTCCGCTTACCTTTTACCATTTCCCCCAAAGATGCCGCCGATATAGTAAGACGCACGGCTAAGGTCTCTTTTCGACAATTTAAGCGTACACGTTGGGCTTATACTCGTTGCTGTCTGTTAGCGGGCTCACCGAGCCTTGGCGTCAAGTGTTTCTGGACGGTTGATGCCGCGGCGCGACAGAGGCAGAACTGCGAGTCTCGACCCGATGCAACGGAGAGCTGGTTGTTGCACGGCAAGAGACGAATCCGGCTCTCGGGGTTGTCTGGAAGCTTTCCGACCTGGGACGCCGCTCAGGCCTTGACCGTAAGCTTGGGCCCTACCTTGTAGAGGCGTGAAGCGACAATGCAGGCCGCAGCCACGAGGATAGTGCTTCCCGCCAGGAGCTGGGGACCCAAGAAGCGGCCAGTCGATTCCAGGATTGCACCCGAGACCGGCGTTCCAACCAGGAGCCCAAGAGCAGAGATCGCGAAGCTCATGCCCATGCGTGTTCCAATGACTCTCATGTGTGGACTCAAGCCCACCAGCGCCGTCGGCGGCAGCGAAACAAACGCCCCGGAGAAAAATCCATACAATATGGCGAAGATGATAAGACCAGGGGTAGATTTGATCCCAATCCAACCGAAAGCCAGTACAGCGGCTGCAAAGGCACATGGGATTAGCATGTTTAGAGGTCCTATCTTATCCGCGAAGAAATTTGGTACCACCCGACCGAAGATGGAAGCCGCGTTCAAGATAGGGAGCATATAGAATGCTAGATTCGTGTCCATAATCTTTTCTTGGATCGCATATGTCTGAATGTAAAATATTGGGATGTATAGCCCCATGAATGCAAAAAACATGCCTATGGTGAAAAGGGTATATGCTGGTTCGCGAAATGCTGCCAGCTCGAGAAGTGCACGTTTCTCTTTCGGGAAGACTCTGACGCGCATTACGGAAAGAGAGATGGCACAGAGAGCCATGGCGAGGAAGCCAAGGACTCGCGTCGCCCAGCCAAATCCGATCCGCGGTGCGAGCTGCTGAAAGACAATTGGATAGAGAATGCCACCTGCATGAACATCTCGATTAAAGCCGGACTTTCAAGAAACAGGAACACCACTTACCGAGACTGCTGCCACTTGCGGCTATTCCGGTGGCTAAGGCCTTCTTGGTTGTAAAGTACTGTGGCAAGATTGCAACGGAGGGGACGAACAAACAGCCACTTCCCAGACCGACGTATATTCCCTGAGCGAGCATGGCCTCCCAGTATTGTGTGGATAGACTTGTTATCATGATTCCGAGGACGACGAGAAAAGAGCCGGTCCACACAAGGGCTCGAAAGTAGCCAGCATCGTAGATTGGTCCCGTCACAGCACCTATGATCAGGAGAAGGAAGGCTTGAATCGAGCCGATCCACGAGATGTTCGATGGAGACTCATGGCTCAGGATATTGCCTTCATAATATGTCTGAAAGACACCGAAAGCGTTGACAATGCCCCTGTAACGCACAGATGCGGATTAACATCGAATGTTCGACAGATGGCTCTCGCGAGTGCTTCGCAGCGTAGAATAAGAGAAAGCCTACCAAGAATTGAAAAGAAGAAGAATGAACCGAGGACCTGCAACCAGGCCTGGAGCCCTCCATTCGGAGGTGGACTGACATCCGAGGCTGCTATAACACGTTTCTCACCAGTTCCATTCGCCGAATTCAAAGTCGAAGAAGGGGACTCGGCAGGGCGATCAACATTATCTCTCTTTGCGTCCCTAGGGACAATGTTTCCGGTCATTGCCAAGTAACACGTTCAAGGAAGGGTGCCATTGAAATCAGATCTGAAGCAGAAGCGGGAGAATAATGTATCCAGTGTCCAGTGTCCAGTGTCCAGTACTATATGGAGGTGATTCTCACCTACGTACCTGATTGATCAGCGACCCTAATTTATGAGTCGAAAAGGTTGGTAGTCCATAATGGCACCTTAACCGTGCGTCATCCCTAATTGTCCATCCGGGATTAACGGTGATAGTATTAGCCATAAGTCATCCCCGATGACTGAACGTCGGTGATACCGCTTCCACCGAGAAATCTTGTAACTTGGAGCTACCTCAAGATCCATGATCTTTCCCTTTCGACCAACCCTGCGTTTCAAAAGGCTCCCAATGACTGTCAATTACTCCTCAAAGCTCATCTGCACGTCTCTCGAAGCGTCGGCAACCCTTGCCCCCCCCATGTGTTGTTGCTGACATCCTTGGCTACTATGCTCAGTCGCACCGGCCGGTCCCTCCGTCAACACCCAGGCGGACCAATACACCAAAGGCGCTCTCGATCGGTCGCAACTCGTTCCCTCGCCTTTTGATCAATTCCATGCCTGGTTCACTCTCGCGCGCAACGGCGGGGTCCGTCAGCCCGAGACCGTCTGCCTCTCCACCGCCTCCCTCCCATCCGGTAAGGTCTCGGCCCGGTTCGTTTACCTGAAGGAGCTCGACAGTAGGGGCTTCGTGATTTACAGCAACTGGGCCACCAGCAGGAAGTCCGAGGACGTGAGGAGTAATCCCCAGGCCAGCCTCACGTTCTGGTGGCACGAGCAGGAGAGACAGGTCCGCGTCGAGGGACCGGTTGAACGGTTGACGGACGAGGAGAGTCAGGTATACTACGATACCCGCATCCGAGGCTCGCGCATAGGCGCCTGGGCCAGCGCGCAGAGCTCGATGTTACAGGGGCGGGAGGAGCTGGAGAAGAGGGTGGAAGAGGTGGAGAAGAGATTTGAGGGCAAGGACCGGATTCCGGTGCCTGACTTCTGGGGCGGCATGAGGGTCCTGCCGGAAAGGGTGGAGTTCTGGCAGGGCAGAGAGAGCAGGCTGCACGACAGGTTCCAGTATACCAAAGACGAATCAGCGGAGGGTGGTTGGAAGATAGAGCGCCTAAGTCCGTAGCATGACTGTCCGCACCCCATCTATTTTTGTTCTAGAGAATATTGTACGAGTGCGCGCTTGGAGTCGTGAAGTATATTTTCTTAAGACTGCCAAAAACGCTGAATCGAGGTTTGAGACGAGATGATCTATCTTTATGGTACACCTTTCCGGCCCATGAAATCCCACCACTCTCTCGGCCTAGATACGCCTGACCTCGGACGAAACGCCGGCTCAACCATGGTAGTACAGGGAGCAAAGTCTTGAAACAAACGCCCTGTCCCGGAAGCAGAGGCACCCCACAGATGCCGGTATGAAGTGACTGCAATAACCAACCCAGCCCAGAACACGATCCTTATGTACATCTGCATGTGTATCATTAATCAAACAAAACATAACCACCCCCACCTAAACGAATTAACGAAATGCTGGTCTATACACGTGTCTCGGTTCCAGCAAGCTGTTCCGCGTAAGAACTACCCCGAGAGATTAATTCCGTTATCTTTCCTGACACGGCTGATGGATATCCTCTCGACAATAACTCACGCACCACATTCGCAGCGCCGTCTCGATCCGCCACAGCAAGGAATGCTCTCGTCATGGCTTCGTAGGTGCTAGGTTCTCGTTTCTCAACAGCAAGATCATCGTAGACGGCTTTGGATTTGACTATGTTCTTTCCAATCGCCCATCCGTGGATAAGAGTATTGGCAATGTATGGAGTCATCTCAACCCGCCTGGCGGCCATGTCTTGCAGTATCTCTTCCGTGTGAGCAACTTCGTGGTTGGCTACCATTGCCTCGAAGAGAGCTTGGTAAAGACATGCTTGCGGACGAACCGTGCCACAATCCAGGACCTCGTCGAACAACTTGCGAGCCTCAGCCATATCGTGTAGCACGCAACCCTTCGCGTGGATCAGTGATGCGTAATGAACGGCTTCAGGTTGATGACCAGCCCGGCGAATGGTCGCCAGCAGCGCCTCCGCAGCAACCATGTCAATGGGTTCGAGCGTAGCGTATGTGTCAATGAGAAGCTTGTATGTGTGCATAGTCGGCTGGATGTTCTTCGCTTTCATCATATCATAGTAACTCAGCACCTTCGCCCTGTCCCGCTTCGTACTGAGGAAGAATTGCATCAAACTGTTGTACGGGGCTGGTCTTGGCTTGTAATTTGGCATGGCTTCCATTTCTTTGAATAGCTCCTCCGCAAATTTCTCATCGCTCACACGGCACAGGGCGTTGACGATGGTGCCGTAAGTGACACTGGTAGGCCGGATGCCGAGAGATCGCATCTCGGCAAAGTAGAATAGACAGTCATCGATACGACGAGCCTTACCCAGCTTGCCGATAAGAGCGTTGAAGAGGAATGAGGACGGCTCAACCCCCTCAGACTTGGCGCGGTGGAATATCTGTACCGCCTCAGTCGCTTCATCGGAAGTCTTGGAGAAGTCTTTCAACGTGGTGATGTAGAGACCGAATGTGTTTGCTGTTGGTGCTGCACCAAGTTCCAGAAGCTCTTGATGAAACTGGGCGGCCGAACTCCGGTTCCCAAGGACGAGAGACGCGCCAACCATTGCATCAAGAATAGAAGTCCACCCATATCGGACGACGGTATACTGTGAAAGGAAGGGCACGTCCTGCCTCGCCATTCCTAGAACGTCATGTACAAGGTCTTGGCGTCCTTCTCTTGCCGCTGCAGATATCAGTTTAGCGTAAGTGATATAGCGAGGATGGCGACCGGCACGACGGATGTTCCGCAGTCTCACCAGCGCTTCGTTGAGGTTTTGACCATTTCTGACATTCTTTCGATCCAGCTCGTCAGAAATGACTGTGGAGCCCTTGTAATCAGTTGTTGATGCGTACGGATCGAAGTTGACCTCGTGAAGTACAGCAACGGGCTGCCGTCGAGAATCGTGGGGAGTCGGAGGGTGAATCTGCAGAGGGATGGGTGACGTATATAGCTGCCATTGCTGAACAAGGTCTGGATGACTGGGACCGAGTTGTCTCAGACAATGCTCGACGAGGTGCAAAGTACACTTATCCAGAGGCATGCCGCATGCAAGTACTGCGGAGAAGATGTGGGCAAACCGTGCGGAATGACCGATATCTCCAGAGCCATTGATGAGCATGTTGGCCTGTACCTGCAGGGCTAGAGCTAGATCTTGCCAACTCAACTGCGCAATCCCGTCTGGACCCAGCCCAGCGAGCACGTTCTCTGCAATTGGCGAGACAAGGCCTCCATTCTCAATCATCGTCCATAGTAAGCTCAGACTAGCGTGAGGCGATAATAGAATCTGCTTTCCGTGTATGAAACGGCCAATGAGCTCAATACCCTCGTCAATCTCCTCGACAATCTCCCCGGCCAATTCACGAGCGCTTGCAGACTCGCGGATACGACCAAACATATTACGGGCCATCATAAGACCTTCGTCGATGTGACTACTGCCTATCAGGGCGACAGCGTACATGACGGTGGGTTCGATGAATGTGGCATCCACTTGCGTTGAGGACAAAAGATATTCCCAATAGTTCTTGGTTCCTTCCAGCTTCCCTTGACGGACTCGAAGCGCCAAAATTGCGGTAGCAGGTGCATGCATGTCGACTTCGGCGGACTCGAGATGGGTAAATGCTTCTGTTGCAGTCTCGGAGTCATCGCTGTCTGCTGCGGCAATGCAGATCTTCGCCATAGCCCGAGCACGGGCGTGACCACTCAGATGTTTTACGTTGACCATGTCTACAGCTTCGCGAAACGAACCGTTGTCGATTGCAACCTGTACCAGCGCGTCCACGACCACCGTATCCTGCATAGCATCCAATCTTGCTCGCTGGTTCTCCACCACTCCCTGGTACGAATCGAAGATCTTGCCGAAGAATCTGATGCCACCCCCCATCTTTCCGCAGCCAGCGTAAGCTTTGATGACCGCCGCATATACTTCGTGATCCTTGCGATCCACGACGCTATGTCTTCCATTGTCGTCAGAAATGGCCAGAGATTTGTACTCATTATAACACTCAACAGCACTGCTGAGGTCACCGGTAGCACCAAAGGCTTCGATCATCGGTGCGAACATAGAGCCAAACGGAATGACTTTCTGTGACTCCATATGGTCATAGACTCGGATCATGTCCGGCACGGAGTTCGCTTTTGCACATGCTGTGATCAGTGAGGCGTACGCTTCGGCAGAGAAGGTCCGATGCCGGTGAGTAGATGAAGATGCATCGAAGATTTTGAGTGCAAGACTCAAAGCGTCGTCGTCGGCCAAGATATCGTGCTCAGCTTCGCTAGACTGAAACATAAACTTCCCGGCTCCATCCATACCCCCGAACCGGATACGCTTCTCTTCCAGTGTCCGTTTCATGGCCATCACGTCAAGTGCCCGAGTTGCCAACAACTGGATCAAGGTGTTATATGTCGAATTATCAGGGAGCACCTTTCGACGCAACATGTCCGAGTAGACGTCCAGGGCCTTCGGCACAACCTGATGTTTGGCCGTTGGGAGCTGGATGGCAGCCGTGAGGAGTGCATTGTAGGCCGTGCTGGTCGGTCTGATGCCACCGACCAGCATAGACTCAAACAATGCCGGGATCTCAGCATATCGCTGGGTGTCCTGAAGTTTGATTAGTTGGTCAGAGAACGCCAGGGATTGCGTATCCGAAACGGACGATGCGGCTGTTCTATCGCTAATAGGTGAAAAGTCATGTCGAAACGAATATGCACTCAAAGTCGGAGACCGCGAATGATCCACAAACGTTGAGCTTCTGCCTTCGGCGGACGGTTCCGTTATGACGATCTTCTCGGATGAGTCAAGAGCAGACTGTTCCCGTGTGTACAAGGCCGCCTCTTTCACGAGCTCGACCTCTCGAGCGATTGCAACATCCACCTTCGCCATTGCAGCAGACTCAATTGCGTCATTTTCAGCTTCCTTGATATCATCCGCTGCGCTTGCGCTATATGCACGGTCGACTGTTTCACGACTCGCGGACGGACTCTCTTGCTGGACACCAGAATCTTCCCTTCCTTTGCCCTTCCTCTCCCTCGCAATGGACGGCGCCTTCCACCCGATCCTCTTGGCAAACTGAAACTGCTTCCACTCATTCTCGTCCCCTGCATGTTGCTGCTGCTGCCAAGCCGCATAATAGGCGGCTAATCCTCCATCACCGGTACCGTGAGCGGTACCGTGCCCGGCCTTCGCGCCAGTCCCAGGGGAATTGGATAAATTGGATGGATTCTGAAACGCATTCTGTAGCTGTGACGTCCCCGACTTGCCGAATCTACTGGCCGTATGATTGCCAAAAGGTTGAAAGGAAGTGGTGGAGGAAGCGTAGGAGGATTGGGAGGCGGCGACCACCGATTGAGCGTACCCATGAGCTAAGGACTTGGCGAAACCCTGACGGGCAAGGTGGGTGAATGGCTTGAAAACCATTGAGCTGGGGCTACACCTCTCCGATAGAGAGACGAGACTGATGATGATTTCGATTAGCTAAGATGTTGTTGCCCGCTTCCAACATCTCGCTGGTCGAGAGGACCAAGACAGTAGGTGCATACGTACCAGATATCTCAATGTGGAACCAAGGTTCAGGTTCATTGACGACACTTGACTCGATCACGAACACGTTGGAGCTGACGAATGACGCTGGATTGTTAGGCTGGGGGAAGATCTTGAAGATCTGGGTGGCAAGAGATAGGTCGTCTCTTGATGTGGTCTAGCGGTGAAATGATGTTCGATAGACACGAGTAGACAAGAGTATTGAAGGTTGAGACTCGGTATTGAGGATCGAAGATAAGTCGCAACGGAGGTGAAGTCAGAAGAGAGGAGAAGAGAAGGGAAAGGTAAATGATGCGAAGAAGAAGTCGCAGGCTCCAGGCAGGCAAAGCATCTTACCAGGTACCTTTCCTTACCCGTATGATTTTCTTGGGAGAAAGAGAAAACGCTAGAGCTTCATTGACCAATCGGAGTCAACTTACACTGATATCCTTGGATGACTCAGGAACGAACCCGTCAGATGCCAGATGCTTACTAAAGCTCAGCCCGAGAACACCCTTTGGTGCCTTACTACGGAGTACCACGACACGGGACAGACCTTAAGGTAGCTGAAGAAAGCTCTCTCTTATCCACAAGGTTATCATTTTTGTTCTCAATATTATTTTACCTACCTATTGCCCAGTAAGACAACCGTCAAGGCAAGGCAGAAGTGCTCAAGATCTTCCCACTTTTGGGTGATTCAACCTTCATCGAACTATATATGCCTTACAGTAAGGTATGTCTTACGGTATGCTCTGACCAGACGATTCTTAGGCCGGATATTGCTTTCCACCAGAATTGTTCTACCTCTATCTCTCCTGGGCTTGTGTAGAGCGTTCTTTTGGTTTGGCTCGGCAATGGAAGACTCATCGAATGTGGTTTCCGCGCCTGGCAAAGTCCTCCTCGCTGGTGGCTATCTGGTGCTGGATCGGGAGTATACTGGCTTAGTCTTCGGACTTGATGCTCGCATTCACGTCCATGTCCAAGACCTGCACACTACATCTGGACTCACCCTGTCCGAAATAATCGTCCGTTCTCCGCAGTTCAGAGATGCTGAATGGCGGTACGGCTACAGGCTGACCGAGGACAACGGCGGCGTGCGCGTTACCCAACTGAAAGGGTAAGTGAGTGAGCCATTCTTGCATTTCAAAACTCTACATACTCTCTCCCTGAAAGAGTGTGGTTTTGGTGTTTGTGTGGGATCCCTCTCACTTCCAGATCATGTCTTGTTTAGCTAGCTGCTCCATTGCTTGCTCTCCTTTCTCAGCCATGGCTTAATTCTTCTTGTACGGGACTATAACTCTTATTCTGAGTAATAACGTTGAGCGATCCATGTCACTTTGTCGGCTGAATGTGCGATGAATACAGCCACTCTACGTCGTTCTTGTCCCGAAACCCCTTTGTCGAGGTCGCTTTAGCCTATGCCTTGTCATATATTGCCACGCTGAAGCCTCAGCGTATTGGACCTGCTTCAGTTACCATTCTGGCAGATACTGATTATTATTCACAACCCGCCTCGACACAAGAAAGCCCAAGTCATCCGGGTCATCGATTCCAGGATTTTCAGGTGCCACTGCACGAGGCCCACAAGACCGGCCTCGGCTCCTCCGCTGCGTTAGTCACGGCATTCATAGCAGCAGTATTGATCCACTACCTCCCTGCCCAGGACTTTTCGATACCCACAGGCTTCGGTAGGGCCAGACTGCATAATTTGGCGCAAGCCGCACACTGCGCGGCGCAGGGTAAAGTTGGATCTGGTTTTGACGTGGCTGCCGCAGTTTATGGGTCTTGCGTTTACAGACGTTTCTCGCCGTCTGTCCTGGAGGGGATTGGTGAAGTCGGCTCAAGAGACTTCTCTCAACGGCTCCGAACGCTCGTGAACGAGACGGACCCGACGCGAAAATGGGATACCGAGATCCAAACGTCTGCGGTGAGTATACCGAAACACCTCAGACTAGTGATGTGCGATGTCGACTGTGGATCTCAAACAGTTGGAATGGTCAAGAAAGTTCTAGCATGGCGAAAGGAAAGGCCGGAAGAAGCACTCCTGCTGTGGGCTGCCTTGCAGAGGGGTATAGACGATCTCCGAGATGAGTTCCTACGCTTGGAAAAATGTACGCACACATCGGAGCTGGATCACCGAGATCTTCGCGACATGATCAACACGATGCGGTCTTTGATCCGAGAGATGTCCAACAAGTCTGGAGTACCAATTGAGCCGCACGTTCAAACCGAGCTTCTCGATGCTTGCTGCAATGTGCCTGGCGTCATCGGAGGTGTTGTGCCTGGCGCGGGAGGCTACGACGCTATCGCACTTTTGGTCCTGGACAAGCCTGAAACCTTAGAGGAGCTGCAGAACCTGCTGAACGGCTATACCGCGAGCCGTGATGATAGCGGGTCAGAAGCGAAAATTGGCCGAGTCAAACTGTTGAGAGTACGGCAAGAGATGGAAGGGGTCCGGCCAGAAGACTGCAAAGGTTATGAGGCTTGGTTCCATTAGCGGAGCACGCGTGATCCCCGAGCATATCGCTTCCACTGAAATCAAACTTCGGAGTCTGGCCCGCGGCGGTGACTTTGAAGATATTCTTGGGTCTACTTCTACCAACCTCTGCTTTCTTCGGGCTTATCAGAAATGACAGGGCCCCAAGATTATACTTTGTGGGAGTTATAACGACCGGGTCATGGACATGGCAAATGTACTACTTGTAAGCGGGACAAGTATGCGGTGGAATGTTCGCCATATATCCTTATTGTGTCTGAACAAACACGCAAGAACAGTCATCACAGGAGAAGCCAAGGGCGGCCTCACAATGAAGCCCGTCCATGATTGTGCAAACTTCCATTGCAGCAAGCTGTTAGTTGACCAGCCGTCGGCGAGATATAGCCCAAGGTAGCATTGACATGTTTTTGTGCCAGAGTCTCGACTTGGCACGACTGACAGTTGGATAACGTGCGAGTCCCCTTATGGGATTGGCTACGACATCTTTATAAGTTGTATGAATTGCATCGCGTACCTTCCCTTACATATTACATAAGTTACCAGGTAAGTTAGAGGACACAGACCACCAGGCAGAGACGGGCAGGGCTTCCTTGGCGAGTACCTCCGTATACTCGGTAAAGTACCTCATTGGTACCTGTACCCAAGGTATAGCTTGCCAAGATTGCCAAGTACCCATAGTACACTTTATACCTTACCTACCTACCTTAAATTACCGCAATACCGGCTGCTTCCCGAGCACGTTACCTGTTTTGTATTTAGTACCTAACCTAAGGTACCTACTGTCAAACATAGAAGAAGTGGCTAGTGAAATGAACATGTAATCATAAGTGTCTAGCTACTCTATGAAAATGTGACCCTATAAGAAGGCCTTTAATTGACAAAAGAAAAAACTTTTATTCATAGCAAACTGTTTGTTTTAACAAACTTTACATGTTCTCAAAATCTCTGTAGAGCTTCAAAATCTCTAAGATAATGAAATAAGACTAAAAGTTTAACACATCTTCTCAGCTTGTTTTAGCAACAATGAAATAGAAAATGAAGACATACTTTCTTTATTTATAAAGTCAAAAAAGATGTATTATGTCTCTGACTCAATTTAAACAGATATCTCTTAAGTTTTAAACTTAAGTGTCATATCATTAAATCACAAGATCTTTCACTGACTAATGAGATTCATAAGATTCATAAAATGAGTAAATTTCAGTGTTAAAAGTGACTTTGTAAGTCTGTCAGTGACTATGTCATTTGTTAAAATGTAATTAAGATGAATAAGTCTGCAGAATTTGACTTTTCTTATAAAGTGATGATATATGTTAATGTGCTTTGTATAGACATAAAATTCAGAGTTTTTAATCAAGACTATAGCTTTCTAATTGTTCATTTAAATTGTAACTGTCTCAAACTTCTTTAACTTTAGCTCTTTAAGTAATTTCTGCATTTACACTGCTTTCTTTGTAGTCTTCATTAAGATTATATACTTCACTTTATAAAAGAATAAAATAATTGTTCTTTATCTTTTTGAACTTTAAAATACTGATTTATTAATTATTTTAAATATATATTCTGACATAAATCTTCTCAATTCAAGATCTTTCTCTCAGTCTGAATCAGAATATTTTAGCAATTTAAGTTGATTACTTAATTTATATTTAAGAACAATATCTAAAGTTCTTTATACATATTAAAATACTCACTTTAAAGTCTTTCAATGTGTATCATTAAAGTTATGTGCAAACTGACTAAGAGTTGACATCATATATGTGATGTTGAGTTAAGTTTGTATCATAGTGTACATACAAAATTTTATAATCTTTTAATATTAAGTTATTAGCTCTGATTTAGCTGTTTTAATAATCTTTATAAAATAGATTCTGAGTTTCATTGAAGTTGTAACTATCTTGATATTTTGTAGACTGAAGTCTTTGAGTATCTCTATAAAATAGATTTTCTGAGACAAAATAAACATTTATAAAGTTCTATTTTGTGTAATTAGCATTTCTAAGTAATGCTTACATGCTCTGCAGTTAATCATTTTGAAATGATTACTTAATTTAATCTTAAGATCTAGAATTTTGTTTTTATTGAGTTTACATAAAAGAATATCATCAACATAAACAGCAATGATTAAAGTTTTCTTTTTAAACACATTATTGTCTGTGTGAATCTGTGTGTATCTGAGATTAACAAGAAAGCAATGTATCATCTTATATTACAGACAAGATAATTATTTTAATTTATATAAAGCTTTCTTCAATTTACATATCTTGTCTCTCTCTTTTTCATATTTAATAAGTTAAATCACATAAACTTCTTCTTTCAAATCACTGTGTAAGAAAGCTGTTTTGATGTTTATTTATTTCAATTTGTAGTTATAAAACACAGCTATGATAAAGATAACTTTATAAGTCATTGATTTGACAATCATTGCAAAGATCTCTTTATAATCAATTTCAAATCATTGTTTAAATTCTTTGACTACTCATCAAGTCTTATGCTGTAAAATTGAGCTGTCAAGTTCTCTTTTGTAATGATAGACTCATTTGCTCTTTAAAGCTCATTGATTAAATGATAACATCTTTAAAGTTTATGTAAAATTAATCATTAATGAGTTATACTCATTATTCATTGCTTTCTTTCAGTCTTTCAACTTATAACTTGCAATTATCTATTTAAATATTTAAGATTCATTCTTAAAGTCTTCTTTCTTTTTTATAACATCAATGATTACATCAAACACAGCTAAGTAAATCATGATTGTTTTGAGTTTTAGCTTTATAAAGAGTCATCTTTCTTTTTTAAAGTGTTGAGACTCAGCTAATACTGATTTATTAATTATAAAAAAAATATTTATAACATTTTCTTTCTCTTTCTTCATTTCTTCTAACTGATTTGACAATATCAATATGAAAGAGTATGATGACACATACTTTAAAGATAATGACAATGATAAAAGTTAAAAAGAAAATAAAAAAAATAACTGTACATTTTCTTATTCTACATTAACAGTATGAAGTTAAGTGACTTTAGAAATTGAGACTGCAACTTTAATATTATAGATTGATAAATCTTCATTAAACTGCACATTTCTTACTCTGATTACTCAGTCTATCTTTTTCTTTTTAGAAAGTCATATTCTATATTGATTTCTTTCTTTATATTTAACAAGAATTTTCTTATTGCTTTAGAGTTCAAATTTAGTTCTTATTGTTTGAATCTTCTTTAAAATATGCATGTATATTATGCATTTAAAACACTGAAGATGTTTAAGATTGATGAAGTTTATTGATCTATTCTTATTAAGAGATTTAAACAGTAACTAAATTGAGATTTTGTTGTTCTTAAGAGCTGACATTGAGAGTTAATTAAGAAGATAATATGTTGTTTTAACAGTCTTTAATTATAAAGTTTTAAAGACTTCACTATTTAGAATTATAATTCTAGCTTTTGCTGTTAAAAGTTCATTACTTTTTTCTGTCATTCTATTCTGCTTCAATTCATAAGAAACTGTTATTTCATAGATAATTTCTAGACTTCATAATCATTTAATGATGAATTTATCTTTAAATTTCTTTTCATTATTAAGTTGTACTCATGCAATTCATAGATTTATCTAAATAAAAAGCATATTAAGAAATCATTCAATTTTATCTTTTGCCTGACCTTTCATTTTCATATTACAAATGTATCATCAGCAAATAAGATCATCTGTGAAGACTATATATTATAAGAACTCATCATATACTTTTGATGTAACAGAGTTAACAACATCAATGTGAATTAATTTAGTCATCTTTGTGACTCAGTTTTGTAATTTTCTTAAGATCTTCTTCTTTTAATTTGTTCTCATATAGACATCATACAAGTATGACAGTGTTTTTGTAAGTTCTTATAAGTTAAGTCTCACTATTTTGAGATTTTTTGACACATTATTAAGACTTAAATTCTCTATATAATCAAGACATTGATGTTAAGTAGCTTTTAAGATCTTATTATCTTTAATAACTGACATAATCTTATTTTTATTCACAGATTTTCTTGTTGTTAAAGTTTAAAGATAATATAGCTTATCTTTATGTACTATATGATTAAGTATATTCTCTACTTTATTCTTTAGATGTAATAATCTGTTCTTAATTTTGATTAATATTTCTTTCTTTTTGACTGTTTCAATTGAGAAGAGATTGAGCCTCATATTAGACATAAAATAAATGTTTATTAAAATGATATTTTAAGACTTTTCATTACTATTCTTTAACTATAAGTCAATCATTTCTATCTCTTAAGTGTACATCACTTTAGACACTCTTCTTATAGAGAGTTTGTTATTGAATGTTTTGATTAAGTTAAATGTAAAGAGATCACAATATATATATTGTATTGTGCTGAAGTTAGCTATTCATGACATCTTATTAATTACAAGATTATAGTTCTTTACTGCAGTTAAGATCACTGTGTTCTCATTATATTATTTGTCTTCAGAACTTAAAAATTTCTTTTTTTTTTCTTTTTTTCTTTTTTCTTTTTAGTCTCTTGTTTCTTCTTTAGCTCTTTAGACATCTTTTTCAGATGTAACTTTCAGTAATTATTCTCAGAGTGAACTGCTTTCTTACAGTAAGTATACATCTTATTTTTATTTTTATTCTTATTAACATTTCTCTTCTTATTCTTTTTCTTCTTATCTTTATAATTTCTCTTTTTACTCATTAAGATAAGCTTCTCATTTCTCTCTTTAAGACACTCTTCATTGATTAGTTTAACAATTAAATCATTAAGAAATAAGATTACATTATAAGCTCTGAAGCATTTCATTGTTACTCATTGAGAATAGAAGAATTCTAGATTCAATAAAAAAGTAATAATCTTTAGAATTTCATTAATAATGAGATTAAAGATCACAATTTCTTTTAAGAGTGTCTTATACTTCAGAGCATAAGTATTGACAGAGAAGTATTGATTGAGTTGACAGATATATAGATTATTGAATAAAATGTATTTAAGATTAAATCTATAAGATAAATAAAGACATACAAGATGATCTTATATTTCTTTTGCTGTTTTTATGTTGTCTATGATGACAGTGATCTTTAAGCTGACAATAAAAATAATAATAATTATGATCTTGTTGTTTTATGTAATTTAATCAGCTCAAGTAATGTCAATTAAGATCATCAATATAGTCATCATTATTTTAAATATAAATTCTTCAATCATTACTGACTAACTCAAAACATCTGACTTTAATGAGATTTCAACATCATTTTCTATTATTAAATCTCATAATTCAGCATTCATCAAGCTGTATTTAATCAACATTCTTCATAATGAATAGTTTGCTGACTTCTTAAGTTTCATAATTTTTGAAAATGTAAGATCATATGACATTGTGATCATTTTGTATGATGAGAACATCTAAATTAATGATGAAGTTGTTTTTAACATAAAGATCTAACTTTAAAATGATTGTAAGAGTTGTTTTTGACTGTTTTATTCATGAATTTATAATGATTTGATGTGAATAACTTCTCATTATACATTAAATTTACTTTATTTCTTAAAGAACTCTTTCTAGCATCTATAAAATAATAATAACAACAAGATGTTTTTCTTTCACTGTTTTGAATAAAAACAAATGACTTAATGAATAAATGAATATCAATACATATCTGAGCTCATAATCTGTTAAATATAGAAGAAGTAACTAATGAAATAAATATATAATCATAAGTGTCTAACTACTCTATGAAAATGTGACCCTATAAGAAGATCTTCAATCAGCAAAAGAAAAAACTTTTATCTGTAGTAAACTGTTTGTTCTAGCAAACTCTGCATGTTCTCAAAACCTCTGTAGGGCTTCAAAACCACTAAGGTAACGAAATGAGGCTGAAAGTTTGACACCTACAGTATGGTATAACTACCTTACCTACCTTACCTTACCTGCTTACCTTATCATTCAGCGTCAAGTAAGGTACAGTAGAGTTGTCTCAGTGCTTCCTTTTCTTCCGATCGTTATTACCCATTTGAAGATTTGAAATTGATTAGATGAGTATTTATTGTCTATCTGTTGTTATATTTTCAATATATATATCATTAATATTATTACGGCATGATTTTACTGTAAAAGGTAATGTGCCTTGACTTGGCAAGGTAATATAATACTTGGCAAGTTAGGTACCTTAAGGTAGGTACTTGGCAAGTACAAGTACAGCAGCTTACCTACCTACGGTAACTTAGTAGCTGAGGTACTCCGTAGCTCAACTCCCACTCTCCACTCTTCACTCTTCACGCTTCACTCTTGACTCTTCACTCTTTCCTGACTTGACCATTGTCTTCATCAGATATCTTACTCTCTATATCTAAGGTATACCATCTTCCCTCCGCCTATTGAACCCGGTGACCGCCGTGGGATCCTTTCACTGTCATGCCCCTATATCTTACTCCGGCCTACATCATCTAGCCATTGAGCCGCAGCCGAACGCCACACACTTCTCGAAGCATTGCGCTACCATCATTTCTCTGGTCAATGACAGCTGGCACGTCTGTCTGGATGCTTTGGCAATTGTCACAGTCCAGAAACCATCGGTGAACAAGATGGCTTCAATAAGTCCTAGCGGCGAGGAGTTTTCCAACCATGGCCCGAGCGAAGCCACAGACATACCCAATACCCATCTGGAGCCACCACAACAGATATACAGCACACCCACGCCCTCTACGCCACTGGAAATGAGCACACTCGAACCTCGTCCCAGATCACCGAGCCCAGAAACGTTACAGAACGTTGCCGCCGAGCGCAATGGGGAGGATTTCCGGTCCGAACGCCCGAATCCAGCGCAACCGTTGTCCGCTCTCTCCGCGGTCGGTGCGGCCACCTCATCCCGGGCAGAGCCCTCAATCCTTTCACCTAGCCACGACACCGCGCCGGCTGCCTTTCTGACTGGCGTGCCGTTGACGACCCAGGCGACAAATCCGGCAATCGGCCCCTCATCCGACCAACTAATGCCGATGTCCAAAGAAATGGACTCGATGGGTCCTACGCTGGTGATTACGTTGCTATTACCGACCGGCGCCAGGCATCCATACCGGATGGATGAAAAGTACCTGAAGAAGAGGAACGTCAAAGCGTTGAACAACAATCCGATCCACATGAGTGTCTACACACTCAAAGAGCTGATATGGAGGGAATGGCGGGAAGGTACGGATACACACATGCTCCGCCCTCCTTGATGGCTATCGTAGCGGAAAGACTATCGGGTAGTTGCTCAAACAGCTTGCTGACAGTGCCACCTTACAGAATGGGAATCGAGACCATCCAGCCCCAGCGCAATCCGACTCATACATTTTGGCAAGTTACTAGACGACAAAACTTCCCTGGAAGGTATGGCCCATCAAACCGTGAAAGCCGGAGCACCCCTTACGTCTCCGCGGAACTGACAATCTCTGTCCGCTCAGATGCCAAATTCAAAAACGACACTCCGAATGTTGTTCACATGACGGTCAAGCCACAAGATATTGTCGACGAAGAGGACGCGAAGCTGGCGAAGCAGGGAGGGAGAGACGGGGACGGGAACGAAAGGACTCCGGGCTGTCGGTGTATTCTGATGTAGACCGATTACCCGTGGTTCGAATGTTCATCGGGGGACTGAGGTCTTCGGTACGACCATCCCGAATGGGCCCTACAGTATGATATCTACACGTTTTCGGTTTAGCCAGGCTTACGGGCATTACGGAGCGTCGGGGCTGAAGGGGCCTCTTCGGGCATCGCACTTGTTGGTTCCATTTCAGCGCCTCAATTCAGCTTCCGGAGGGCGTTCAGGGAAAGTCTGGAGCAGCACCGGCTCGGATTTGGCGTGGTTCGCACCGGTTGTCGGTCTATGTGTTCCTCGATGTGGTTCAATTTTCCCGATATGGACGAGCGCAAGCGGAATGTATAAATAGTATAGCATCGGAGTGATGGGTATTCTGGGCCACAGCGCAAAACACCGTGAACGTACGACATCTGCGAAAAGTGATGATTTCCATACATATGAAGATCTATTGGGATTCTAGCAGGTAATTGGTAGGTTATGATAAGGCACCTGCCATTGCTATAGCCGCAAAACGACCATCCACCAGGCCCTGCCACTGATCCATCAAGCTAGCAGGCTAGCATGTCCGCAACCACCACGTCGAGAGAAAATGTATCATCTCTCCCTCTCCTCGCCCTCGCACCGTCTTCCGCAGCCACAGGACTACCAGTTCATCCTCATCCTCGCCTCCATCTCCGTATGAAAGTCCAACGGATCCCTCAAATCATCCCCTACAAAACAACCCACCCTCGTCAGCAAAGCAAAAACTCTTCTCCCCCAAGATCCACCACCACCCGCCGACACTGGCTTGGCTTCCAACCAACCCAAACTCCCGAAATCAGCAGCACCAACATACCTCGATAAACATCCTCCCACGCCACCTCCGCGTCCCGACCCGCCAGAATCGCCCCGTGCACGCCTGCGCTCCCGCCCAGCGCCTGGGGCCGCCACTCGCCCTCGCGCGCCAGCTTCAGCTCCATGCCGCGACGCACCGGCTCCGCCACGCCGAAGGTGCGGCGCAGGGATTCCATCTTCAGGTCGTCTTGCGTCTGTTGCCAGCGCGCCAGACGGGCCTCGAGCGGGTGGGAGGATGTGGGTTGCGGGGCGGTGGTGGTGGTGGTGGTGGAGGCGAGGTTGAAGCGGAGGGTGTCGTGAATGCCGGGGGCGGACGGGGCGCCTTTGGAGACGGACGATGATGATGGGGTCGTGTGCAGGTTCGTGGTCGATGTGGCGTGGCCGGATGCTGGGACTATTCGGAGAGCCTGGAGTGAAAGGTTAGAGTTGTTGGTACTCGAGTGTGGGAGGTGCATTTGTGCGGGCGTAGATGTAGACCGCTGCTTTGCTTACCATCTTTGCCGTTGCTAGCTGGGAGTCTTCCTGTTGAATTTAGTGTGTAGATGGTGTTTGGATATGATGTATGTAAGGTAGGTAGCAAGGATGGAGCATGAGCTGGGTATACGAAGATATCGGTACGGTAGACCACAGAGCACTGAACGCCATTCCGTGAAGGTGACTTTTCCGGTTGCCGTTTATACCTGATGGGCACAACCACTCTACAATGCGGAACCGGCTTCAAGCTTACAGCAGTAGTTCTGCACCTCCCTTTTACTGTGACAGTCTTTGGGGAAGACGCTGTAATAATGCTCGTACAAAGGTATAGCACTGCTTATGGGAAGTAGGTAGATTGGTATGGTACACAGCACTCAAATACGAGCCATAAACGCAGTAAATCTGCCTCACGTCTCTGCATTCTGGTCGATGCAAGAAACGCATATCGCGCAGGACCATAAATCGCAGGGGAGACCCGAATGCGCGTCCACGGGTCCCATTCCCTCCGAATACTCATTCTAAAAACTTTGCTCTCCGGATCCAAGCCAGTGGCATATCTCATGACTGGAGGTCAGCTACAAGATCATCTTGGAACGGTCCTGAATGGCATATTCGAAAATCGTCCTTCTTGTGCTACATGAGTCCACTTGTCTCTGTAAGGTGTCGATGCAGTGCCGGCGCCATTGCCGCAACGAGGCATTCAAATCTCAGGAGCTGAGTAAAGTTTATGGGTTTCCGATTCTGTCCATGATGTCCTTTGTTCAAATTTACTGTAAATTATGGCAGGACTTGCATCAAATATCGGGTCCACTTCATTATCCAGCTTTTCGGCTTCGTCTTGACTGTGGAGCCCTTGCTCTGGTACCCGGAGCCGCGGTGGCAGCAGCATCAGTATCGTCTATACTTACTTTATTATTCTTCGGTCCTTCATCCTCTTCCTTTGCTACTTTCCTCCTAACAGCACCCTCTTTCTCTAGAGCTTCGATTTGTTTCTCGCCATATTGCCACAATGTCTTTGCAACTTCCTCATCTTTTACCTCTTTCTTCAAGTAGTCGATTTCTCCACACTCTTTGATTAGACTCCCACCGTCTCGGCGTCCAAGCTCAGCGTCCATGGCTGCCTGCAAGAAGCTTTGAGCGCCTTGCTCCGGGGACTTCAATATCAGCCACCACAACGGCCACGTGCTCATATATAACAACAAACCCCACAACGAGCCACCGGTTAACCATCGTCGCATACCAGGCGTCCTGGTAAAGCCAGGGTCGACAACAATGACTCTAGCGTTGTTTGGCTGTTTGTCGGGACGTTGATAGACGTCCAAGTGTTTCTGGAATGCTTGAGCGAGCACCGTCAGGGCCAGTTTGCTTGAACCATACGATTGATTGGCTGGAAGGGGGTCTCGACCGTCCTTGAGCGTCAAGGATCCACCAAGGTGACTAGTACAAGTCCCAAAGATGATCCTTACATCTCTGTCCGGCGGCTGTGCGCGAACGGCAGGACTCAGAATCGAGAGTAGATGAAAATTCGCCAGATAATTGATACCCCAGTTGGCTTCCAGTCCGTCTTGCGTGGCACGGACCGTCCCCCAGCGCGGCGTGAGCGTGTTTGCGCATAGTATTATCATGTCCAGCCGTCTTGGAGGTGCGTTATCAACCCACTTGGTGGCAAATAGCCGGATGGAATGCAGAGAGGAAAGCTCGACTTGCTCGGCATAGATGAGTTCATTATTTGTCGCGGCTCGCAGGTCGTCGATAAAGTCAACGAGGAAAGGGTCGGAGGGAGCGTGGTGGGTAAGTAGAATGATCTGGGCGCCTCTCTGAGCTAGAGCTTGAGCTACGGCAGCACCAATGCCGGATGTGCCTCCCTGAGGTTGGTCAGTAATCATCAGATAGATAATTTAGGAAAGGCCGATGTACCGTTATCATCACTACCCTCGAGTGCATCAAGCGCTCGGATTTGTTTCTGGCCCCTCCAAACCAACGTTTCAGCAAGACAATAAGGATCAGCCATGATGAGACCTTGAGAAAGTGACCGAGGTAAGGTACGGCCCGCCATCCTTTGAAAAGACCTTCTGCTAAGAGAGGAATTGGCATTACACGAACGGAGTGTGGAGCGTCATGTAATGTCGCAAAGCCATCGCTGCATGTATGGTCGCCATCGCTCGCTACCGTACCTTACCTTTCTTTACTAAGCTTTGGCCATGGTAGCTTTTCCTTATGTAAGCAAAGATACATCCGGTGGTTGAGGCTGAAGTTAAAGAGCGCCTTGTCTAAACCGTATCCTGCAGTAATACTCCAGTCTGGAAGTCCACAAAGTGAAGATGACGATGGGGGAAGTAGATGATGATTATTTCATTCCGCTACAGGATCAACGTGTTTTTGGTGCTGGAATCAAGAGAAAGCGGGTCCACTTCATACCTGCGATATCCGATACACCAGTGGTTTCACCCGAGTTGAAGAAGCCTAGCCCAGCCGGAGATCGATACCTCTCAATTGTGATGCCGGTTGCAAGCTCTGACCATGACCATCCGCATTCCAAGGGAGACACGAACGACGCTGGTAATTCACATACCCTGTCGACCACTGGAACTCCCCTCTGCCAGATCTGCAATGTTCCGATTCCACCCTCCTCGACCGAGTCAATATATTCCGTGACACCTCATGAAGCTTCGATCGCTCATCAGGTCTGTCTTAAACACTCACATCCCCCATCGCATCTTGAGCGTAGCCGATCTGGTCTAAGGTACCTGTCCGCGTACGGCTGGGATCCAGACAGCAGACTCGGCCTCGGAGCTAGCGGACAGGGTATTCGGATACCTATCAAACCCAAAGTGAAGCCCAACACCGTCGGGCTGGGTGCAGATGTGCCGCAGAGGCACAGCGACGATAGTAGGAGTGTTTCCAAGGCACGAGTTAAGCTCGATGCCACGAAGATCCGTAAAGAGGATGCAGAGGCTAGGCAGAAGAGAGATTCCCTACAGGAATTATTTTATGGAAACGAGGATGTAGAGAAGTATTTGGGACCTGGTACATGGACCAGAGGCTTTCTGAGAGAAGCTACTACGCCATCAAGTACAGCAAATGGATGATTGACGGGCTGCCGTTATCTCGAAGGCATACTAGCTAAAACAGCTCGAACAAGGATCATGGCATTATCAAAATCTCCCACTATGGTATCATGCTCGTTGTGCAACGCCACCCAACCTGTTGAACGCCGCCCGCTGTGCAAGCCTGCCAAGCAAACGTAAAGAAAACGTTTCAAATGGGATTCAAGAGACGCCCAGAGCTTAGTTAATTGCAAGTCGCAACGGACCTCATTTCTTAGATCCAAAGAAATGATGCTTCTTCTTCCTGTCTGCTTCCTGTGAAATATCTTTCTTGGAAGACTTCTTGTCCGATGTGGGTTGCACTTGCGGGACAGTCCCCGGTGGTACATGGCCACTTGCCGTGCCATTCGAGGGTCTGCGAACGCCCCCTCCTCGTGAATTTAGCTGCATGGAATCCATGGCAGAGGTTGGGGGCGGCTGGCCTTTGCTGGACACCGAAGACTCCTGCCCTTGGGGCTGCGCTTCTTTTTCGAACAGGTGCGCTGGAGCCTTCGGCTTCGGCCTTTCTGCCGGAAGATTCAACTGTCTTTTATCTACGCTCAGATCTCCCACTTGTCTCAAGAACAAGCTCGGGGTTAGCATATGAGATGTTGCCAAAAACACATCCTTCGAAGTTAACTTGGAGACTTCGTGGCACGCTCTCGACTCAGCATATGTGGCACCTCCTGCCATGAAAACAATGACCCTCTGTCTGGGCTCAAGGCTCGTTGAACGTGTCCGGGCCCAGGTCGGCTTCGAGTTGCGTAACGAGGCTTGCGATATATTTTCCTGGCCCAACAGACCTTCGGCGGCATCAAGATGAGGTTTGGTGAAGGGAAATGTGGTCTGGTCGAGCATGCCGCGAGTGTGGTCCTCCAACATATGTTTCACAACCGGATCATAGCGGGATAGGGCGGAGTCATCAGCAGATGGCGGTGGAGCTTGCTTCTTCGCAAAGAGGGGTTGAGATGACTGCTTGACATCCTTCAAAGGCTTTAAAACCCGTGCACCAAGAAGATCAAGATTGTGTATCACATCACCGTCCTGAGGCGGCAGTTGTGCGTGAGCGAGGAGCTTCTGTGTATCGGATGCTAGCAGGCCGTCTCGATGCAGAAGATACATTACAATGAGGCGCAAGCGGTCAGGAAAGCTTATACTCGTATCGTCAAGCAGACGGACGACCTGATCGGCCAGATTCTTAGGCTTGCGGTAATCTTCATCAAGCCCGGTCGCCAGGGACTAGTCACATCAGATATGGAGATCCTTTCAAATTGAGCAACAAAGACAGTACCCACTTGTTCAACAGATGCGAGATCAGCCAGTTTGCGTTGCTGGAACACATTCATACATTCTTGAGCCATGCCTAGATGCAACGAGTAGGCTTCTTTGCCTTGTTGAAATTGAGGTAGCCCCGCAAGCATGTCTTTTATTGAGTTCAAGCTGTTCGCATTCTCGCTGCTATGGAAGGCCTCAGTGTTAGCGACGTCCTCGGAAAGAACGTCAACCTGACTAGTAGAAGCATACCTGTCGGCGAACTGAGGGTTTTCAGCCCTGAATCTGTTGAAGTCTTCAACCAGTTTCTCAAGCAAATCTTTCATATGTAAATGGCGATTTTCCACCCATAGCCTGTCCTTCTCACTTAGCTCAACCTCCTTCTCCTCCTGCTTTGGTCCACCCTCGTTTATGAAAGTCTTGTAGAGCACCTTGTCTCCATCACGGATGGGTAACAAATCGTGTGCCATGGCCTGATAAGTGAACTCGTGCACCAGGGGTGAGAAGAGATCCATTGATCGATCTACTATGAATAGAGCGCCACGAGGCCGAGAAGACGGAGGCGGAAACTCGGCGTGGTGTTGGGCATACTGATCCAGCTCGTCTTGCACAAATCTTGCAAGGTGAGAACACAGGACGCTGGCCTCATGCAACGGGTTTCTTGGGCGAAAGTACCGTACAGTAGGATATTCCCCGAGTGAGACGCAGATGGAGACGATCTAGGCCTTTGTTCAGCATGCGCTGGGAAACCGTAGCCTGGAAATGTTGAGTATGCCTACTTTTTGCGCGAGGTCGTCCATATGCTTCCGTACGAGGTGATTGCACGATGGATGGTAAAGGGTGGGAAAGCTCCATGGATCTCGGAAAGTGATAAGGTGTGATTCACGTGGAAAGAAATCGATGTTCAGAAACCGGAAACCTGCAATCTGATCTCGCGCCATCGTAGATCTGTCAATCCGATTCCGCAACTCTGGCGGGAGCACTGCCTCTGCAGTTAGCGCCATAGCATCTTGGCCGAAACAGAGTTAGGGCTCTGAACATGAGGTCCAAACCAAGTACGACCTCCTATAGCGTCTCCGCTCCAAATCAGCCATGAGACAGTCGACAATATATGGTAGTGGTGAGAGGAGGTAGAGTGCGTCCATCTCTCTGTTCATCGGCCTGCGCTGCTCGATCTGCTCAATATCTAGTTCGCAATCAACATACATCTTCAAAGCCGCAGTATGCAGAGCCTACTGGTGACATTTTCCTCCAAGATGTCGTCCTCCCTAACAACACCATCGACCAATTTTCTGCTCGCATCATCAAGTACGAGGACCTTCCACTACAGACCAAGTTATCTTAACAGGTGAGCTTCCCGGAGGAACTAAGCACATACTTCTCCCTGGGCTGTGCCACGAACAGTATCCAGAATTACTAGAAGACACAGTCAGTTGACCTGTAAGGTACAATGGACTGTTATAGGACACACCGTCGCGCTGGACACTGATCATGGACAACCCCATCCTAACTTCCTCCCCAGCTTAGCATGTGCGATAGGAGTACGATGGTAGAAGAGCCGGTGGATTCTGATACAGTATGAACGTTCAGAAGTTACATTGACCACTAGACCAGCCTCGGATTTGGTTTTCCCAGTGCCCTGACATAAGTTGTCACTGTTGTCTGTAAGGTAGCCATCAATTCATGCTTCGGAATTTTATTTCCCCGGACCACCGAGAACTTCTGTAAGGTACAGCAATTCCTAGAATGTTGGCTCCTCGGTTCGCTCAGAACTTTTTGCAACTTTTTCTTGAAAAAAGTATAGAGAAATAACAATGTTATTGAGTAATCTTCATATATAAGTTTGACAGTAATATGCAGCAGCTTTTGACAGAAATTTGTATGTAAATCTTGCTTATTTTATAAATTTCACTTTCAGTTATGAAGCAATATACATAAAATCTTCAAAAATGAAAGATCTTTATATATATAATAATTCTGTCTATTCAGATTTATCATAAAAACTCATTGTTGTAGTTAAATATATAATTTTTAAGTGTAAATACTGTCTTGTTGTATTGTCATGATATCATTATGCACTCATACCAAATCATAGCTGAACCCCTTACACAACAATTGATAAGCAAAGTACTATATAGACAGTCTTTACATACAAATCTTTTAAGTTTCTTAGTTGTTAATCTTTATCAATACAAGACTTTAACATCAGAACTTCATCAAATAGCTGTTGTAATGTAGTATCTTACATTGTTACATATCTTACTCATCAGCCTCTTATAGATAAGAAACTCATAAATTCACAATTTTAACAACTCTATCTTTTTAAAGAATGACAATTCATTACATTATAATATGCAGACTAAAAGTCAGTAAAATGAAATAAAGTTATTCTCTGATTATATTGAGACTTAAATGATCTTTAAAGAACAAGAATCTGCAGAGATTCAGGCTGCTATTTAGACTGCAGAGAAGAAGAATCAATGTTTAGATAAATAGATCTGTCTGACTGAAATTAGATAGATCAATAATGAGAAAAGATAATAATTCATGAAAATCAATTGTGAATTATAAGCATTTAATATGCATAATGAGATTGACAAACTTCTAAGAGATGAAGATTCTTAAGTCTCATCTAAGAAAAAACTACATATCAAATCTTCTTATGCTCTCATTAGCTCTTCAGATTCAACAAAGTGACATGCATTTAAAGTTATATATGCACTTTCAGCAAAATAAATGCAATGACTAAAGAACTTATCTACATATAATGAGAAATTCATTCATAAACATACTGAGTTTATACACAGCACTGTAATGACATTTCACTTAATTTCTGAAAACTTCTTTAGTGACTGCAATAAAATTCTTTTTGTTATGCAGTTCTTAACAGAAGAATCTTGAGATGCATAATTTTGTTACATCAATAAGAACAAACTTCTAAATGATAAATTATAAATATTTTTTTTAGAGTTTCTGCTCAATCTCATTAAGAACTTAGTGAACTGTGAGCTTAGCACAGTACAGAAATACTTAAAAGTCACACAGAAATCTATTTAATCAGTTTAAGCTTTTACAACATATCTTAGCATACTGAAAGATCAGCTTTTAAGTTATATAGAGAAATAGAGAATAAGTTATTTCTTTATAAAACTTTAATTAAAGATTTAAGCAACTTTAATCAATTATTAAGATTTCTCAAAGACAAAAAAAAGCCTAATAGCTCTGATTGTTAAGCTAGAGATTAATCAGTGATTTGCAGACAATTGCACAATTTAAAGTTACATTATTAAGAAAATTTATAAGCATCATTTACATTCTTTTACTTAGGCAGCAAAGTCACAGCAGAACAATCATCTCAATTCTGAGACTACAAAATTAAGTTATTATGACAATGCAGACAAACTTTATTTTGAGACTGATGTTAAAAAGAATAACTACTATAACTGTAAGAGATCAGATCATTTCATAAAGAACTGCAGAAGTTCTTTAAAAAATCTTAATTACATTAAGATTAATGTAGTCAAGACAAAAAAAAGACAGAGCCTTGTTAACTGTACTTTAGTGATGAAAATTAAATTAGAAGTTATAAAGAAATCTAGCATTATAAAGAAAGATTAAGTCTGAATTGAATTCAGTTAAGTTTCTGTTAGTGTATTGTTAAACACTGCAGCAGAGATCAATGTGATATCTTAATAATATGTTGTTGCTCATTAACTGACACAAGTTAATGCAGAACTCTCAAGATCAGAGCTTTTAAGAGAACAACATATTTACTGTTATGATGTGTATTTAATGAAGTATAAACTCATCAACAGTTAAGAACAAGAGCAAACTGAAGAGCAGTTATTTTATATCTTAAATAAGAATGAATCTGAACTCATCTTTGACCTCTTAGGTCTGAAATGACAGCACAAGCATTTCATAAGCTTTGCAATGCCTTTATACAGACACCTATTCTGATGCACTTTAACTCAAAGCTAAGAGCTCAGATTAAAATTAATGTCTTAATAGTTAAGTTAACAAATATTTACTTACAGCTTCAGACAGATACTCAATGACACTTTGTTGTCTTCTGATTAAGAAAGTTAAACTTAGTTAAAACACACTATGAAACTTATAATCAAGAATTGTTGACAATCATGAAGACATTTAAACATTAATGACACTATTTTGAGAATAGTCATTATCTCATTGAGGTACTCATGAATCACAATAATCTACAAGAATTTATGAATGTGAAGTCATTAAATAGAAGATAAGCACACTAAGTTATGAGATTAACTGCTTATGATTTCATAATTATACATTAATCAGAAAAGACAAATCTCATTAATGTGTTGTTAAGATGTTCTGACTACAAAGTTAAGAAGAACATAAATAGATTGCTGTTAACATTGCAACAAAAGCTGATTACATTATTTTAAAAGTTAAAATTAAGCATTACTGCTTTAGTTAATTAGATCAATACTTAAAGCTTAGATCTGCAAATTACACTGATTATTTTATTAAAAGAATATCAATCAAGCACTTAGGCTGAAGATCATAACTGTTAAGAACAAGTCAACAAGAGATTTAGAGAGTCTTCATTTAAAAATGAATTGAAAAATAATGATTATATATTTAGTTTATCTATATACAACATAGCAGAAGAGCTGCTTAACTCTGTTGCTGAAATTACTGATTGCAAACAGTTCATTTCATATGTGTTGATTCAGAAAGTGACTAACAACAAAATAATATATAATAAAAGACAATCATTCTTTCTTAAACTTGTTCATCTCTTGCAGAACACTGATGTTTTAACAGTAAAGATATGACAAGACTTGAAATCACAAAGTAACTGCAGTTATTAAGACATTAGTGACAGTCTGTAAATGTTTAATTTTATTGAATTACTTTATTACAAAAGCAAGATATATATATTATCTGATGAAGCTGTTAAGAATGAGCTCATGAAGCTGCATCATAATGATGTTTTAGCAAAACATTATGAAGTAGACAGAATAATTAATTTGTTGTTTAGAAAATATTATTGAGTCAATATGATAAATGACATTCAAGAATATGTTACTTTATGTGTTGTATGTCTAAGAGTTTAAGTATTAAGACATCACTCATATGACAAATTACAGTTGTTGTCACTATCTACTCAATTATGAAAGAAGATAACAATGAACATAATTACTGACTTGTTGTCTAGCAGATAAGAGATTAATGTTTATAAATTTATATTAATAATTGTGAATCATCTTACAAAGATAACTCAATATATCTCTGTCACTAAAAAACTCACTGTGATCAAGTTAGCTGACATATATATTGAATAGATCATATGTTGCTATGAAGAACTCAGAAATATTGTCTTAAATTAAGAGTCAATCTTCATCAGCATATATTGATTTAAATTCTGTTATTAACTTTAAATAAAGTGAAGACTAAGCATTGTCTTTTACTTACAAACTGATGATTAAATCAAAAGACAGAATTAAATTCTAGAATATTATCTACATTGTTACTGTTGTGAAGAATAAGATGACTAAGTATTCTTTCTGTTAATGACAGAGTTTGCATATGCAAACAGAAAATATACAACAATTAGTTAAACATCATTTAAGACATTAATGAGCTATTATTTAAGAATTACTCAATACATTGAGAGCAACATTTATGAAGAGAAGATGTCAGCAGCAAAAGACTGAGCACAGTAAATGAAGAAAATTCATATTATAATGATAAAGCAATAACAAGTTGCTGTAAAAGCACAAGTCAAGTACTTTGACAAAAATCATGTTTAAAAAAGCTACAACATCAGCAATTTAATGCTATTGTTCATTAAGAACTTAAAGCAATACAGATTAAGCAAGAAACTGTTGTATAAATTCATTAAGTCTTTTTAAATTATCAATCTTATTAATAAATAAGCATATCAACTGACTCTGTCTGCTCACTACAGAATTCATAATGTATTTTATGTCTTGTATTTAAAGTTTCATAAACATCATCTAAACAATAATTCTTTGTCAGAACTGCTCTTCTCAGATCTCATAAACAATGAGAAAGAATACAAGATTGAAGATATCTTGAGCAAGAAATGAAGAAGAGAACAGTTATAATATGAAGTTAAGTGAGTAGAATACTCAACAGAATATAATGAGTGACTTTAAGTAAAGAATATAAAGAGTATGAAAGTGTTGCAATATGAATATAACATAAGAACAGAGAGAAAGCACAAGTGTAAATGAGATTTAAGAGATTAAAAACTTCTATTAAAAATATTCTACATAGTATCATTTAAGAGAAGCAAAATCAAAACATAATTAACACATCAGCAAAATACTGTCAAATCACTTTATTATCTTTGCATTCACATCACTATCAGAAGCAGAAGACAAGAACAATAACTGCTTATTAATGTTATAATTATTGTCAAAGTGACTGAGCTGCAGCATTGAGTTGTGAAAGCTCTTTAAGATGTTGTTACTTAACTGAAGAGAAAGAAGTTTACACTTAAAGTGAAGTAAGCAATATGATGATAACAGCAAAACACAAGAGAATTAAAAGAACAAATTATAAAGCAAAAGATGTTTAATATAAATATCTGCACTGCAGTGACTGCTCACTGCTCTTAAATCATGAGCAGCAATAAGTTACAAATCTTTGTAAACTTACAATGACTGTTGTGATGCTCTGCAACACAAGTAATGTAGATGATGACATGCTTAATAAACAACATCTATATATAATTGAGATGATGCTGAAGCTGAGATTGATGAATATCATTGACTGTCATGATGATGACATAATTAGCAAATGTATACAAGTTATTAACTTAACAGTTAAAGAATGCAGAGATCTGTTATCATTAATGCATTACAAAATAACAAGAAACTTTCTGTCAAACTGAGTTGCATAGCTTTTAAAGTGTCTTGTAATAATTACAATTCTGATTCTTAACAATGTTGCATTGACTGATGTTGTTACTGATATGTTTTGAACAGTAAAGACAACAGAAAGAATTTAACTTGTTGTTAATGTAATGATTACAATGTGGCATTGAGATGATGTCAGTGTGAGCAAATAAGAAAATAAAAAAATTGCTGAGAGTACAATGTTGTGAAGTGATGACATCTTTAAGAACTGAGGTAAAAACAGAATTGAGGTGTAATGTGTGTGATAACATTACTGTAAAAGAAAGATGTTGTGAATGATGCAGAGCAGAGAGATATTTATTGATTATAATTTTAAACTCAGTGCTTTTCTGAGCAGTGAGTTTCTGATAAGTTAATTATGTTGTAAAAGTGATGTTCTATAATGTTAATGATGCAGTAATGATCACTAAGTAAGCATTTTCAATTAAGTCTGTCAATAATGACTTATCTGTGACTTGAGAAAGTAAAGTGTGAAAAGATGACATTTCATTGTCAGAAAGATTGAGTAAATATAACTGTATTTATATATAGTAGTGAGATCTCTGCTGTTGTCTTTTCTACATAACAACACTATTCAGAGTGTGCATCTTGTCATAATTGTATAAGCATTTTATTGATAAGTTTGCCTTAAGATGCTTACATTTCTCATGCTTAATATTCTTCTTTGTCATGTTCTGTTTCTGTGTTTCATTTCAGCAGAGCAAATATATCAATGATGTTATTTATAGTACTTATTGTATTCTTTATTAATTTAGTTCTTACAGACTTAATCTTCAGAATTGACTCTGACAAGTTTGTTAACTTATTAATGTTTAAGATTGTGTTAATGAACAGTGTCTAATGATGAGAGTGACAGAAATCTAAAGATTTATTGTTGCATTTCTTTATACTTATATGAGCACATCTCTTAGACTGTGACATTATTAGAACACATTAATGTCTTAAATGCTATATACATAAAAACTGCTGACAATTCTGCTGAATTCTTAATGAAAGATATAGCAGAAAAAACATCTCTTTTATTCTTCTTAATAATTATGATGTCAATGTTGCTATGCTGTTGCTATTGTGTTGTTTACAAGATGTTATAAGAGAAAAGCATCATTCAAAGTCACAGAGCTGCTATGACTTTGATTTATTAAGATGTTGAAGATGAAATGAATGTGAATTGTGTATGAGAAAGAGTTTTTTATATATTGCAATTAAACAAAGAGATCACTGATCTAACTGATTCAGAAATAAAGAAAAGTTAATTTTATTTATATTTTGTGTGTTATTCATCATTAAGCAAAGCTGAATCATCATCTATCTGAATGTAGCAAACTTAAAGTATTGTATAAGATCATCAGTTTAGTTAAGATAGGCAACAAGTGAAATATGTAAGAATGTTAAGTGAATTATTGCTTACATCTTGCTGACTTAACATCAGCAATACATCAATGCACTGAAGAATCAGTGCATAGAAGAAGAGGCAATTGTTATGATATCATTATGTGCTCATACTGAATTATAGCTGAACTTCTCATGCAATAATTGATAAGTGAAGTACTATATAGACAGTCTTCACATACAAATCTTTTAAGTTTCTTAGTTGTTAGTCTTTATCAATACAAGACCTTAACATTGGAACTTCATCAAATAGCTGTTGTAATGTAGTGTCTCACATTGTCACATACCTTACTCATCAGCCTCTTATAGATAAGAGGCTTGTGGATTCACATGTATGGACTTGAACAAAGTTGTTAAAAGGTGGCACCACACTAATAGCACAGCTATCGTGGGTTATATATCTAACACTCCCCCTAACCCGCGATCGGCCGGCACGCTCATACGTCGCTTACCCAGCTTCTCACGGGCGGAAAGAATGCGCACGCAACATGGTTCGAACTCATAACCTTGGGCTTACGCGGGTAAGGCAGCCAACGCATGTTCAACACCATTACGCCAACCCGGGCTCATAACCTGTTAAAAGGTGGCACCACTCTAATAGCACAGCTATCGTGGGTTATATATCTAACAGCAAATTCATTAAAACTTTTTGCAATATATTTAATTATATAAATCTCATCTTACTTTAATGTCTCTATTATAGTCTTGCTACACTTATCATACATTTAAAAACTATATTAATTAAAGTTTTTATACAATTTTATTTTACACATCTACTTTTCTGAGAAAAGATTAACTTTAAGTTCAGATATATAGAATGTTGAACTCAATCTTATAGAATTTTTTAATTTAATTTGTATAATAATTACTTTATAATATTAAGAATATAAATGTCTTTTTTTAACTTTAATTTATCAGCATCTTATGCATATAAGAAAGTCACTAAAAAGTTAAAATTAATTAATTATATATAAAAAGAATTTTAAGTCTGCAATTCATTTAAATTTAAACATTTTACTGATAATTTTCTTAAATAAAGCAGCAATTTCATTACTGACTTTTTTTTTTCTTCAGAATCTGAGAAAAAGAAAATAATGTTATTGCTAATTTTTATATTAAAGATTTTATGTCTTTTCTTTTTATACTTAAATCTCAATTTACAATGTAACTTAATTATAATCAATTTATTTATTTTCTTTTAAATATTTCTTTAAGCATCAAAAAGATATTTATAGTTCTAAATGTTATAAATATTTTAATAAAGAAAACACTTAAAGACTTTGCAACAAGAAAGTTAATCATTATTAAAATTAAATAATCTTTAATGATGTTTCTTAATGTTAATTATATAATAATTTAATAAATCACAATTATAGTTCATTAAATGTTTATCTTCTTATTATTTACTTATTTATAAAGCATTAACAATCTTCTCAATATTTAACTGTATCTCTTTTTTCTGAAGTTTCTGCAGATCTTTTTCAACATTAAGAAAGTTTTAAGTATTAATTACATTACAGATTATAATATATTTATTTAATAATATTTAAAGCAATATTTAAAACTGTTGCTCTGACTTAAATAAATTAATTATATTAAATATTAAGAAGCAGTGTTCTAGCTACTTCTATTGAGTCAATTAAAATTAACATTAAAAGCTAAGTAAAGTTTTTAACAATGTTAACTGCAGTCAACATTCTTAACTCTTTCAGATATAATCATCATGACTTATAGATACATAATTATAGAATTTCACTAGACAGCATAGTATAGCATAAATATCTTCTTTCTTTCAATAAATTATGAACTCAAATTAACAAGAAGCTTTTCAGAGAAAGTGTATACTTTTAGTGTATTGATAGCTTAATATACATCTTATTAAATAGATAAATAAGTATCTGCAGTAACTGAATACATAAGCTTAAACTGTTAAGCAAAATCAGCACTTTTAACAGCTTAATATGTGTCTTGTTAAATAGATAAATAAGCATCTGTAATAACTAAATATATAAGCTTAAATTGTTAAGCAAAATCAGTACTTTCAGCAGCTTAATATATATCTTGTTGAATAGATAAATAAGCATTTACAGTTACTCATCAGAAGTATTATTCTTTGACAGCTTAATAAAAGTCATTAAGATAAATAAGTATTTATTATTTCACAAAATAAGAGATATAAGACTTTTTTTATTTTATTTACATTATTTTTTATATATACATTGTTATTTTACTTTATTTACTTCTTATACTATATGTTAACTATCATCATCATAAACTTCAATAACTTCTTTATAAAGTAACAATTCATCTCAATTCTCACTTATAAGAACTGCAATCAATGATTTACTCTTATGCAGAGATGACTGATAAAAAAAGATTTATAAAATGTAATTAAAATCTTAGCAGTCAATACTTTCATTAATAAATTCTTATTTTCTCTCAGCAATCTTAACTTGAGAAGTCAGAAAACTGATGTAAAGATTTTATATTAATTTATTATCTACATCAATATAGATAATTAAGAATATTTAATAAACAAGATCAGTATAAAGAATGTTTAAGATGCTTTAAGATTTAAGTATAAGAAGAAGTTGTAGATGATGAGAAGACAGTATTTAATAAAGTTTATTGAATATAAGATGTTAAAAGATATATTCATTAAAGAAACATAAACTTATTTAAGTAAACTTAATAAAAAGATTACTACAATTCAGTCTGACATAATTAACTTATTTAAGTTAAAGCAATGATTTTAAACACTGCTTTAAGCATTATTAAATAAACATATTGTCAAAATGTCATGTCTCATTTCATTACCTTAGTGGTTCAGAGCTCTACAGAGGTTTTGAGAACATGCAGAGTTTGCTAAGATAAATAGTTTACTACAGATAAAAGTTTTTTCTTTTGCTGATTAAAGGTCTTCTTATAGGGTCACATTTTCATAGAGTAGCTAGACACTTATGATTATACATTCATTTCACTAGTCACTTCTTCTATGTTTGACAGGTTATGAGCTCAGATATATATTGATATTTATTTATTCATTAAGTCATTTGTTTCTATTCAAAACAGTAAAAGAAAAACATCTTGTTGTTGTCATTATTTTACAGACACTAGAAAGAGCTCTTTAAGGAATAAAGTGAATTTGACATATAACAAGAAGTTATTCACATCAAATCATTATAAATTCACAGATAAAATGATCAAAAACAATTCTTACAATCATTTCAAAGTCAGATCTTTACATCAGAAACAACTTCATTGTCAATTTAGATGTTCTCATCATACAAAATGACTACAATGTCATATGACCTCACATTTTCAAAAGTTACAAAACTTAAGAAGTCAGCAGACTACTCATTATGAAGAATGTCAATCAAATACAGTTTAATGAGTGCTGAATTATGAGATTTAGTAGTAAAGAGTGACATTGAACTCTTACTGAAGTCAGATGTTTTAAGTTAGTCAGTAATGACTGAAGAATTTATATCTGAAACAACAATGACTATATTGACAGTCTCAGCAGACATTACTTAAGCTGACTAAATTACACAAAACAATAAGATCACAGTCATCATTGTTCTTACTGTCAGCTTGAAGATCACTGTCATTATAGACAATATGAAAACAGCAAAAAAGATGTAAAATTATCTTATATATCTTTATCTATCTCACAGATTTAATCTCAAATATATTCTATTCAACAATTTATATATCTGTCAACTCAATCAATACTTCTCTGTTGATGCTTATATTCTAAAATATAAGACACTCTTACAAGAAATTGTGATCTTCAATCTCATCATTAATGAAACTTTGAAGATCATTACTTTTCTATTGAATTTAGAATTCTTCTACTCTCAATAAGTAATGATGAAATGCTTTAAGACTTATAATGTGATCTTAACTCTTAATGACTTAATCATTAAACTAATTGATGAAGAGTGTCTCAAAGAGAAGAATGAGAAGCTTGCTTTAATGAGTAAAAAGAAAAATTATAAAGACAAGAAGAAGAAGAATAAGAAGAGAAATGTTAATAAGAATAAGAATAAGAATGAGATGTACACTCACTGCAAGAAAGCAGTTCACTTCAAGAACAATTACTGAAAGTTATACTCAGAAAAGATGCCTGAAGAGCTAAAGAAGAAATAAGAGACTAAAAAGAAGAAAGAGAAAAAGAAAAAAAAGAAGAAATTCTTAAGTTTTGAAGACAAGTAATATAATGAGAACACAGTGATCTTGACTGCAGTAAAGAGCTATAGTCTTGTGATCAATAAGATGTCATGAATAGCTGACTTTAACACAACACAACATATGTGCTGTGATCTCTCTGCATTTAGCTCAATCAAAATGTTCAACAATGAATTTTCTATAAGAGAAGTGTCTGAAGTGATATACACTCAAAAAGTAGAAACAATCAACTTACAGCTAAAGAATAGTGATGAAAAGTCTTAAAATATCACTCTAATAGATATTTATCTTATGTCTAATATAAGGCTCAATCTCTTCTCAATTGAAATGACCAAAACAAAAGAGATATCAGTCAAAATCAAGAACAGATTACTATGTCTAAAGAACAAAGTAGAGAGTATACTTGATCATGTAGTATACAAAGATAAGCTATATTATCTTTAAATTTTAACAACAAGAAATTCTGTGAACAAGAATAAGGTTATGTCAGTCATTAAAGATAACAAGATCTTGAGAGCTACTTGACATCAATATCTTAATTGTATAGAGGATTCAAGTCTTAATAACATGTCAAAAAACTCTGAAATAGTGAGGCTCAACTTATAAGAATTTACAAAAACATCATTACACTTGTGTAATGTCTGCATAAGGGCAAATCAAAAGAAGAAGATCTTAAGAAAATCACAAAACTGAGTTACAAAGATAGCTGAACTGATTTACATTAATGTTGTTGATCTTGTTACATCAAAAGCATATGACAGATTCTTGTAATATATAGTCTTCATGAATGATCTTACTTGCTGACAATACATTTGTAATATGAAAATGAAAGGTCAGGTAAAAGACAAAATTGAATGGTTTCTTAACATGCTTTTTATTTAGATGAATCTACAAATTGCATAGATACAACTTGATAATGAAAAGGAATTTGAAGATAAGCTCATCATTAAATGATTATAAAGTCTCAGAATTATCTATGAAACAACAGTCTCTTATGAACTGAAGCAGAATGAGATGACAGAAAGAAGTAATAAACTTTTGACAGCAAAAGCTAGAATTATAATTCTGAATAGTGAAGTCTTTAAAACTTTATGGTCAGAGACTGTCAGAACAGCATGCTATCTTCTTAATTGATTCTCAACATTAGCTCTTAAAAACAACAAGATCTCAATTCAGCTACTGTTTGAATCTCTTAATAAGAATAGATCAGTGAATCTCATCAATTTTAGATATCTTTGATGTTTTAAATGCACAACATATATGTATATATCAAAGAAGATTCAAATGACAAGAACTAAATTTGAACCTTAAAGCAATAAGAGAATTCTTGTTAAATATAAAGAAAGAAATCAATATAAAGTATAACTTTCTGAAAAGAGAAAGGCAGACTGAGTAATTAAAGCAAGAAATGTGCAGTTTAATGAAGATTCATCAATCTATAATGTCAAAGTTGCAGTCTCAATTTCTAGAGTCACTCAACTTCACATCATTAGTGCAAAACAAGAAAGTATGCAGTTATTTTTCTTGTCTTCTTCTTAACTCTCATCATTGTCACTGTCTTTAGAGTATGTATCATCATACTTTTTCATACTGATATTGTCAAATCAGTTAGAAGAAATGAAGAAAGAGAAAAAAGATGTTATAAATATTTCTTTTATAATTGACAGATCAGTATCAGCTGAGTTTTAACACTCTAAAAGAGAGAGATAATTCTCTATAAAGCTAAAGCTCAAAGCAATCATGATCTATCTGATTGTGTTTGATGTGATTATCAATGTCATGAAAAAGAAAGAAGACTTTGAGAGTGAATTTTAGACATTTAAACAGGCAATTGCAAGTTATGAGTTGAAAGACTGAAAGAAAGCAATGAATAGTAAGTATAACTCATTAATGACTAACTTTACATGAACTCTAGAGGCATTATTATTTAATTGATGAGCTTTAAGAAATAAATGAATCTATTATTACAAAAGAGAACCTAATGACTCAATTTTACAGCATAAGACTCAATGAGTAGTCAAAGAATTTAAACAACAATTCAGAATTGATTACAAAGAGATCTTTGCAATGATTGTTAAATCAATGACTTATAAAGTTATCTTTATTATAGTTACATTTTACAACTACAAATTGAAACAAATGAATGTCAAAATGACTTTCTTACACAGTGATTTGAAAGAAGAAGTCTACATGATTTAACTTACTGAATATGAAAAAGAGAGAGACAAGATATATAAATTGAAAAAAGCTCTATATGAATTAAAATAGTCATCTTGTCTATAATATGAGATGATACATTGCTTTCTTGCTGATCTTGAATACACATAGATTCACACAGACAATAATGTGTTTAGAAAGAAAACTTTAATCATTGCTGTTTATGTTGACAATATTCTTTTATGTGAACTCAATAAGAACAAAATTCTAGATCTTAAGATTAAATTAAGTAATCATTTCAAAATGACTAACTGCAGAGCCTGTAAGCATTACTTAGAAATGCTAATTACACAAAACAGAACTCTATAAATTCTTATTCTGTTACAGAAAATCTATTTCACAGAGATGCTCAAAGACTTTAGTCTACAGAATGTTAAGACAGGCACAACTTCAATGAAACTCAGAGTCTATCTTACAAAGACTATCAGAACAGCTGAATCAGAGCTAATAACTTAATATTAAAAGGTCATAAAATCTTTTATGTATATCATGACACAAATGTAGCTTAACATCACATATATGATGTCAACTCTTAGTCAATTTGCACATAATTTTAACAACACACATTGAAAGACTCTGAAACAGATGTTTTAATATGTGCAGAGAACTCTAGACATTGTTTTTAAATATAAATTAAGTGAACAACTTAAATTACTAAAGTATTTGGACTTGAACTGAGGAGAAAACCTTGAATCAAGAAGATTCACATCAGAATATATATTTAAGATAATTAATGAATCAGTATTCTGAAGTTCAAAATGTCAAAAAATCATCATCTTATTCTTTTATGAAGTGAAATACATGACCTTAACAGAGACTACAAAGAAAGCAGTCTGAATAAAGAAATTACTTAAAGAGCTAAAGCTAAAGAGATTTGAGACAGTTACAATTTAAATGAACAATCAGAAAGCTATTGCTTTAATTAAGAACTTTAAGTTTCATGTTAGAACAAAACACATTGACATACATCATCACTTTATAAAAGAAGTTGAATTTTGCAGACTTATTTATCTCAATTACATTCTCACAAGCAACATAGTCATCAACAGGCTTACAAAGTCACTTCTAACACTGAAATTTACTTATTTTATCAATCTTATCAATTTAATCAATCACTAACAAAGGCTCTGTGATCTAGTGATAGAACAATTGAGATTTCAACATCTTAAAGATACTTGTTTGAATTGAGTCAGAGACATTTCAATATTGTCTTATTGACTTCTAGAGTTAATGAGACACTATGAGATTTTGTTTTTTATCTTACCTCACTGTTGCTGAAACAGCCTAAGAGAATGTGTCAAAACATCATGTCTCATTCTGTTATCTTAGTGATTTGAAGCTCTACAGAGGTTTTGAGAACATGCAGAGTTTGTTAAGACAAATAGTTTACTATAGATAAAAGTTTTTTCTTTTGTCAATTAAAGACCTTCTTATAGAGTTACATTTCCATAGAGTAGCTAGACACTTATGATTACATGTTCATTTCACTAGTCACTTCTTCTATGTTTGACACATATTATGATTTATAATGCAATTGATGCTTAAAACTCTTTTAATGTTGAAAAAGATCTACAGAAGCTTTAAAAAAAAGAGATATAGCTAAATATTAAGAAGATTATTAGCACTCTGTGAATGAGTAAACAGCAAGAAGATAAATATATAATGAATTATAATTGTAATTTATCAAATCATTATGTAATTAACATTAAGAAACATCATCAAAAATTATTTAACTTTAATAATGATTAACTTTCTTACTATAAAGTCTTTAAGTGTTTTCTCTGTCAAGATGTTCATAACATTCAGAACTGCAAATATCTTTTTAATACTTAAAGAAATATTTAAAAGAAGATAAACAAATTAATTGTAATTAAGTTACACTGTAAGTTGAGATTTAAATATAAAAAGAAAAGACATAAAATCTTTAATATAAAGATCAGTAATAATACTGTTTTCTTCTTTTTAAACTTTAAAGAGAAAAAGAAAATCAGCAATGAAATTGCTGCTTTATTTAAGAAAACTGTCAGTAAAATGCTTAAATTTAAATGAATTATAGACTTAAAATTCTTCTTATATATAATTAATTAATTTCAATTCTTCAGTAACTTTCTTATATATATGAGACATCAATAAATTAAAGTTAAAAAGAGACATTTATACTCTCATTATTGTAAAGTAATTATTATACAAATTAAATCAGAAAATTCTGTGAAACTGAGTTCAACACTTTATGTATCTGAACTTAAAGTTAATTTTTTCTTAAGAAAACAAATATGCAAAATAAAATTGTATAAAAGCTTTAATCAGTACAGTCTTTAGATGTATAATAAATGTAATAAAACTATAATAAAAGTCTTAAAGTAAAATAAAGTTTATCTAGTTAAATATATTGTAAAGAGTCTCAGTAAATTTACTTTAATATTTATTATATACACATCACACTCAGAGACTGTCTTTTCTACTGTTGCATTAAATGTAAATCTGCAAAATTAAACTTATAAGCATAATCTTATAATTAATTTTTTAAATATCAACACTGCATTATTAAATAAAAAAATTAAGACTTACAGACTTTAATACTAATAATTTGTTCATCTTAACTCTGTAAAGCTGCATAATCTTTATAAGATAACAATTCTTAAAAAGTTAATTCTCATTGCTGAGAACAGTAAGAATATATATGAGATTTATACTCTTATTAAGTTCATCAATAAATAAGATTACACTGTAAATAAAATAAAAATTAACATTCTTATTCTTATTTTCATTAACATATATGATTCATTATCTCTGTCATTTACTGAATATCAATACTTTCAAAAGATAGTAGATAATCACTCTTAAAAGATGTAAACAATATTGCTAAAGCAATGTAATGATATCTTATAGACATTATAGAAGTAATAATTAAAGACTGAACTTCAGATTGATGTAAAGATTCTTGTTGTGCAAAGTAACAATAAAATGAAGTTAAAATTCATTTTAAATGACTAATGCAAGTTCTTTAACATTACACTGCAGTACATAATGCTCTATATGTCAATTTAAAAGAACATTGCTAAAAGAATTATCTGAATCACTGAGAACTTAATGTGCATTATAATTAAAGAAATATAGTTATCAATAAAGTTCTAAGTATAGACAGCATAAACAGATGTTTATCTTTGCAATTAGATAGTAATTAATTCATTAATTAATGATAAGTAAATGATTTTTGAGAAAGCTTTCACTGATGTAAAGTCATTTATTAATTATGTTTATATATAAGAATGCAAATGCTACAGTTACATTAATTTAAAGTTACTATTTAATGATAGACATAACAAGTTCATAAATTAAGAATGAGTAAAAGTCTTTATAAATTACATTAAGAAAATTACAAAGCAGTATCTGCTTTAAGTTTTAGATCTTAAGTACATCATTAAAAGTTATGCTGTGAAGTTTATTAAAAATGAAAAAAAAAGACATCATTAATCTTAAATTACAACAGAAAATATTAAATATTCTTTTAGACAAAAAATTCATTAAACACTTATGAAAGAAGTCAATCTCTGTAAAGATTACAGTTTCAAATTAAGCATTTATGATTTAAAATAGTAAGATGCAGTTTAACTTAATTATAATTAAGATCAATAAGTTTTAAGATGAACAATATGAGATTAAGTTAACTGCAGTCAATTTAGATAAATTATTAAATAAAAAGATGAATATTAATTAAATTAAAATAATGATATTTAAAGAAGTCAGAACTTTTTTGTGCATTAAGATCTTAAAATAGAAGAGAAACAACAATAATAATTAAGATGTAAATAAGTTCTTAATTAAAATATTTAAAATTATACTAATATTTATGACATTCTCTGTAGATAAAGAAGATTTAACAATAATTAAATTTAATATTTTTATATTTATTATCTATGCTAAAGTAGTGAGAGACTCAATCTGAGAAGAAATGTAAAAAATGCTATTTATATAAAGCTGACAGCTTTAATAATAAATGAAATATGAGAAGAAACTGTGTCATTAAGAAGAGTCAACATTGTAATTAATAAATGAGTTTTTAAATTTAAACTGAACATTAATGAATTCTTAAATAAGTTTAAGACAAAACTTGTGACAAGAGACTTTTTATAAATATATAATATTAATTATAAAAATATCTTTATTTTCATTATTAAGTTTAACACTCTGTAAATCTTTCTAGTCATTGTTGCACTTAAGAATCTAAAGTGTTATTAAGTAAATGTTAATAATATCTTTACAGAATTCTTTCTAAAGAAAACAATCTATATAACATTTTTTTTTAAAATTAATATTATATCTAATTATATTCTATGCATACTGCACAGTCTCTATGATTTTAAGTAAGTCACATAGAATTAACATAAATAATATATTATTATTTGTTCTATTAACTCCCTATTCAGTCCCTATCTAGGTCTATGAGGGCGAAGCGCCTTTGCAAAGGAAAAACCCAAATGGAAAACCTTAGTCCCGCCCCGCAGGCGCTCCGCCGGC
>JAABUY010000774.1_pt1 | contig 51006 bp, 51 predicted proteins | sample 5560271 | NCBI WGS metagenome assembly JAABUY01 (sample SAMN10711886, study PRJNA513374) | rock metagenome | isolation source: Antarctica rocks | place: Antarctica: Victoria Land, University Valley | reverse complement strand
GTCAGGTAGCATCGTACGTCGGATGGTTTTCGTATCCTAGTATCCCCTGGAGGTCTCTTGGCTCTCCTGACAAGCAGAAGGTTCGTAGCCGGCAGCACGTACAGCTGGACCTCATCGCCAGCCAAATATCTACCTTATGTAAAGTGAATGATGAGTGAATGTGGGGGCTAGAAGGACGAAGGTACTTAAATAGAGGCTAAGCGAACGCCAGGTTGTCAAACTTTCAGCCTCGTTTCGTTACCTTAGTGGTTTCGGAGCCCTACGGAGGTTTTGGGAACATGCGGAGTTTGCTAGGGCAAACAGTTTGCTACAGATAAAAGTTTTTTCTTTTGTTGATTGAAGGCCTTCTTATAGGGCCACATTTCCATAGAGTAGCTAGACACTTATGATTACATGTTCATTTCACTAGTCACTTCTTCTATGTTTGACAGATTATGAGCTCAGATATATATTGATATTCATTTATTCATTAAGTCATTTGTTTCTATTTGAAATGGTGAAAGAAAAACACCTTGTTGTCACTGTTATTTTACAGACACTAGAAAGAGCCTTAAGAGATAAAGTAAATTCAATGTATAATGAGAAGTTATTCACACTAAACTGTTATAAATTCACAGATAAAACAGTTAAAAACAATTCTCACAATCATTTCAAAGTCAGATCTTTACATTGAAAACAACTCTATTATTAATTTAGATGTTCTCATCATACAAAATGACTACAATGTCATATGACCTCACATTTTCAAAAGTTATGAAACTCAAGAGGTTGACAAACTACTCATCATGAAGAACATTGATCAAATACAGCCTGATGAGTGCTGAATTATGAGATTTAATAGTAAAGAGTGACATTGAAATCTCATCAAAGCTAGATGTTTTGAGTTAGTCAGTAATGACTGAAGAATTCATATCTAAAACAATGATAACTACAACAACAGCCTTGATCAATGTCACTTAAGCTGACTGAATCACACAGAACAACAAGATCATAGTTATTATTGTTCTTATTGTCAGCTTGAAGGTCACTGTTGTCATAGACAACATGAAAACAGCAAAAGAGATGTAAAATCATCTTGTACATCTCTATTTATCTCACAGATTTAATCTTAAATACATTCTATTTAACAATTTATATGTCTGCCAACTCAATCAATACTTCTTTGTTGATGCTTATGCTCTGAAGTATAAGACACTCTTATGAGAAATCACAGCCTTCAGTCTCATCATTAATGAAATTCTGAAGATCATTACTTTTCTATTGAATCTAGAATTCTTCTATTCTCAATAAGTAATGATGAAACACTCTGAGACTCATAATGTGATTTCATTTCTTAATAACTTGATCACTGAACTAATTGATGAAGAGTGTCTCAAAGAGAGAAATGAGAAGCTTGTTCTAATGAGTAAAAAGAGAAATCATAAAGACAAGAAGAGAAAGAATAAGAAGAGAAATGCTGATAAGAACAAAAGTGAGAATGAGATATATACTTACTACAAGAAAGCAGTTCACTCTGAGAACAATTGCTGAAAGTTACACTCAGAAAAGATGCCTAAAGAGCTAAAGAAGAAGCAAGAGGCTAAAAAGAAGAAAGAGAAAGAGAAGAAAAAGAAGAAATTCTTAAGTTCTGAAGACAAGCAGTATAATGAGAATTCAGTAATCTTGACTGTGATAGAGAACTATAGTCTTGTGATTAATAAGATATCATGAATAGCTAACTTTGATGCAACATAATATATGTGCTGTGACCTCTCTGCATTTAGCTTGATCAAAATGTTCAACAACAGACTCTCTATAAGAGAAGTGTCTGAAGTGATATATGCTTAAGAAGTAGAAACAATCAACTTACAGCTAAAGAACAGTGATGAAAAGTCTTAAAATATCACTTTAATGAACATTTATTTTATGCCTAATATAGGGCTCAATCTCTTCTCAATTGAAATGGCCAAAATGAAAGAAATATCAGTCAAAATCAAGAACAGATTACTACATCTAAAGAACAAAGTAGAAAGTACACTTGACTATGTAGTACACAAAGACAAGCTATATTATCTTTAAACTTTAACAACAAGAAATCCTGTGAACAAGAATAAGGTTATGCCAGTTATTAAAGATAACAAGGTCTTGAGAGCTACTTGACATTAATATCTTAATTATATAGAGAATTCAAGTCTTAACAATGTGTCAAAGAATTCTGAAATAGTGAGACTCAACTTACAAGAACTTACAAAAACACTGTCACACTTGTGTGATGTCTGCATGAGGGCAAATCAAAAGAAAAAGATCTTAAGAAAATTACAAAATTGAGTTACAAAGATAACTAAACTGATTCACATTGACATTGTCAGTTCTGTCACATCAAAAGCATATGACAGATTCTTGTAATATATAGTCTTCATGAATGACCTTATCTGCTGACAATACATTTGTAATATAAAAATGAAAGGTCAGGTAAAAGATGAAATTGAATGGTTTCTTAATATGCTTTTTATTCAGATGAATCTATGAATTGCATGAGTATAACTTGACAATGAAAAGGAATTTGAAGATGAGCTCATAATTGAATGATTATGAAGTTTTAGAATTATCTATGAAACAACAGTTTCTTATGAACTGAAGCAGAACAGAGTGACAGAAAGAAGTAATGAGCTTCTGGCAGCAAAAGCTAGAACTATGATTCTGAATAGTGAAGTCTCTAAAACTCTATGATTAGAGACTGTCAGAACAGCATGCTATCTTCTTAATTAACTCTCAATGTCAGCTCTTAAGAACAACAAGATCTCAATTCAGCTACTGTTTGAATCTCTTAATAAGAATAGATCAGTGAACTTCATCAATCTTAGACATCTTTAATGTTTTAAATGCACAGCATATGTGCATATTTCAAAGAAGATCTGAACAACAGAGACTAAATTTGAATCCTGAAGCAATAAGAAAATTCTTGTTGAATATGAAGAAAGAAATCAATATAGAGTATGACTTTCTGAAAAGAAGAAGGCAGACTGAGTAATCAGAGCAAGAGATGTGCAGTTTAATGAAGATTCATCAATCTATGATATTGAAGTTGCAGTCTCAATTTCTGAAGTCACTTAACTTCACATTGTTAGTGCAGAACAAAAGAATGTACAGCTATCTTTCTTGTCTCTATCTTAACTTTTATCATTGTCATTATCTTCAAAGTATGTGTCATCATACCCTCTCATACTGATATTGCCAAATCAGTTAGAAGAAATGAAGAAAGAGAAAGAAGATGTTATGAATATTCTCTTTACAATTAATAAATCAGTATCAGCTAAGTCTTGATGCTCTGAAAGAGAGAGATGACTCTCTATAAAGCTAAAGCTTGAAGCAATCATGACTTATCTGATCATGTTTGATGCAATCATCAATGTCATAGAAAAGAAAGAAGACTCTGAGAGTGAATCTTAGATGTTTAAATAGACAATTACAAGTCATGAGTTGAAAGACTGAAAGAAAGCAATGAATAGTGAGTATAATTTGTTAATGACTAACTTCACATGAACTCTAGAGATGTTGTTATCTAATTGATGAGCTTTAAAGAGCAAATGAATCTATCATTACAAAAGAGAATCTGATGACTCAATTCTATGACATAAGACTTAATGAGTAGTCAAAGAATTTGAACAACAATTTAGAATTAACTACAAAGAGACCTTTGCAATGATTGTCAAATCAATGACTTATAAAGTTATCTTTGTCATAGCTGTGTTTTATGACTATGAATTGAAACAAATAAACATCAAAATGACTTTCTTACACAGTGATTTGAAAGAAGAAGTCTATGTAATTCAACTTAATGAATATGAGAAGAAGAAAGAAAAGATGTATAAATTGAAGAAAGCTCTATATAAGTTAAAACAGTTCTCTCATCTTTAATATAAGATGATGTACCAATTTCTTGACAGCCTTAAATACACATGGATTCATGCAGACAATAATGTGTTTAGAAACAGTATTCTATTTGTTGCTGTATATGTTGATGATATTCTTATATGCAGATCAGATAAGAACAAAATTCTAGATCTTAAGATTAAATTGAGTAATCATTTCAAAATGACTGACTGCAGAGTGTGTAAGCATTACTTAAAAATGCTAGTTACACAAAACAGAATTCTATAAACACTTACTCTGTCTCAGAAGATCTATCTTACAGAAATACTTAAAGACTTTAATTTACAGAATGTCAAGGCAGTTACAACTTCAATGAAACTCAGGATCTATCTTACAAAGACTATCAGAACAGCTGAATCAGAGCTAATAACTTAATATTAGAAGGTTATAGAATCTCTTATGTACATTATGACACAAACTCAACTCAACATTGCATATACAGTGTCAACTCTTAGCCAGTTTGCACATAACTTTAACAACATACATTGAAAGGCTCTAAAGCAGGTATTTTAATATGTGTAAGAAATTCTAGATGTTGTTCTTGAGTACAAATTGAGTGAACAACTCAAATTACTAGAATATTTGAACTTAGACTGAGGAAAAGATCTCAAATCAAGAAGATTCACATCAGAATATATGTTTAAGATGATTAATGAATCAGTATTCTGAAGTTTAAAATGCCAGAAAATAGTCATCTTATTCTCTTGTGAAGTGAAGTACATGGCCTTAACAGAGGCTACAAAGAAAGCAGTCTGAATAAAGAGATTACTTAAAGAGCTAAAGCTAAAGAGGTTCAGGACAGTCACAATTTAAATGAACAATCAGGAAGCTATTGCTTTGATCAAGAACTCTGAGTTTCATGTCTGTACAAAGCACATTGACATACATCATCACTTCATAAGAGAAGTCAAATCCTGCAGGCTTATTCACCTTGATTACATTCTCACAAGCAACATAGTTGTCAACAGACTTACAAAGTCACTTCTGACACTGAAATTCACTCATTTTACAAATCTTATGGGCCTCATCAGTCAGTGAAAGGCCTTGTGATCTAATGATATGACACTTGAGTTCAAAACTTAAGAGGCATCTGTTCAAATTGAATCAGGGACATGACACATCTTTCTCAACTCTATGAGTGAAGAAAGTGTGCCTCCATTTTCTATCTCATTGTTGTTGAAATGGGCTGAGGGGGTGTGTCAAACTTTCAGCCTCGTTTCGTTATCTTAGTGGTTTCGGAGCCCTACGGAGGTTTCGGGAACATGCGGAGTTTGCTAGGGCAAACAGTTTGCTATGGATAAAAGTTTTTTCTTTTGCCGATTGAAGGCCTTCTTATAGGGCCACATTTCCATAGAGTAGCTAGACACTTATGATTACACGTTCATTCCACTAGCCACTCCTCCTATGTTTGACACGGGTAAGCGTCACAAGCCTTAATGGCTAAGCGAAAGCGAATAGCCGCATGTTTCCTTCACAATTGTCTTCACAAGCCTATCCACCCTCACTAGGTACTCTTCTTTTCAAGCACCTACCACAGTGTCGATATTTGATTATTTGTCAACACCATATTAAGCCTATATCTTCTGATTATTATAGAATTAGGATATGACGATCTGAGATTCATATTCGTCAAAATCAGTCTGAATTATGCTTGTGGTGTTGATATAGCTTGTTGAAGTGCTCTGGTTTATATGTGCTTGTCTGTCCACTTCTCAGTGGTGTTTCGCCCGCATTCGGTCATCTGGCTGTACCTAAGGTGTTAGTAGCGGGACTGTATGAGGCTGATAGTACCTTACTGGTGGAGAGATTGAAGCGAGCGTTGTGCCCCTCTTTCTCTTTCTCTTCCTGTTTTCTTTCTTCTCTCCTTATTTTAATTCCCTTTCCATCGCCTTCGTCAATCGTTCGAGTTGTATGGATTGCCATGTACTGTGCCACTGGCCCGGGTGTCAAATCAATACATGAAGCATGGATATGGTGAGTTGACGAGGCTCGCAGCTTGAAATCCTCGGATGACAATCCCGCCTTAATAAGACTAACTATGCGGCATCGATTAGTTTCGCAAGCACAGGGAGAAGCTGAACCGGTATCGCTCTGAAGAAGACCAAGTCAGAGATAGCGACGATGAGCAAGCAGATAGTGTCGCTTTTGATGCCCGGCCAGCTGGGGCTCAAAAGAAACGCGCTTCTGAGCCTCTTATCCGCTACACTTCTACACTAGGACATGCGTGGGATTCGGATAGCCAAATACGACGAAACGTGTCTGTTGCTGGATCTGAGTTTCTGGCATCGAGCTCACAGGTTGGGCCTCGTTCGAATCTGACTGACCCTTTGGGCTTGACGTTGGTGTACGCCTATCCGGACCCCGCATTGGAGTTGATATTCCTTCATGGTTTAGGTGGAACATCAAGAGGAACATGGTCATGGGAACGTGATCCAGTGAACTTTTGGCCACCATGGCTCATTGAGGACTCGGAGCTCTCCAGAACGAGAATTTTCACCTTTGGATATAACGCTGCTTTTGCAGGGCAGTACACCTCTCTCAACATTCTTGATTTTGCAAAAGACCTTCTCTTTCGGATGAAAACACATTCAGGAGGGTATCAGCAGGATAGTACACCAATCGGAAAGGTTTGTTCCCAATGTTCTCCAAACTGTATAACTCACTAAGATTAGTTCCCAGTTTCCAATTATCTTTGTAGCACATTCAATGGGAGGCCTCGTTGTAAAAAGGTATGTCAATGACCGTCTCTGTACTTTAGCCAAACTGAGACCCTGTAGGCATATATCATCGGCAAGTCTGACCAGCAGTATACTGATATGATTGCACGTGTATCAGCGATGGTCTTTCTTGCTACACCGCACAAAGGCTCAGGATACGCTCAAATTCTTAACAGTATACTTCGAACATCGCCTGGTGTGACTGCAAAAGCTTATGTTTGGCAGAGTTGGAAAAGAATTCTAGCTCTCTGCAAGATGTTAATGAGCAATTCCGAAACGTCTGTGGAGATCTGGCACTTGTCTCTTTCTATGAAACCTTGAAAACCAGCCTTGGGGCAGGTGTCAAGAGAATGGTTGGTGCACAATCTGCTAACTACCTCGACTTCGGCTCATGACTATTCTGATCGAGACAGATTGTGGACAAGGATTCCGCACTTCTGGAATATCCTGGCGAAACCTCAAGCCCTCTGATCGCAGATCATCATGGCATGGCGAAGTTCAAAAATCTCCTCGACACAAACTACAGCAACGTCAAAAATGTATTGAGATGGCTGATGAGGAAAATTGTTGGCGAAGACACATCAGAGCACGGTGAGTTTCCTTTAAGATCAATGACCTCGTGAGAACTTACCACTGAGTATTGCCAAAGATTCCACTTTTCAAGATAGTCAGGTAGTCATGAATACCTCGAAACTCTCTATAACTTCGTCAAGCGAACTGCCTGTTGAGAAGCGGCTTGTTAACCTCCTAGGGATATCTGAGAACGCCGAAGATGACCTGGATTTCCTCACAGATAGGGAAATGCAAGGTTCTTGTCAATGGCTTCTACAAAGGCAAGCTTTTCAGGACTGGGCTGCAGACAGCCCGAACACGTCTGGAATCTTATGGCTTACCGGGATTCCTGGGTCAGGAAAGTCCATACTGGCGAGTTTCATCATAGCTTTGCTCAAAAAAGGTCCTTTGCTGGGACCTGTCACTATCATTTCTTCCTCATGGGTCATCAGACAAAGCGACCGCTTTCGTATCTTCTTCGAAGTGTTGCTCTACAGGCAGCATTGTCTCACAAGGCCTTCTGCTCACGGCTTTTAGAACTTCACGAAAACACTGGAATCAATTTCAGCCAACAGAAAGCCATCATAATCTGGGAGAAGATCTTTGAGGGAATTCTATTTCGATTACCCTCTCAAGACCCACTCTTTTGGGTGTTCGACGGTCTAGATGAGGCTGAATCACTCACAGAACTGATAAGATTTCTTTCAAAATTGAAGGCCGCTACTAGAATCAATGTACTTCTTGTGAGTCGGGCAACGAAAGATCTTTTGAAAGACATCAATCATTATTTGCCGACAACTGTTCATGAGACTATCTCTGCTGATGATACTGTGGATGACATTCGAGACTATGTGCGCTCATCCATTCAACGAATCTTACCCAGCAATCATACACAAGATGAGGTGGTGCAAGAGATTCTGTCCAAAGCATCAGGATCTTTTTTGTGGGTTAAGTTGGCTTTGGAACGGATCAGGGATAACTGGTATACCAAGGATGACATTCAAGCTGCACTTACCGAGATTCCCGAAGGGATGGAACCACTGTACGAAAGGATGATTGAGATCATCGCCGGTCAAGATTCAAAGCCTCGTGAGATGGCTACTCGGATACTTACATGGGTTGCATGTTCGTTTAGACCTCTCGAAATAGCTGATCTTGAAGTCGCCCTGAACCCGGAATTCAGAGACTTTGTCAGCCTTAAACACACGGTCAAGGAAATATGTGGGCAATTTGTGGTAGTGAATAAGTCAAGAATCACCCTTATTCATCAGACAGCAGCTCACTTTTTGCTTCGGAAGACGTCAGATCTGCCGATCAGAATAGAAGAGAGCGAAGGTCACAGGCACATTGCCATTGTCTGCATCGATTTCCTCTCGGATACTTCTAAATGGCGACGAGTCTTCTCCACGGTTCAAGCATATCGACAATCAAACTCTCCGTTGGTCGGTGTCGCAGTCTTCGACGAATACCCATTTCTAGCCTATGCGTTGTCGTTTTGGGCCTATCATGTCAGCCTTGCTTCCCTAGATTCAGAAGATGTTTTAGCAATTGTCTTGGCATTCTTGGAGACTAATTGTCTTCTCTGGATCAATGGCGCTGCTTTGTTCCAAAATCTCCGCATCTTAACGCAAGCAGCTCAACATCTTAAAACATATGTCAAGAGAAGAGCATATGCCGCTGCGAAGCGACCGTCAACAAGCTTAACGCTGGCTCGTGATGGTGAATACGCCAATGGGCGAATGATCTCATCCGTGTGGTTGGGCGTTTCGGAAACAACGTTGCTGAAAACCCGTCCTCCATTCACAAACATGTCGTACCTTTCTGCCCTAAGGACTCCATTATCAGCAGGTCTTTCAGCCATGTAGGTCAATTAATGTTCTCGGTGACGGGCATGTCCTCAAACAACTGGGATGACTGTTTGGCAAGGCTGACCATGGGCGAGGACCAAACAACTTCTAAGGTGTTTTGCAAGGACACATTCTTCGTTACTCTTGTGGGCATTGACAGCACTCTCATAGTGTGGGACTCCGACACTTGTGAAGAGATAAGAAGGTTTACTCACATGGAATACGTCACTCACATGACCAGCAGTAAAACATCAAATCTCGTTGCTACAGCAGGATTTAAGACGACGCGGATATGGGACATCACTACAGGCGAGGAATTGTTTCGTTTGCCCAAGGAGCGTCGCCATCACACCAGAGCACTTGCGTTTGGAGCAAATGATGATGAGATCCTTATTGCTTATGACGACTGTTCTGTACAGTGCTTTGACTTGGTGACAGCTCAGGAGAATTGGCGATTCTTAGCGAAAGAGCCAGGTTCTCAGGATCACAACTGTGCGCGGTATATGGCTTTCAGTCCAGATTTGACACAGATTGCTATAGTTTTTCGTGGCAGGCCTGTGGTGGTGTGGACGATTCAACACTCGTCTTTCACATACATACCGCCAAAAAGATGCGTTCTGACAGAAGATGATATGCGGTCAGCAGTCGAAGGTGACGCGTGGAACGCCCCGGAAGTGGCGTTGTGGCAGCCAGGCACTGACCACCTTCTGATTCTGTATGAGGACACGAAGATTGTCGACTGGAATGTTGCAGACGACGAGCAAATGCAATATGATCACATGGGTGCACGAGGGATGGTCCTGAGTCCAGATGGGAATCTTCTCCTTACAAGCGACGTGAACGGAACACTGAGTATCTGGATGGTTCCTGAATACCGGCTCACCTATCAGCTCAAGTACGAAGAGCTTGTGACAGACTTGGCCTTCTCGCCTGATGGGACTCGGTTTTATGACATTCGTGGAACATTCTGCAATGTTTGGGAACCAGATGCCCTTATTCGACCTAGTGATCTTGATCATGAGGATATGTCAAGTAACTACGAGAGCATCACTTCAGTACCAGTGATATCACAAGACAACAACACTCGCGTGCCAATCACCGCATTGGTTTGCGATTCTTCTGACAAGTTTTACTGCTGTGGAAAGGAGGATGGTACCGTTGTGATGTATAATATCCCAGAGGGAAAGAAAGTACGGAAAATTATCAGCCACTCCTCCTCGGTCTCGGTCATCAAACTCGCATGGTCTGCTTCAGAGAAATATCTCGCATCTGCAGATGACTCTGGACGTATTATCGCAAAACGACTCGAATCACCTGCCAGCGTGAGAGATAAGTGGGCCGTTTATCCGCTATTCGAAATACGTGTCGACGAAGCATTCGAACAATTTCTCTTCAGCAGTCGCGAGGATTTTCTCCTCATTGCTGGCCGAACTACTGCCTGTGTCATGAATCTGAGGACAAAAGAAGAGCTTTGTCATACTCGTCATCCACGTTCGATGGACGGAGTGTGGATCAATCATCCTACAGACCCAACAGTTTTGGTCAGGATCGAAGCCGGTCAAGAGCGCCAATATCTGTGGAAGACCCTTGAACCGAAAGATGAACCGATCTGTCCCTCGCCAGAAGTCGTTGATCTGGCTGACTCCTCTTACACGGTCCGACGAACGATGCATGTTCGAGGCCACTGGCTGGTCCTCGAAATCGTGGCTACCAGCCGCAACTATGTTGGCTCCCAGAATCGACACATAGAGGTGCTCGATCTGCACAAACTGCAGAGTTCAAGGCCCATCGAGACCTCGAGGAGGCAGCGGATCGACGGGCTTGCCAAACATGTCCGACGTCTGATCGGATGCTTCCAGGACCGAATTGTGTTCATGGATCACCAGTTCTGGCTCTGCACGTGGGCAGTCGAGCCGGTGTATAGCAAGCATAAACGGCATTTCTTTCTTTCCAAAGATTGGTTGAGTCCGACGGCCTTGACCTTGATCGCTCTGAATAAATTGGGAACGTTACTGTGTCCGAGGAACGGAGAGGTGGCGATTGTACGATCGGGCTTGAAACATTGAAAGGCGAGCATCGTCAACAGAGGTGTGGCACATCTATGAAGAGCGAGGCAAAGAAAGCAGATCGGCGGCGGGTAGGAAGGGAGTCGAGAGTGCTGTGGATGGTTGATGAAGGATGGAATAATACCATGTTCAGAGTTGGGGGGGCTCCCTGAGCGATAGAAATCTTGTAGACGTTCGACGATGATTGCTGAAAACCTCGGGATCCGGCGAGAGAGAAGAACCTAAGTTAGGCGCTTACCACCGAGTGGTGATGATCGTGCGTCAGATTACAGTGGAAAGAATCTATGAGAAACAAATGGGAGCTCTCCCTTTCTGCTACATTCGACGATACTATCTGGAAAGCTCTGACTCTCGTTGGGTGGAAGTAGTATCATCAGGATGATGGATCAAAAACTGCTGAGGTCCTCTATGAGAACGGGAGCTCTCCCCCTTCGTGCTACGTTCGACGATAATCAGGAAAGCTGTCCGATCAAGTTAGTGTGGTTTGATGGGCTGGCGTGTAGTACGACTGCTCTCTCACCACATACGGCAGCAGAAAGTGTATTGTTAACTTGGTCATTCTGACTACTAGTACCTACTCAGTAACTAATCAATCTTCGTTCCTTCCGCTCCTCTGTTCAGAACCAGCACATACAGTTGTGGTTTCACATCTCACCATTGCCGTCGCCGCGCAAACGAAAAGTAAAGAAAGTAAAGAAAGCGAGATGGTGGTTGATCCATGTAGAGATGCTTCGGTCATAGCGTCCTGAAAACCTCTATTTGTCCTTCCGCCCAAGACTTAACAGACGATACCATGACTCGTTCAACACTTCGCCCGGTGAGATAGAGCAACCACCAACGTTTTAAACACCCATTTGCCTCTCCACTCATTCAACATCGGCACATGAGAGAAACTCGGGCGGGCGATCTCTAGTAGAATAAGCGATCACATCCATGAAGCAGACGACCCAAGCCGTCCGGGAAAAGGAAGCAAGCAAAACGAGGGATGGGATCTTCTACCAGTAGCGAGGGCGTTCGTCGTAGCCTCCATATACACGACCCGGACTCCTCGGTCTCGGCGGACGATCATAAGGCCTATCATGCCCGTTCATGTACGGGTCGGGCTCGTAACCACGACGTGGCATTGGACCACGCGCCTCGTATGGGTCTTCGGGGTATGCACGGCGTGGGGGAGGGTAGTCTTCCGGTGGTCCTCTCGTCACACGCGGAGGAGAGCGGTAACGGGAGTCGTAGTAGTCGCGACGAGGAGATCGATCCCGGTACTCATAACGACGAGGGCTGTATCCACGAGGTGGGGCACGACGATCATAATCATCCCCAGCCGGAGGGTATCCACGGCGGTTAGGGGAGCGAGAACGTCCAAAGCGTTCGCGTGGGCGCTCTTCTTGCGTCTATCCACCTGTGGTGAGTTTTGAGGGTGAGTGAGATGGTCAGGGGTAAGCTTACATCGGGTGTGCAAGTTACACGCGCGCCTTTGAACTCGCGACCGTCCAGCCTTTCCACAGCCGTTTTTAGGTCCGCGGCGCTCTCAAACTCGACAAACCTGATCAAGTCAGTGATATACTAGGCTGTCTCCGGGAAACGTAAGACTCACCCCTTGCCGTCGCGTTCACGACCGGTCTCCGAATAGACGACGTCAAGTCCGGGTTGACGAGCAAAGTCTTTGAGGTCCTATAGGTCCTGCGTAAGTCCAAAGTCCAGTCCTTGCGTGACACGTGTGGCTGCAATCCCCAAAGCCGAAAGGGTCCAGCCCAGCTCTAGACCAGTATATGATAGCCTTGAAGCATGATAAATATAGAGCGGACCGAATGGTTATAGGCCAAGGGATGTGAAAATGCCCCTGTCAGAGAAGGTACAAGATCCAAGGAGACGAATATGATGGCCACATGCAACAGGTAAGCAATCCAGAGAGAACATAACGGGCGTTAGACCAAGCTTAAGCTGGAGTCAAGCGTCCCGTCTCGTAGGAGGTGGCAGTGGCCGACGAAGGAACACCTCCCGACCTAGACATACGCAGATGCAAACCAAGTCTGGAGATCATACATCTTGGAGTATTATCATGGCTCCAAACAGAAAAGGTTCCATAGTTGATGGATCCAACCAATGAAGAACGGAGTGGAGTTTATCTAACCTGCCAGCTGGTTTCGCCCGGGAGCCCTGAGATTTGCATACGGTACGCAGTGCGCCTTGGCCGGGGAGCGGTACGATCGGGAGCAGCAAAAGTATCGCGGTGACGAGGTCCACGTGCGAACTGCACAGTCAAGCGCTCTCCCATAAAGTCGGATCCATCTCATACCATATGTTAGTAAAGCACAGGACAGTCATGCAGCGCTCATGACCTACGGAAAGCTGCACATATATAATCAGTCAGAGCACAACCCCAGGGTCGGACACAGATAGGAGTATAACTCACCGGGAACCACATCTCGGGCATCCATGGCATCCTTGTATTCAATGAAACCAAAGCCATTCATGAGCTTGATCTCAGTAATCTCGCCAGTGCCATGAGTGTTGAAATGAGCTTCAACATCCGTCTTGGTGGCTGTAGTGGAGGAATCCATCAGTGATCTGATCGACGTGGAGTGGAAACATCCCGTATCCATGAATATAAAGGTCGCGAGATCCAGATACCAGACGACATCTTCTGGGCCGCAGATCGGACGGAATCCCAAACGGAACGATAGAGATGATCAGGCTTGCGTACCATTGCGGGGAAGATTGCCCAGGTAAAGACGCGTGGATGACACCTCCGTCATGATGGCTGTTCCTTGAAGCTGTCGGTCGCAACTGAGCGGATCAACCCGGCGCCACGGTGCTCAAAAGTTGGCAGATGGACAAACCAGGAGCGAGAGTCGATGGTTTTCAGAAAAGTGAGGCAAGATACCAGGTACGGTCACGGAGATAGTTTTCGATCCCTGCTAGACAAAAATTGATATGGTACTACAACCTGGATGGACAAGCCGTGGTGGGGGCGTAATGGTGAAAGACTCAAAGGATGGAAGGTGGTGTGTAAGTTAATGCACTGCTGGCTGTACGGTCGCCTTGCCAAGCCATTTTGGGCACGATGGCCGGGCGTAGAGAAAAAGAGCCTCAACTCGTACGACTCAAGACGGCACAGACCGCAGACACTTCTAGATTCTCATGGACTCAGCATTCGGCTCTCGTCACCGCACACGAATAGTCTCTCTCTCTGGACCAGGGCCATTGTAAACCTGGTACAAACTGATTGCATAGGCAAATATGTACACCTGCAGGAGTTTCCAATATGTACAAGAAAAGCAGCCACAATGGGGGAAACCAACGGAATCCTACAAAATAGGCCGCCGGCCGCTCGATACCTTACTATACAGCTAATGCAGTTCAGCAGTCGTTCCCTTCAAGTGTGAAATGCCCTAAGTCAAATAGTACTTCGGACCTTCCCCGCCTTGTGGGACCCTCCAGGTTATATCTTGACTCGGATCCTTGATATCACACGTCTTGCAGTGAATACAACTGGGAATCATCAGCAGTCTCCTCACGTCAGATGCATCGAGAAACTCACTTCTGAGCATTGATCTGAAATCTCACTCCAAGATCCTTCTCGGCGTCCTCGACATACTCATACACCCCTGCTGGGCAGAACCGATTCTCGACTCCCTTATATTTCGGCCACTCCATCTCCGCGTGTTTATCCCAGTCTTCCACCTCCAGATGTACAGGTTGATCCTCTTCATGGTTGGTGCCTGTCCGTGAAACGCTTGTGAGAATATCGAAGCTTATCTTGCCATCTGGCTTCGGGTACTCGATCTTCTTGCATTCGTCGGCAAGCTTAGTAGCACCGTAGTCCGTGCCGCCATGCTTAAGCGTCCATGGTGTTTTCCCCTTGAACAAGTACGCTTCCAAACCGGAGTACATTATGCCACCGTAGATGCCCAAGGCTGAATGGAAGGACGGCCGCATGTTTCGGACTTGCTTCAGCTCGCTCCATATGGTAGACTCACGGAGGGCGTCCTCATAATCGTAGAGAAAGACTGTGTTGTCATCCGACGTTGTGAGTGCGGAGTAAGCTGCCTGTGCTGCTAGCATGCCCGATCTCATAGACGTGTGGGTCCCCTTTATCTTTGGTACATTCAGGAATCCGGCCGAGTCTCCTATTAAAGCCCCTCCTGGGAAGGCACACTTCGGTATCGACTGGAAACCACCCTCGTTCAGTGTTCGAGCCCCATAGGAGAGGCATTTGCCACCCTCAATTACCGATTTGTATAAGGAATGGTGCTTGAGCTTTTGAAACTCCCCATATGGGGATAGCCAAGGATTTGGATAATCCAAACCCACCACAAGGCCCAAGCTCACAAGATTATCTCCAAAGTGGTACATCCAACCACCACCGTAGGTATCCCTCGGTAACGGATACCCCATGGAATGGACGATCTGCCCTTTGTTAAACTTTTCCGGTTGCACCTCCCAAACCTCTTTCAGGCCGAGGGCATACGTCTGCGGCTGACTATCTCTTCGCATGTCGAACTTCTTCGTAACTTGCTTGGTCAAACTACCATGGCAGCCTTCAGCAAGTAAGGTGACCCTTGCCTTAAACTCCATGCCCCGTTCGAACGACGGTTTCAGCTTCCCATCTCTCCCAATCCCAACATCATTTGTTGCCACTCCTTTTACTGAGCCGTCCAGCTTCTTGTAGAGCAGTTCGCTGGCGGCGAATCCCGGGTAGACCTCAACACCAATCTCCTCGGCCCTTTCCGCAAGCCACTTGCAGAACTGATTCAAACTTATAATGTAGTTGCCATGGTTGTTCATCTGCGGCGGCGCAGGTATCGGTATCGAAATACTCTTGGTAAGGAAGCGCATCTTGTCTCCAGTAGCAGGTGTGACATGTTCAAAGCGGTTAGGGTTATCTTCGGAGAGCCAGTCTGGCAAGAGTTCCTTGATGGCGGAAGGCTCGATAACGCTACCCGAAAGAACATGATCACCAATTTCGCCGGCCTTCTCGAGGAGGAGCACTCGGAAGTCTTCATTGCCGGCTTCGTTCGCAAGCTGTTTGAGACGAATGGCAGCGCTCAATCCGGCAGGACCTAAATCTGGCTCAGCGACCAATCAATCCCAATCCGAAGAGCCGTGGCTGACCTCCGCCTACGATGCAAACATCGACCTCTTCGCTCTCCCGATATTGCAGACGTGGATCTAGAGACTCATTTACTTGGGCCAACGTCCTGACCGGCGTTGTCGATATTGCTCTTTTCCGTTCAGCGATAGCGATAGACCGCGGGTTCCCCGCTATACAATGCCGCCGCGGAGGGGCAAATAGTGACTGCGATCTGGTAGCTGTTCTTGAGACCCCGGCTGAACTTGTAAAGCTACGCCTTGCCAAAGGCAGAGTGAAGGCTCTATAGAGCATTGTTCATTAGAGATAGGTGCGGAGCATCATAAATCATGTAATGTATATACCTTACCAACCGTGGGTAACCGAGTCACGAACCCGCTCGGCGATTAAGCTTCCGCCGACACGAGGCTGTGCGATTGTGAAACTCTCGCGTCCATGATTACGTAATCCTTTACAGCATAGGGTACATCAACAGAGCGAGAGATCGAGCTCAAACCCCTTCTGCATGTTACGAGGAAGAAGCGATCGATGCTGGAAACTAAGATCCCATAGCCTCTCCAACTCCACAGAAACCAGGCAAGAAGAAACCACCATGTCCGACACAATCTACCTCCGCAACCTCCACCTCAACGCCGCCATCGGGCCCGACAGATGGCACCGCTCCGGCAAAGAACAACCTGTCGTCCTCTCTCTGCGACTGACCCACAATGTCGTCAGCGCCGCTGCCAAAGACGACGTCGACATGACACTGAATTACGGGATCTTGTGTAAACAAGTTACGCAGTTCGTCTGCGGATACCAGGGAAAATGGGCACTGAACGAGTGCGCTTACGAAGTGGGAAAGTTGGCCGTGACGTGGGCGAAGCAAGAAACGTGGGGCGAGCTAAAGGACACCAAAATCGACATCTTACTGCCCAAAGGCGCGTTACGAGTCGAGGGTGGATTGGGGATCGAGGTTTCGATGCAAGGCTACCAAGTCAAGGCCCAGACTCTGGTGGTCAAAGAACTGAGAGTGCCGTGCATTATTGGCGTCAATGACCACGAGAAGGTGGAGAAACAGATGGTGGTGATAGACCTAAGGATGACGGGTGTTCGACGGGAAGACTTGGTGTTAAACGGGCAGTCGATAGCGAAGGCTGTTGCAGAGGTGAGCCAGCAAAGTCATAATATGTTGATGGTAAATGTTGCCCGGAGGCTGATGCAGAGACAGCATGTCGAGGGCTCTGCGTACGAAACTATCGAAGCTCTGGCGACGTTCATCGCGAGGATAATATGTATGGACTTCCACGTAGAGCTCGTCACTGTGGCCGTCGAGAAGCCGAGCGCACTCCCTTTTGTCGACGGAGCGGGCGTCGAAATCACCAGGGATCAAGACTTCTTTCGGAAAACCGATGTCTGGCAGATGAACTCCTCTTGAGGAAGCGCTTCATCGAAAGAATGTAGGGTCTGCACCACACTGCAATGGAATACCATCACCGACGGCGACGGTCGGACTAGCCGAGTGCACTTTGCATTGTACGCGAAGCATTCGCGAAGGTGCCAATAGACCTAGGGCTAGGTTTGACGGGCGGATGGGTAGGGATCAGTCCCGAAGTGATACCCAAGCAGCAACTGGCACTTCCTCCTCTCAGCCGACAGTGCCAGCATCGACATTACAGGAAATCAACACCACCTCCGCCATGCAAAACTTTAGAATCTGCCCACGGAAACAGCCCTCACCATCCCCGCCATCGAGCGTATCTCTTGCTCCGGCATTCCCCCCATACCATCGACGCAATAGTCATCACACTGCATTCGACCGTCGCCCGTCTTGCAGCCATGCTCAAGAACCCTCCAACTCCAACCCCGCCCATTAGCCGGCCGTTAGCATTCCGACGGAATGCCATCAAGGAGGCATATATGTGGAGAAGTTGTCGCGTGTTGGATGAAGGACGTCTGGAGATGTTGTGGACATGAAAAGAAAAGCCATACATCTTGCTTAGCCTAATTGGGCATGATGATGATGATGATGATGCTCAGTCAATTCCGGTGAACCTATACGAAGCTACCTATAAACATGGCTGCAATGAGAAGATAAGGGTTCACCATACCACAGACATATCACCCAACTACTTATGGTGAGTATAAAGGTGGCACATTGCACTGGAGGACCAGTGCATGGGAAGGGAGGCGATTGTCACGATGTGCAGTCACACACGACGACGTTGTCAGCACCTTATGTAACCACAGCGAAGCATTAGTTGTTAGTCTTCATCAATACACGACCCCAATTTTGGACTTCATCAAATCGTACCGTAATATGGCGTAGCGTCTCACCTTGCCGCACACCTTCCTCATTAGCCTCTTGTCAATCGTATGCTTCTGGGGACTACGATTACATTCAGCGTCAAAAGGAAGTCCATTGCGATGACAGTCCCACGGCACGAGCTGCGGTTTAATCAACTCTCAATTGAATAGATTACTTGTTCACGCCCGCAACTGTTTTGTGCAACAGATCTGCCAAGCAAAGAGCGCCAACGGCGACTACCTACTGTACCCTACTACTGTAGTATCTACCGACTTTGCAACTATAAAAAAATCTACCCTCTCGGTCTTTTTTGGAACGGACTGGTTTCCGTATACTAGCTGTCCTTAGATCTTATCAACGCCGCTACTGTGTTGCACCGGTCTTCACGTCCCCATTTACATCTCCATCGCCGCCCTTTTCGTCTCCGTTGTCTGCTCCTTGCTGGTTCTGATCCAGAGGAGCCAACACCTTTTCCCTCTCCATGCCCTGTTCTTCATGCGGCGTTTGAGAAGGGCGCGCTTCGGTGCCGCGAGTGCCGCCGGCCGCTTGTTCCGTTTGCGCGATGCTCGTGGAGGGGGTGTTCGTGTCCGTGGGCGTCATGCCGGGCGGTATGTGTTGGTTTGCATGACTGATCTCCGAATGATCAGTTGGTACTGTGGAATTTGTGGGTTGCTGCTCTGATTGTTCGGCTGTCGTAGCTTGGTGAGCAGCCGAGGCATGACTGTCGACGTGTGCCTTGGGTACTTCTTCTGCAGCTTTGTCTGATTTGCTGGGCGCGCTTGCAAGGTCGGCAGGCGTCGATGTACCCCTGCGTGCGAGTTCTTCGCCACCGGCATGAGCCGGTGAATGTACCGACTCCCCTGCTGTGTTGGTCGCCAGCAACGGCATCGGAGCCTGCGTTGTTTTCGGTTGGCCAACACTCTTTGCCACCGTCGGTGCCTCGGTCGAAAAGACTTCGAGGTCGCCATTTATCGAGATCTGCCAGACAGTGCAGGGCGTTGATATCTCCGATTTGCCGCCTCGGGTCGCAGAAGGCTCTTCCACAACGGCAACGGGTGAAGCCGCTGGTTTCCGTCTCACGGGCCCTTTGGCTCTGCCTTTCCGCGCATCACTGAGCGGAGCTTTCTCTTCCTCCTTCACCTCCCTGTCCTCTTCTGGAGGCTTCTCGTGTTGTTTCGGAGCTTGTGGGCCGAGTTGCAGCCGTTTGTCGAGATCAGAGAGGAAGCCAGCCTTAAGCGATGCGATCTTACCACTCACTGGGCGAATGGGTACCGTTGGCTTCGGTTTCAGCCCTGTGGCTGGATTGGGTTCTTTTGGAGATCCAGAACCATCGTCGGCGCTGCTGATAGATGTTATGGATTTACCGGACGTGATCTTTGTAAGAGGTACATTGTCTGATGACTCTCGAGTAACCGGCTTCGCGGGTCTGGGTGGCACTTGCGGCTTGGGTCGGTCGGGAAGGCCTGGCACTTTGCGAGTTTCGATAGGAGATACCTCAATTGATGAAGTTCCTTTTGCTTCAGTCTCGGCAGACGGACCTCGCTGTGATGTTGTAACCGCCGACGGAGACTGCTGCTGTTTTTGAGATGGCCGATTTGGTACGATAGGTTGTGCAGGTGCAGCAGGGTCCTGCGGACCTTCTGCGAGCTTGGTCTTAATAGGTCTCGGTGGTATGACCGGCTTACCTGCCGTTGCCCCGGTTCGGGCAGTGGCCGCTCCAGCCTCTTCGTCTACACTCTTATCAACTCCGGGTCTGCCGGCTGTAGTAACCACTGCCCCAGCGACTAGTCCTTCGTCAGGTGGGCTTCTTAATTCGTCAGACTGAGCTTCCCCGACTGTAGTCTCCAGGCGAGCACTGTCCGGAGTATCCTCCCAGATATCACGACTCGGAAACCTTTGCTTCATGCCAGGCCTGATGGACATTTCGTCTCTGAGATGCGGCTTGAAATGCGAATTCGCCCAGCGCTGCTCTTTAGGCAACAATCTCGCTTTGTCCTCCTCGCTTACTTCACCCTTGCGAGCAGATTCGGTTTCTGGAAGTTCGAAGATAGCAGACGCCGGTTTGTCATCTCCAGGCGCTTTCTCCTCCGGCACCTCCGGGGTCGAAACTGTAGTCTCTAATCGCAAACTGTTTGGCGTGTCCTCCCATATATCTTGGCTAGGAAATCGGCGACTCATATCTGGACGACGTCTAAATCTATCTGCCGCGGTCAAGGCCCCACTCTCCTTGTTTTCGTCGTCTGGAAATAGTGGCTCATATTCTTCGACGTCTTCTAGCGGAGTGTGCATATCTTCACGATCATCATGATGGGTGAACCTCAAACCACCATGGATACTTGCAGGCCTGCTGGTTGGTCGACTGCCCGCCGCACTGGACGCGCGGCTTCCATTCCTGAGTCCGCTTTGGGAGGAGTGTAAAGCGTCAGACTCAGCAAAGTATGCACTACCTCTCTGTTCTTGGTGAGGTGATACAGCAGGCTGCTGATACTCTGAGCCGCGTTCCTTGGCTACTTCATCCGACGCTAGGATCGGTACGCCGTAACCGCGCTCATCCACCCACCCTCTCTCTTCCGACGTATTTCCCCCATGTGGACCAAGATCCTCGGTCGGGGGATCATAGCCACCACCACCGAACTTGCTCGTCCGTCGGGATGGGGGATCAACGTGGATAACATCTCCTTCGTCCTCTACTTCGCTCTCCACGGCGACGTCATGTTGATGGCGGAGATTAGAATCCGTATCCTTGGTCTTCTCAAACTCCTTCTTTTCGAGGGCATCCACAGGAAAACTCGCCTTGCGAAGAGGTGAATCAACATGCGCCTGAGAGCCGTTCGAATGCGCTTTGTGATGATGTGTCGCCGATTGTGGACGCGGAGAATTCATGCGCAAGGCGTACTCTTCCGATGCTATATATCCAATCTGCTCGTTGGGAGTCCCGATCACAGCGGGTGAAGTCCCTAACATGAAGACAATTAGTTCACACGATTCGCATATGATTGTGTAGAAGAGTTGTACCAAGTCCGGCGCCTCTAACGGCGGTATTTCTGACAATCGTGTTCAAGTCTTCACTACTCAAAGCCCATTCTGCTCTACCACCATCGAGACCAGGACCGTACTGACCATGCTCCTCCTTCAGTAGAGCATCCGGATGCTTATCATACCAGGCTTTTTCGAATTTATCGGTGTTTATGACTCCATGTCCATGTAAACCGTAACTACCTGGCGGACCCTGGAAGACCTCCTTGCCACTCCGGGTGCGGTGATGGTGACGCTTGTGTGAACCATCATTGTGAAATCCAATGCCGGCGGGGAATTGCTGCGCGAAAGGTGAGGGCGAAGGAGCTTGTACATCGCCAGCGTTGGGGTACATAGGCACACGCTGCCCGATTTCAGGTATGCCGTGTTCAGAGTCCTGGGGCTGAACGGAGGCGGGGCGTTCCGTAGAAGCAGAGGACCCGGTCCTTGTGAAGCTGCCCTTTGGTTTCAACGGCCGAGCGTGGGGGTCCTTATCGTCAAGTTGGTTCGGTGTCCCAGCTTTACCAATACCTTCAGCTGCCGCTTGATGAGAGTCTGCACGGGTCACTGTAGCAAGCCTCGCCTTCGCATTTGAACTCGACAATGATGGCCTGGGAGCGTGCAGCGGTAGATCGCTACTTACGTTCCGCGTCTGCGTTGGAGAACTGGGACCGCTGTGTAGGCCTATCGAATGGTCCGCGGAGCTGTCGTACTCGATGTCTGCATACTCACTGCCTTCCTGACCCACAGACGGTAAAGAAACGCTCGGTGGGCGATGTGGCAGCCCGAGACTAGTGTTCGAGGCATTGTGGGTGTTGCTGCTGTAAACAGCACCATCCAAGTTGCCGTTGTTCGTAGCAAAGGAGGTCTCGTTGAGTGGAGAGCGAGCAAAGCTATCACGGTGTGGGGACTCGGACCGATCTGGACGCCGGTTTGAAGGTCGTGGAGGGATTTGGGGAGGTTCCAAGCTAGCTGCAGTGGCAGGTTGCTGGTTCGTCGATCGAGCAGGGCGCGGTGGTACTACAGGACCTGACATCTTCTTGCTTGTTCAAGCTCGTATGAACGCTTTGAATGATTCCCTGTGATTTGAGAGTCTCGAGATCAGTTGGTGCTTGCTTGCTTGTCAAAATTTGGAATGTGTAGATGCAACTCTGATCAGAACCAACAACGGCTCCCGCTAGTTGTAGTCAATGGAGCTTTGAGTGTGATGGGGCAATGCAGATCTGAACAGTGTTTGAGTCCAGATGAAAGTCCATAACATGGGAGCTCTGATGCTATCAGGTCTTCGAGGTGGTTATTCTCGGTTGTATCATGCAACAGCAATTCAGGGACCGAAGGACAGTGATTAAGAAAGGAACAGGACCTCTGAGGATGACTTACCAGTATAAAGTATGAAGAAGTAGTTTCAGCTGCACGGAGAGCGATGATAACTCGGGGAGCGTTCTCAGAGGAGAAGAGCAAGGAAGAGCAGGCTCTAACTATGACAGCTGAGGGGAGAGGTGGGATCAACAACAAGCAAAAGTGGTAGTCCTAGCCGCGCACAACTTTATACACGCCCTGCACAGCACCTCGTGGGTTTAAGGTTGATAAAATTCAAGAAATACCGCACTGATCCCCTCAACAATTCTACCGTATCTATATTTAAATATATGTACTCGCATATAAAGCTGCATACCTACAGTACGCCATGTGGTTGCACAAATTCAAGATCTCGTCTTGAGGGTAGAACACAGAGTTGTGCATTTTGCATTGTGCGTTGTGCATTGTGTGCATTGTGCATTGTGCTTGGCTGCAGGTTGCTCGTTTCTGTTTTTCTGCCTCACGTGGATGGAAAGCAAGCTGTGCAGAAGCGTGGATATAAGGTAGGTAAGGTAAGGTATTAGCTCCGCTAACTTAAGGTAAGCACGGTATTTCCCCGCCACAGCCTTGCCTCATATTGCTTTATCCCCAAGTCTAGACCACTGCCGCGTTGAGTGGGACGGAGTCTCCTGGAAAATGCAAGAATGACCTTCAGTGATCTCCGGGAAGCATATTGATAGGGAGAACGTTGAAAGATTAGCTCGACTTTCCGATTCGCTTCTAGGTATTGTTCTCCTGAGCCATATCCAGAAGATACTGTGGCACCATACGCGGTTCCAGACGGCTTCGATGTTAGAGATCATGTAGTGAACTACTGCCGAAAAGCGTACGATACGCCGCTGCTTTCACTACAGCCGCGACGGTGAAAGGGGACTGAGGACGATGACAACGACAATGCTTCAGCTTGTCCGCACTTGTCCGCTCTCTGTCTGCCGTTAGAACCTCTCCATTCTGGCAGAGGCAAAGTCATGCGTCAAAGTAAATGTGTCCATTGTGCCCAAAGATGTTTGGTAAGCCTAACAGAGAGTGCGCGGTAACTCCATGATCCACGCTTGCCTCGTAGAGAAAGAAACAATGAAAAGCTTATACAAATATAAAGCAAACATGAAAGCTGGACCACGCCGTGTGCGAATTGTAAAAGTCCTGTCTGACGGTATAGTACATCTTGAGATACTCGAGCTTAACCCTCGCAATTTCCACAGGCGGGGCTTTTTCGGTCAAGGGTCTTCCGACTTTGCCACGTGCGGAAGGCCGCTTGGGTGCTCCCCTGCCCTTTTGTACGAGCGTTGTTGTGCGGTACCGCTCCGGAACTTCACCCACTCAGACGATCATCTGCGCGACCCCCTGCCCACCCAAAGTCTTGCTTCCCACGAAGCCCTGCCCTTTGACACCAGCCAGGGCGTAAAACACCGCAGCGATGAGCAGCACCACAGCCGCAGCGACCAAGCTGGTATGAGCCGCGAATAAGCTGAACCATTGTATGATGCTCATCGCTAGATACACGGCGGCGCGCATATAGTTCGTCGTAAACCTGCGGATGATGGAGTCAAACTTGGATGATGTTGGGCAGATGCGGAGGAGAAGTGGAATCTCGATGAAGACTAGTATGAATGAGCACATTCTGTCCAGCTATTAGCGGTGCTTCCAAGTACGTTCCAGACACGCGATGTATTGGGGAACGAACAGGCATATGATGCTGAAGAGTATGACAAGGTGTAAGTGAAAGATATTGGCGATGCCGAGGGCGAAGCACAGGATGATGCATAGCACTCCCGTCCTGCGAAGATTGTTGTGGTCAGCTTGCTATCACCACAATGCTGTACACGGATTCTCTAAGGACATCTCGCGGATCGCGACGGGCGTAAAGTCTCCGAAGACGCTCTTCCCCTGCGCCGCAATGTAGTAGACGTCGAACGATCTGGCCTCACGCGATGCAGTCACACAGCGATGTCAATCATGCCCAAGCAGTTGTTTTGCAAGACCATGTTTTGAAAACCCCCTTTACAGTCTTTGAGATCTGAAAACAATAGATGGCGGTGTAGAGAGCGGTAGCAAACACGTGTTTACGGACTCACCATTGCCCATAAATACCTATGGTAAGTCAGCATTCTGGCCGTGCAACACCTTGAACCAAGTCGCAGCAGGTGGTGCTGTGCTTACTGAAATTCCGCGACCTAAACTCCTCTGCTAACGTCATCGTGAACCTCCTTCAGCGACCACGATGCGAACGTGGGATCTTGGTAGCTCTCTAGAAGCTGTAGGCACCAGGCTGAAGTTGCGTTGCAGAAAGCTTTCAGAACAGAAAGGGCCCAAGAAGCGGCAAGATGGCGTGATACTGCACGTGTAGGATCCTCTCTCTGACCAGTACTTTGAGGGGGTCGTCACGTCTGTAATAGTGAGGATTGGTCTAATTACCTTCTCGTCAGTTTTGACAACAGCCTCAAAGCATGGCAAGGTTTCATGTTCAACCAACAGGGTAAATGATTAGTAAGCAAAGAATACGTCTCGTCTTACCTAAGGTATGTACCTTCGTACCTACAGGTAGGCTTCCATCGAACGTTTAATGCTTCACTCATCTTACCTTTGGATGAACCATGTCCACACCTTCATGTCTCTCTACGGAGTATCTGAAATCTTCTTTGAAATTTACAGTCTACTATGCGGGTGTTTTGACCCTGCGTGGCCATGCATAGCGGTCTCTCCAGCTTTACGAATTACAGTCGCAGTTGATAACTTGTGCCAAAATAGCCCTGTTGACCGAAGCCCTGTGTGCCGTCTCCGGGCTAAGGTAGCCTCCAATTCAACAGAGAATCAGACGTTCTTTTCGTGTCAACTCTACATGCTGCAGTTCAGCTCTGGCGATACATACAGGGACAATCCTTCTTATGGTCTCAAAAGCTCAGCAGCCGTCTTCGGATCCGAGCAGCAGCCTGCGTTATTATTGATCAAAATCATATTAACATCATATCCAATTCCATGTCTTCTGTCGCCAAATTCAAATGTGTGTGTTTTGTTTTTCTTTTGACAGCGGATGATTAATAGTCGCTACTCGATGATTCGTTGGCCAACCCGAATGCACGTGCTGTGGGGTGCACAGGTATATGCGAGGACCTTACCTTTTCGCATCTTACTTGCCTACCTTGGCTTCAATCACAGGATGGCGCATTGGTCGTCCTCTCATATTTGCGCGAGAAACACCCTCTCAATGATTTTATAGTGGTCTACCTCTCTGGTAACCAATTACTGTCAGACACTTGGTCAAGTTGTACCCAGTCCAGATTAGCTTAGCATGTCTGCGAATGGCAGGTTTCTGTTTTCCACTTGTGTTCCACACCCGTTGCCTCCTCGATAAATGACTCATGCTTTTAGGCCTGATGGCATCCCTTCTACGACTGCAATGCCTGATGGCCCACGGAGATCGGCTCGTATTGCGGAGCTCACGAAGAAGCGCAACATCAACGAAGTCAAAGCCACCGAACCCCAACCAAAGCTAGGCCGTCGTACTGTCAAAGAAACGACCGGTCTGGTGAAACCTTCGCGGCTCTCGCGAGGTCCACCTCGAAAGGAATCTGCTATCGAGAGATCAAAGACTCGAGGAAAGAGGCCCCTAGTACGACCGAAGGGCAAGCTGCCAGAGATTGAGCGCAAAGCTTTGAGCAAGAACAGACGTGGAAGCCATCGAGTCACAGGAGAGACGGGTCCACAGCAAGCTAGGGCTTCAAAACGATTGGCCGCGAATCACCTCGTTCCGCAACCTCTTCAACCTACTTTGACCGCGGAAGCAGTCAGGAGTCCTGAATCTGAAGCCGATCCTCAGCAAGGAATTGCCGGAGCTGTTCTGAGCCGCGATGCACTTCAATCGTTAGAGATTAAAACTGCAAACGACCCTCTGCCTGAGGAACTTTCAGCGGTAGGGGTACCTAGGCGATCTCTATATAGCTGTGCTCACTTTCAGCAGTTCAGACGGACCCCAAACGCCTGCGATATGCCGCCCCCCACACGTGGAACTCCCACCAACAAGACTGTAGAGTCAGCAAGTCGTACAACAGCCTACAATAAGGAGTTCGCTGATGTCCTTGAGGAGATTGGTGTCTTGGAGCCGCAATTTATAGCGGGGGAATCGAAGCTCGTCGTACCGAAAAACTACGAGGACATTCTCTCTGCAATACAGGATAGAAGAGCACATTCTCCCGAACCAAGCTCTCTTGACTACAAGGAGTATACGGAGGCGGTCTTCCATTCACGCAGCGAAAAAGCAGTGTTGATGAGGCTGTTCCCTCGCTTTTTTGGAATCCCGCTCGAGATCAAAAAAAGTCATAGACAGGAGAATGATCCGGTATGGACCAAGGGCGTTGCCATAACGGCGAGCGGCTCCCACCTTGAGTCATTACAGAAGACTTCTCCTGACTACACAGAAGGCCTTGCTTTATCTGCAATACCAGGGTGGGTGCGTAACGATGTCGGGGCGTGTGCAATTCCCAGTGGGGTCACAGCTTTTCCGAATTTCCTTGTGGAGCTTAAACGTGACATGTCAATGTATACTGCCCATCTTCAAAACAGACATCGTGGTGCCATTGCGTCGCGAGCCTACCATGAGTATTATGAGAAGATTCAAAAGAAGCCAGATGAATCCTGGGCAACGGCAAGGGTGGGCTCGATCGAATTCAACGGAGACACTGTCGTGGGCAATATTCATTGGGTTGATAAATCCAGTGATGGGCAAGGGCGTAGTTATCATATGACAAGAGTTCTATGCCTGTTCACCTGTGGTCTCAAATTTAGTGATTTCAAGAAAGCTCGCAGGAAGGCGAGGAATTTCCGGGATTACTTTCTGGACGTCAGAGACAACCTCAGAGAAGAATGCAAACCACTTTACAATGCAACAGTCGCTCCACCGCAACCTAGCCCTGAAGCTCCGGCCCAATCGCAAGTCAGGACCCGATCAACCCCGTTATCGTCACTGGAGGAAGGGGATGAGCGAGATTCGGAAGGCTCCAGCACAGAACGACACATTTCCGACTCCGCCGAGCCCCAAGGGGATCCAACGCCAGAAACGAGTGGCAGAGTCACTAGGCAAAGCAGCAAGCGCGCACAAGGCGACGCCCCAAAAGACCCTCCGGGTAGAAAGTCGAAAAAGAGGAAGAATGGCAACACTGAGCGAGCGTCGATACTGAACGACACAGGTATCACTTTTGAAGCCGAGCGGCTTGCTGTGTAGCAAGGGTTTTTCTTTCCTAGTATACAACCGTCAAGAAGCTATCACGATTCCTTTCTGCATCGATGTATATGTTTGACAGCACATGAACCAGCGGCTACTCAGGGACCATTTAATGTGAGACGTGGGAGGGTAGGAGTTAGGAAATTGAGTCTTGGGCGATGAATAACGAGGGTCTGAATGAAGGTTCTGCGACACCATGGATTGGATATACTACCTAGCAAGGTGCAATATGCGATAGTTCTGCGTTTCCAATGCTCTCCTACTTCTCTTCTTGTTGTTACTACTGTACCCGAGCAAACGATTGACGGGACCGATATCCATCGGAAACCCTGCTACCACAAACTGCATATACCACCGTCATGATTTACGGGATCCTTCTAGACTTGGACTGAACGTTTCCAATCCACATCGCCATAAGTCCTTACGCACGTGATCCCTCTAGCATTCCAGCAAGGCTGATCAGATCCATTGTCACACTCAGAAACCGATGGATGGGATGCCGTCATGACCTGGAAGCCAATTCAGACCAAGAATTCAACACATACGCCATCACCATAGTTTCTTAAGGCTCCGCGCGCCCGATTGCACACCTAGTCCGCAGTATCAAAGCAAGGAAATTGACAGGGGACAGAGCCGCAGACAAAGTTCGCTGGCGATGTCAGGTAGTCCCAGAACTTGTTCCTATGACAACCATTGGCCGTCAAACCGATCCTATTCTTCCAACAATAATCTCTCGCACTTAAGGTCGTGTCGAAGTTCAGGACCACGAAAAAGCTCGTATCAATTCTTCAATATGTCAAACACTTCTATCTATACTTCGTGAATTGGCCGAATCTCTGAAACATGTCAAGAAACGGCTCAGGCGCCAAAGAACGGACAAAAACGGAGAGAAGGATGGAAAGCGTCGTGTTTCACTCGTGTCCCGATCCGACGGCTGGACTGCATTCTTAACCCTCTTAACAATCATCGCGCGCCTTTCGATGATATGACATGCACGCCGCTAGGAATCTCCGAGAACAAGACGAAAGACATCATTAAAAACAAAATAGCTCCCGCCATCGGGCAGTAGTTGGAAGGTTTGCGTGTAGTTCATCGGCCGTTGTTCCTCGTCGACCTAGTACAGTGGCAGATCGCATTAGCCCCCCATAAGTCTGCAGACACGGCGTTTGAGAAACAGACCAGCAGTTGTCCAGTAACCAACACTAAGATCCCGCCGCTCTCATTCGAAGGTTGAGCGTCCATGGTACTCAGCTTGTGTGCGACTTTGGTGAACGGTAGGGTCTGGAACCGAGTTATTCAGTATACACACTGATGACAAGATCCCCTGTTAGCTTTGCTTCAGACTCACCGTGAGCTTCTCAATAATGGCGGCGACACCTTGGACCGCGGAGGTTTCGAATGTGAGCATCGAGTTGTCGCGCTGCATACCGGGCCCTTCGTCAGAGATGTTGTGCACAATGTACACTGGAAAACTACGTAGCCCATACGTATAGCGCCGCCAGATTCTGTCGCTGATCATCGAAGGTGTTGTAGTAGAACTCCGTAAACTGCTCTTTGGACGAATTAGTCTCCGCCAACACGAACATTTGCGCTGGCGAGTGTGCACGGAGGCTTGCGCGCCAGATAACGGTCTAGAACTCACTGGCTATACTTTGGAAGTCTGTGTAGAGATGTCAGTCAGCTTGTCTGGAAAGTAGTGATAGCTCATGCTCGTGCTGAACCGTCTCATGTTCCATTGGAATGAGCATTTGGGCAGGGAGCGTAACAGGCTGTTGAAATACCTCCCATCTTCAGGATCTTCCCTTGGCCGGCAGAGCTGCACCTAACTGATATGTTCCTGCTTCTCGATACCCGTGACAGAGCTATACGCACGTTGATGATCAGCAGCAGATGATGTTGGTGGGGCAGCTATGTACGTGGGGTGTGCATAACTGGCAGGAAGGAACACACGGAGCACTAACGGCATCGGTGATAGCCCGGTCAAACTGAATCCTTTCCAGAACAGCATGTGTTCCGCAACCAACAATTTTCATTCTGGGCTACCATAAGTCCATGACATCGAGGAGGATGCACAACGCAGAGACACAACCAGAGCGGTTATCTACAGTATCCTGACAAATTTTCGGAAGGAAAAACACTCAGGAGAAATGAACCACGGTAAGTACAGATGACTTACCCTTCCTCCCTCTTACTGACCACCGATGATGACCTCTACTTCTAAACGATAACTTCTGATGTCCCATGAAGTAACACAAAATATTCAAGCTCAACAGTCTGATCTTCCTCAAGCATCGCCTTCCTTCCCTAAGCGTACTTTTGCTGTGCGCTGATGCTAACACTACGAAGTGCTTTAGGACGGGCTATAGGCGGAGAGGATTGGGCGGGATGGGCTCCTGATACTCTCGGGACAACATGATGATGGCGGTATCATTACTAGAACACATAGCTAGCCAAATGGGACTCTACAAGAGATTACAACGTCCGAAACGAATATCTTTCACTTCATCATAGACTGAAGCTCTGTTTGGTCTCTTTTGGAGTGACATTGTGGAGTCCATGCAACTGGTTACAATGTCTACATGCCATAATCATTCGCGGTTTCCGGATCTCCCCAAAGCTCCCAATTTCTTCTCCCATCCCTCGACGAGCTCCAGATTACACCTGGTTTAATTTACCTCCCGGAAGACCCGAGTAAGTAAGCTTTAGAGATAGTAAGAAAGCGCAGAGCGATCTCACACCGACCTCTTTGATATGACCTGACGATCTTGCATCTATCGTCTCGTCAATACTTCTGGGCCCATCTCAGTCTTAGCGTCGATGAGGGGCTTCGAGAGGATGTTCCGTTGGCAAGGACCCAGATCTACTTGCGCAGACGTCCGCTCGGCTCTGGTCAGCCCCATTGAGCTTGTAGTCACTTGTGAAGTCCTATGCTCCCGGAGATGAAAAGTATAAGGTAAGGTTGATCGAGGTTGTGTGGCGCTCGTCGGACGTGGAGCCACCAGGAAGCTGTCATCACCCCTTTCTCCGCAGCCCCAAAATCTCCGCGAGCTTGACCTCCCCCTTCCCACCCCAACCAGCAACGCCATTCTGAACTTCCGGTCGTACATGCACATACCACGACCACGCCCTGCGGTCTAGCTCATCTTTACTCAGGGCAAGCGCCCATGACGCGAAGAGGAGGTCTAGCGCACTGAGCAGCAAACCCAGGTTCTCTTCCCTTTGTTCCGAAACCGCCGTAGCTTGCTTCTTCCGAGGAGAGGTATTAGGTTCCTCAGCTGATGACTTTGGCGGGCTAGAGAAACTCTTCAAAAGATAGGCGCGTGCCGATTGCGCCGTGAAAATAGGTAGATTGGAAGAGGCTCTGGACGATGCACCAGACACCAAGGGCCCGTTTGACGACCGGAGGGCCTCCAGATCCAAGCCCCATAACGCTGGCTCTGTGGCATCCTCATATGTTTGTACACTTTCATCCTCCTGTTGTACAGAAGAGTCTTCGGTCTTCACTGTGCCTTGATCCACGTCATTCCCGTCGTCATTCCAAGCGTACCCCCACCTCTTTAGAACCCGCACATCGCGCCCCATAACCTTGACGACCGGTTGACCCTTCCCCCAGCCTTCCTCTTCAGCGCCTCTGCCTTTCTCCAGCCCAAGACTCACTGCCTTGCTTCTGCTGTTGGCACTCACCACCGCCTGCGCCAAACTCAGTCGACTCGACAACGGCTGCTCCGGCATCGTATACCTTAGAAGCGTTACCGCGAAGGCCAGAACGAGTGGCGCTCGGTTGGTGATGATAATGATCCGAGCGAGTTCCTGTTCATCCCGAGTCGAGCTCGGAAGCGCCAGAGACTCTTCAATTGCCTTCGGCGTGACGGGCTCTTCGCCGGTCTGCTTCCTGGCCCGCTTTGGAGAGACAGCGACGCCTTCGTCCGTCGACTTCCGCTTCTTGCTTACGCGTTTTGCGGCATTGAGGACTTGTTTGGCTAGCTTTTCGTCCGGAAAGATGGCCTTTAAGGTCGGTAGATCGGATTGAGATAAGGTGGCAGGACTGGACATGTCAGCTTTCTCGATCTAGTCGAACAATTCATGGGTGGCCCCAACCTTGTGTGTCCCGCTTCAATCAGCTCCTTGACCTTGCTCATCGCTGTCGGTAATGGCACCTTGGCATCTTGAGAGAGGAAACGTAGCAGCGCTTGGATCCCCGCAGCGTTGGCCATGGCTGAGGTCACTCCTGGTGGGATATAACACGATATATTCCAAATCGCTGATGTGTGATGTTCGCTTCTACGTCAGTCGTATGAAGTTGCCGTAACTTAACAAAAATGCGCATCGCATACCTAGGGACCTTGCTTAGGGGCGTTGCTTGAGGAACCCCCTTCACCCAAGTAGGTAGATGAACTACTGCTGAACTCTTCGTTGTTGAGACTCATCCATTAAACTAACTACATGAAAACCGAATGATCCATAACCATTTCCTTCCAACCCAGCTTCACAAATTGAACTTCGCCCCATGATGTGTGATAAATAGCTACTTTCATAGTTAAAATCGTCAACTTGTTTTCTGTCTTCTGTATCAAGCTCTATTCTCATCAACAATAAGACTCGGACAAGTTCAACATTTCTTTGTGACTGCTTCTTGCAGGTAGCTTCAGTTCTTTAACAGCTCCCGATTAACCTGCTGTGATACGTTTCAATTTATACACAAAGCAGTTTTCGAGCGCGCTTGGAATGGACAGCACGCCGATTCACACATACCTTTTTCTTGTCTCGAGAACCCTATGCTTCCAGAAAATGCTCTGCTTGCGCCACGGTTGGACGTTGTGACGAAGGTATAGTGATGTTTCCAAACATCCGGGTATCGCATAAGCTCAGGGTCACTCTACGATGCTTTTTGAGGATTCAGGATAGCATGATGACTGACACTCCCTTCCGCGCGAGACGTGTTCTGGGAACCCTGGGGATTCGGCGCACTGTTGCGACACAACCCACGCCCCCAATTTTCTCGCCTGATATCCCAATCGAGGAAGAGCTGACTCCCGGTTATGATTCCCGACATTTCTACCCAGTGAACCCTGGAGACCTCCTCCACAACAGATACGAAATGACGGCGAAGCTCGGATTCGGCAGTTGTTCTACAGTCTGGCTGGCCAGAGACACGCAACGGTACCTGTCGGATCCTCCTGATACGATTGCCCTAACATCGTTGTAGGCGGAAGTGGCAATCAGACCGTTATGTGACAGTCAAAGTCAATACCTGCGACTTTGCCAACGAGGATGCAGCTAATCATGAACTTAAGATTTCTCAGCGCGTTGCGGAAGCCAATCCACGACACAAGGGTTTTTCGTACGTTAGGACAATCATCGAGAGCTTTAAGATCATCGGGCCAAATGGCACCCACCTGTGTTTGGTGTACGAGCCGATGAGAGAACCCCTATGGCTATTTGAGCGACGCTGCAAGAATCGAAGATTCACGTTAGGTCTTGTCAAAGGCTATTAAAGACTTCTTTTAACAGGGCTTGATTATCTACATTCCGAATGCCACATAATCCATACTGGTAGGTCTGGAGCTATGCGGGTCTTGACACATATTTGGGCTCACTCCACCGTTACAGACCTCAAGCTGGACAACATAATGGTTGGGTTTGAAGACCCATCGGTTCTCGAGGATTTTTCCCTTGCCCAACCCAATAGCCCCATGCCTCGGAAAATCCGGGACGGGCGTGCCGTATATCTGTCACATAACGACTTCGGATCGCTCAGATCGACCTATGTACTGCCGAAGATCGCAGACTTTGGGCTAGCTCAGCATGGCTCAAATGAAGTTCAGAGACACCCGATCCAATCCGATCATTATCGCGCACACGAAGTTATCTTGGGGGCAGGCTGGACATACAGTGTGGATGTTTGGAGTCTAGGGGTTTTGGTTTGTCTTCAGTTCCACATACTTTGCCATGTACTAATACGTTCTTGATGAAGACTTGGAATTTAGTGGAGAAGACTGATTTATTCAGAGAGATTCAATCCGACTCTGGAAAGTACAGAAGCCAAAAATACGTTGCGGAGATGATTTCACTGCTGGGCTCGCCCCCGAAAGAACTGACTGATCGAGAAAGAGAAGGGCTAGGCTGGAGATTTAAACCCGAGGTTGAAAATTCGGAGGGTAAATTGTGTGGCAATGCGTGTGAGTTCTATGGGGGTCCCTTTTTCGATAGCGAAGGTAATGTCCCTTGGAGATTAACCCAGCATAAGACAAAGCAGCCACTGAGTCCGATTTTCCAGGTCAATATAGGCATCAGCACCTTATACCGAACACCCCTGACTTAGCGGACTCGGTACAATCCCTTGATGGAGGAGAGAAAGATGAGTTCGTCAATTTCGTGCGAAAGCTGCTCCAGTGGCTGCCAGAAAGTAGACCGACGGCCAGAGAACTACTTGATGATCCGTGGCTGAGTATGGAATCGATATTGAAACGAGTATGATTAGGATGGAACTGATCGTAGCACTGTATGCTGAGAGTATTTGTACATATACAGACATCGCTGTGATGGGTGTAACAAGAGCCCTTGAGCAGAGACTGAACCTTAACAAAGACCCAATTGGGTGAATGTGTAAATTCCTGGTTGGTGGACAGCATACGACAAACTCGAATATTTGCTAAGAGTGCCGTAAAGGTCACTCCAGTCTTGCAAGAGCAATACCAGACTACAATAGCCTACGTCAGCGTCCACCACCGCCAAACAACCTATTCCGTCGCTTTTGCACCCCATCTCTCCTACCTGCCTCCTCATCCAGACTAGTCCCCAGTCCCGAGTCCGTCCTCCCACCCCGCCTCTCCACGTATTCATCTTCATCGTCCGCCTCCCCAATCAAAGGCTGAATTCCAACAGTCCGCTCCATCTTCTCTTCTTCAGTCTCCTCTCTCTTCACTCCCTCGCTAGCCCGGCCTGGAAACCTAAGTGGCATCTGCCTCCCCAACGTCGGGAACGTCCGTTGCGTATCAGACAGATCTTCCGTAGAGAAAGCGTCGAAGGACTCATCGTCATCTTCCTCGGTCTTGATGGCGCCATTGGCTTGACCATCCGTGCTATCCACCTCCTGTTTGACGCGTCCTTGCTCATCGGAGGACGAGGAGAAATACGTGGAAAGCGCGAGCCAAGCGAGGAAGCTGGAGGTCATCGACACGGACCAGAAGGTGCCCGTGAAGGCGAGGAAAGACAGGATTCGGTGGTTGTACATTATCCAGCTATGCCCATGAGCAGGTTAGCCGATGTCACTCCCCGAACACAGAAGGATGAACCTGCCGTAACCCCGAGAACCTCGCGACGAAACTGACAGTAGCTTCGTATATTTGCATCGGCTCGGCGCTATGTATCTCCAATTTCAAGGTGCCGGGTACATTGCGCCATCCCCTGGCAAACTTGACCCCCTCCATCAAGCTGACTTCCAGCCTCTCCGCCTCTTTCCGCCAGCCCAGGAGATACCATGGTAGCTGAGAGACCTTGCTGGCGGTGTCGATGATCGGCGACGCATAGGTGAGGATGGCTGGCCGTAAGGAGTGCGCAAGGACCTCTGAGGGCGGACCGGTACTCAGGAGGCTGTTGGATGAAGGGGAGAGGAGGGACAGCTCGAGCATAAAGTTCCCCGCGGCGATGTTGGACGGTGTTCGGGGGAGATTGAGGTTGACCGTTATGTCGTAGGGTTGTAACGACACCAGACGTGTGCCCAGAGCGACCACTCCCTGAGGGTTGCCATTGCTGGTGATTATCAGCTCCTTTCGTGCGGCGCCCAACGATTGAGAAGGGTTCCTTTACCCGTATTGTAGATGTATGACTCGCCCAAATCCCACTTGAGGCACGAAGTTCAGGTAGAACAAAACGTAAGCGACGGCAGCGATGCCAAGTAATATCGAGCTCGTCGCAGCGAAGACGAATGTCCCAAGGTAGGCGCGCTGCGCCGGCTTCGAGACGGCGGCGCGGACGGGAATTAATGCTGTTTCCTTTCACAATCAATTGGCGAGCCTTTACTGATTCCAAATGCGCCATACCAAAGTCTCTACGACGAGTGATCGCTCCTCTTCAGTGTCCGCCGTCATCATTGCGGCGAGGAAGATGTGCGGCAGAGATGACGTCGCGTTGCGGGAAGATTATAAACACCATCACATGCCAACATCTGTTCATATGTTGTAACAATGCACTGTAAGCTACTCAAGCAGCATATCGTAGCGGTCATATTTCAAGGTCTGTTTATCTTACAGATCACCAATTCAAGTGGGCCTTTGTCTGCAGCTTTCACGGCCTGGATCTTTCAGGCTGGACCTTACTCAAAAACAATGAGCTGATAAACAGATACTACTCAAGCACGAGCGAATTCCCGACGGGCCGTCAGTTAGATGGGATGATAATAGGTCGAGGACTGACCTAGGGAAGGATGGTTATAAAGATCGAAGAGCAATGTCCCTGGGGATGTCAACAACGTAAGAAGAACCCAGGTCTTTGCCGGCAATATCACGGGTTTTTTTAAGGGCAGATGAAATTCGCCATCTAAGAGACTGCAGGTTAAGATACTTTGATAGAGAACATGGCTTCAATTAGGGCGCATTCTCAACCACCAGAACACGCTGGATCTGCTGATCGAGAAACTCCAAAAGTCCTGCATTCCTTGACTCACCAATATGATACAACTAAGTTTGATAATATCCACGCCTTTTGGTTCTTTTGCAATCATGTCTGGTGCTTCCTCATAAACAATGACCGTGAATAGGGCGCGACGAGAGGAGAGAACACGAAGCTTTACTCCGTCGCTGTTCCAATGCCGAGAACGTAGAGAAATGCAAACCACGAGTCGCAATGCAAGAACACTTATCGAAAACATCTAATCACCGACTCCGCGACCTCGATGTAGAAACCGATCGTCCAGGTTCCCGCCGATGGAAACATCCATGAACGACCATCGCGCTTTGATCATCACAAATGTCCGAACGTTTAAACAAGGCTTCTGGGACTCTGGTTGATGTGGTGAAACAACGCCTTGAAAAGTCTCTCGATCTATAGAAAAGATGTCAGCCTCTCGCAGTACAATGAGCTTCACTGGTGCGCTGCCATTTCGAGAAGATGACGTACTTCAGGCGCAGCCTTGATGAAAGGTAGGTCCCAGAACATGTAATTCGGATTGTTGAGGAGCTCCAACAAGGTGATAATTAGTCCCCATGGATGAGGACGGTGCACGATCAATCTTTCCAACAACACTCGCGTAATCTGTTGTCGAACATCCGATTCCTGTTGATCTGCGTGGTCGGTCCCGAAGAGGTAGAGAAGGGCGTAACTGAAGTAATGAGTATGGCTGTTGGGATATCGAAGCTGATTTGCAATTGCGGATAGGAAGTAGTAGCGGGCCTCTGGTCGCAGCTCCTTGGCAAGCTTTTCCATCAGAGAAGCCTGTGGCGAGTCATTGGTGAAGGTAGGACCCCCCTTCTGACCGGCGGTGGATATAGCAGTATGGCAGATGTATAATACAAGGGCATTAAGAAGCACAGTGTCAACATTCACGGATGTGAACAACATGCCTGTTTCGGTTCGTGGCGGGTGATAAATAACTTCTGCAATCCCTGCAGCGCAATCCTCCGAGACATTATTACTGCGAAGGGCACGGTCGACCAAGTCTTTGATGTTGGCGCGGCGTAGAGGACCCATGATATCTCCGATGATGTTTGGTGCCTTCCGAACCTCCTCTAGCCGATCCACCTTCAGGCCCGAGGTGAATGGATCCGGCAATTCCGTGAAGGACGACGGGTACGCAGAGAGGATAAGATTTCGTAGCTGGGTGCAATGCGCAGGAATGACGTTGCAGAGACGGAAGTGGTTTTCGGCAAGGAATTCTGGAAAATCATGGTGTAGGATCAAAAGGATTCTCAGGACTCCGCGATAGATATCTTTCGTCACTCCTGTGACGTTGAGCGGTTTGAGGAGTTCGCATACATAAGACAGCATCGCCTCCATCAGCTTTGCGTAAGGTTCCCAGCCCTAGATCTCGTTAATTGACATCGTCCCGTTGAGGGTATCAGCGGGGTCACTTACGATTTCATCTGGTTTCTTCAGTAGGCCAGGCATGAAGACACGATGGGAGACCAGACTCAACCATCCATATACAAATCCAGGTATGTAGAGTGGCTGTAACACTAGGAATATGTTTGCGAAGACGAGCATCATCTCGTGGTCTTGATCGGGTCCTTGTCGTCCAATAGCATGGTACTCACACAAGACACTCGAGAAGAGTCTGAAAAACACTCGTTGATTGAATCGTTCCCCTCGCATCACATGGTGATGGTTCAGTACCAAGACTATCAGGGCAAGGATAGAGTTGAGGTAAGCAGGTTTGTTACCCTTGACCGCACCATTGGCTTCGCCTTGATATTTGACCAAGAGCACGATCAACTTGGCCAAAGCATCAATCCAGATATAAGCGTCGCTAGTATTTCCTGCCGGATCCATCTCCTCCCGTTCGAACATCTCAACCGATGCGTCGATACATAAGCGGAAGAACAGAGCCGACTCTTCCTGTGTGTTCATGATTTGCTTCTGATGCAACTGCGATATGAAAGCAGAGAATGTCCGGTCTGTTGAGCTGGAATGAGTGCAAAGTGCCACCCACTCGGAAAAGATATACTCCATCTGCTGACGCTTGGACCGCGACCGCTCGTCTGGCTCCCCGTTAATGTACGCAGGCACGCCAGACTCCTTGAGCTTTCGCATCAATTCTTGAGCAACATTGAGGGTTGGATCTTCGGCAAGCCACAAGCCCATAGCTTCCAGACTGCTTGCAAAGTCCGCTCGAAGACCGATCGGCCGCTCGTTGAGTAGCACTTCCTTCATCAGGTTAGACAAGAACTCTACAGCCACCACTTTTCGCTGTTGGATGGCTTTTGCAAGGATATTGTCCACACGCTGGATTTCCATGAGACCGCCGTTCAGGAGAGCAACTGTTACCGGCACATTAAGTGCACGTTCATCATCGGTATTGGCCATCCACAAGATAACTTCTTTTGCAGTACTCGATGAGATTTGGCAGAGCTTGCTAAGGAGCTGGACAAGAACCTCAATCTCCAGAGCTTGCTCGGTTTGACTGTAGAGTGTGACACAAATTCTCTGTGCTATAGCAAGCGCAATCTGCTCGATGTAAGGAGGTGCCGATACCAGGAGATACAACAGCTGATTAAATACATCCAAGGTTGCACTTTCTCGTGGGAGATCCTTGACATGCTGCTCTGGAGCTTCTTTGGATACTCGCTGTAATTCCGAGAGCAGATCTAAGATGCGGTCTTGGAGGGTACTGACATCCATGAAGCCATTGACTTGATGCTGATGTCCACTGACAGGTACTGAAGGCGGTGGCAACCGTGGCTGCTGCTTATGCTGTTGTGGTACCTGATGTGGAAGTGCTGGCGTTTCAGCAGGCGTAGGGAAGCTTGGCACGGATGGGAACGTCTCCTGGAGCACATCAGGAAGTTGACGCCCGCTATCTGTTGACCCTGTTTGAATGTGATTGACTGGTCCCCTTGACTGTCGGGTGAACTCCTCATATATCGCCATTTGCTCCTTGTTCAACCCACCGGGTGTCTGCCGGTAAGGCTCTGGAATGAAGAATGCCCAACGATTGATCATAGGATCTATATATGCTTCGTTAGGTCGATTGGCTCTGTGTCGCCTACGTGCGGCTAGTTGATCTTCGATGTTTGCCTCAATCTCCGGCATTGATCGTTGTTCTGCGGCTTTTTCGACCATACCGCAGGCGATTTCAAGGTTGTCATTCACGCACATCAGGATTGCGCCTTCGGGAAGAGCCTGGTCCGGTAAATCCTGTTGCATCACCCGAATATAGTTCGTCATGCTCATTCTCAATGGTTCTTTGCACGTGACCAATGCCAGGCTGCCAGCAAGCGACTTGACCATCGTCTGAGCGGATTGTCGAACTTTATTCTCATCGGCTTCCATTGCAAAATCTTTGTGGATTAGTTGCGCGGTTGCGATTGCGGCAATGGTCACGGATCGCTCCACCACAGGAGAGATGATCTCCAAGATGGCTCGCTGCACAGCAGTTCGTACAATCTGTCTCAGACGCTCGGGACTGATGAGAGCGTTAGGTAGAGGCGGGTAGCTGAGCAGAGGTTCGAGATCTGGAAGAGTCGACGCAATTGCAGCGGGAGAAAATCTCTCACTTCGAACCCCACGATTGAGAACGCCCAGGGAGAGGTCATCGAAGGCGTCTAATCCGTCTGGGAGGGTAGGACCAGAGATGTCGTCGTCCAACAGGGGTCGATCTCGGATCCCAGTGGACGGCTCAATGGTCTTATGATCGAGGTGGAGATCCTTGCAGAGCACTTCGATCTCGAACTTGAGGTTCAGCTTGAGCTCTGCAAAGTAGTAGAGTTCAATCAACAGGCGGAGGATGTCCATAAGCCAAGGATTCGGAGGTTTGAACACCGTGGACTTGGCCGCTTGTAGCAAGACTTTGCAAGTAAACGGGATCACGACAAGCAAGCGTTGAGTATCGTAGGCCTCGATCAGTAGATCCTTGAAGGAAATATTCTTGTGCTTGATTGGCTTATTCCGTGCGATGGTCAAAGAGCCCAACCATCCAGCGAGGTTCTTTAGATGTGTTCGTTCGATTGTAGAGTTCATCGTAGCTTCAGCATTCAACATGCGAATGACGCTAACGTATGTTTCTCGTAGAACCTCTGCCCATAGCGTTTTGTCTCCGAAAAGGTCCAAGAGATCGAAGTATAGTTGTTGGTAGTTTGGCTGCAACTTCGCGCGCTCTTCGACTAAGTAGCTGGCAAACCACTGGTAGTGCTTATCCTGCAAGGTGTCCTTTAGATCTTTCAGCTTGACTTCGATATTACGGTCAGACACGTTGTTGAGCGCGAAGAGGACTTTGTCTTGCACCTGTTCATTAGGCTCCTCATAGATGTCTGCTTGCAGCGGAGGGTCCACATGCAAGGATCGGAAGCGCTGCATGGCGCTATCTGGAGACAGAAAGTCGTCAATATTGCCGTTCGTCAGACCGAGACCGTCAGAAAAACCATTGATACCGTTCGTCTCAACTTCCTGGTTCAATTGACCGGCCCGTTCATGCATCACATCCTCAGCCTTCTTGTACACTTCGGTGCCGCGAAGATCGGGAATCTGGAGCAGGCGGCTACAAAAACCCGGCCATTCTGGAAGCCGCTCAATAAAATTAAGAAGGGCCTGTAAACCAAATTTATACATCTTGGACTCAGGCCCGTTGTCTCGAACAGCCTCTAGAATCATGCCCAAACTTACTCGCAATGAGATGCCGGAAAGAAGATCGTAGTTGATGATGGCGCCGAAGAGCACTGCTGTAGTGGCCAGAGCCTCCAAGGGATATCCATGATAACAGGAGTATTCCTCAAAAAGTCCCTGAATCATGCAGGCGAACAGGTCCTGGTCGGCTGGTTCACGGGAAGTTTTGAATTGCTGCATTACCTCAATAAGCTCCCTGACCTCCATCTGCCCGCTATACATCTGCTTGTAATAGTCTTGCATTTTCACATCCGCACTTTCCGGGAGGATGTTGCTTTCTTCCCCGTTGACATCGATGATGTCGTCGAATCCTTCTCCATAGTTGATGATCCGGGGGTACGAGCCAAGGCACAATCGTTGAACCATTGTCAGCTCGTCACGACGATCTGCAAGGTGATCTTCTAGAATTTCCAACAATGCACAGACGGTTCTAGTCGCAAGGCTTACCGTCCTTGGAGCTACTTGCTCTTTCCGTGCGGAACGCTGTTCGTCTTCAGCTTTGATGGTTAGAAACCTAGCAAGCGACCGGGCAAAGTCTTGAGGGCCCCTTTGCACGTTTCGTTGCGCCCATTGATCCAGGTCTAGTAAGCCTCGGCGGTGTGCCAATGCTGCCAGATCTATCCCGAAACCGTTCAGAAGATAAACCAAGTCGTCAAGCCAATGATGTTCGCGGGCGTGCGCGAGCAGAAAAGGCAATTGCATGGGATCCTGCGAATGTGACTCGACCAATCGCACGGCCACCCAGTTCTTGTCTTGCTTCCAAAGACCATGTAGAACAAATTCATGGTTCTCGCGTCGGCTGATAAGAAACGGGTAGAACAACTCTAGAATAATTCCTTCCTGTATCTCGTTCCAAGGCTTTGTTACGCCAAAGGCCGAACACAGGAAGACATCCATGTTAGCTTCAACCACCTCTTTGAATACTGCTTGACCTTCTGGAGTCATGAGCGATTCCCGAGATTGCAGAAGGATGTCAAATAACGCTGTCATAGCATCGCTTGAGACGAGTGTACTCTTTTGAGCCTGCTCTGCATACTGCGCAACGGCTTGAGTGGCATCGGAAAAGTCGGTACTGCTAAAGCCCTGCCGGAGTTGTGGGATGGTTGACGCATCCAGTTGATTTGGTGACAAAGTCAGAAAGGCCATGAGAAAAGATAATTGTGTATCGGCGTTTTTCCATCTTCCTCCCCACAAGGTCTGAATGTCGAAACTGGAGCCATCCACGGTGAGGGGTAGTAGAGCGCTGTACAGCACCATAAATTGCTCCTTGCTGACTATCAAGCCTTCCCGATCAAAGCCGCCGACTACATGCGACCATTTGAGACTCTTGAAACAACTGTGTTCTCGTGCTGTGGTCACGAAAACAGCTGGGGAGTACTGTGGCCAATCAGGGCTGAACGCCATATAGAGGAGGGCATCGGCGATCTGGTCTTCGTCAAGCCTATCGCCAAATGACGAGAGGAGATCTTTGGCCGCTTCTCCGCTGGAAGTGCATTTTGGCCCGATCTGTTGTATCAAACGCACAAGTGCATGACCTGTACTAAGAAGCTCGATGAGCTGCAACGCCGTGTTGACCTCGGAGGGTAGAGGAACACCCTGTCTTTCGTATCGTAATCGAATGGCATAAGCCACCCGCGCTTTTCCTTCCTCGCCCAGGTTGCGAGGCGGATACTGCGCAAATCGGTCCACAAGTCTGGCGACAAACGATGGCGAGAAGTCCTGGTCGGCTGGGGAGGTCAAGGGAGGATTTGCAAGAGTTTGTAGAAAGTATTGAAAGTTGTTGGAAAGGATCGCATCCGCTAGTACAGTTAGTCATGAAAGCGTCAAAAGTGGCATGCATTGAGAGGAAATAGACATCCGGATCGTACCTTTCGTTTTGAGGTCCGGTTTCGATACTGCCTTGAAAGCTAGTGCTAGTGTAGTCTTTGCCAGTGGATCGAGTTTAAAGTGATCCATGAAAGTGGAAAGATCGAAGTCCCGAAAAATGTCGCCATCTGAAGTATCGATCGTTTCGGCTACCTTGTACGCTTGATCTGGGTCTCGAAAGACTCTCTGCATCTCTTGTACCAACAGCTGGTAAGTCGCCGGGTTCTCGGCATTCTGCTTGATGCCAGGGAATATTGTGGGCGAATTGCCCACAAGAAGGCGGCGGAAGTACTTTGAGAATACTTCCATGCCGTTGGAGTCGATCAACTAAGTGAACGTAAGCCTCATGACTGTAGAAGTACAGTAAAGGTGCAATCAAAGAGAATGAAGAGCAAGCTCCCTCAACGTACTTTCCGTACCTGGTCCGCCTGGGACTCCCACTTCGCTTTACCCTCCTTTTCTGTAATTGACCCAAGGAGTAAGAAAAGCTGGGCGATAACGATTTTGGCGACTGACGTGGAGTTGTTGTTGGTAATATTTAGAGATGATGATGATGCGGCAGTACGGTCGAATGCTGCGTTCGTTGGTGAATTCACGCTTGTTTGTGATAATGATGGCGAGAACGTAGCGTTTCTTGAGGCACCTCCGCCGCCGCCACTCCCACCTCCTCCTCCTTGAGATGCGGTGGTCGAAGCCGCGGCGGAAGACGCCAGGTGGGAAAAGGATGACGGCGTAATGGTTCTGGATTTCGGGGAGGACAGCAGCTGGCTTGGGGGAAGCTGCTGTGATCCAGATTGAAGGGTTAGGAAGGGTGAGGCAGAGGAGGAGCTCGAAGAGTTGTTCCGACTATTGGCAAGCCGGCTCGATGAAGTCAGAACAGACGAAAAGGTCGACGCGAATGGCGAGGTTGCAGAAGTATTGTCGGAAGGATTGAGCCTGCGCGAGGCGGAGGCAATCGATGGTGGTTGTGCAACGTTCGTCGACAGCGGAGCAAGGCCACGGCGAGCAGTCGGCGGTTGAGCAGAAGACCCCCAGGCAGGCTGCTGAGACCTTGCCAACCTTGCGCCTGGAGCTTTGTTGGTGCTAGAAGCAATCGAGTTCTGAGAAGAAGGGTGAGGGGGAGGGAAGGTCATCTAGGATGCGCAACCATTTGATATGACCCCGACGAGGATCGTTCAGTGAGTGGGATTGGGCGAACAGAGACCTAAGACGAGGCGGTGAGTTTTGGATGTTCCTAGATTGAAGCTGCGAGTGTGAAAGTGAGGTGAAGTGATGTTAAGATGGTGGTACAATTTGTGGCTCAGTGAGGTTGATGGGCACACACACAAGACTCAGTAAGGTATCGTTAAGGTAAGGTAAGGTAGTCAGTCAGTTTGGAAGGAGGCTAGCGTTGTTTTAGCGACACTTACCTTAGCACCTCGAGGGGAGCAAGGGCAAGGTACAAATACTTTGCTCTGCACCTGTTCAGCACTGGTCACCATGTACTCTGTACTTTCACGAATTTTATCAGATTAATTAAATGCGAAAGCTGCAAGATGCGTGACCTGTAACGTTAACACTTCTCCAAGACCTCATAGATGGGCCCCATATCACCCACCAACAAGGTAGCTACAGGGGGTCCATCACCAAAAGTTTTCACAGTCTCAACTGTTCGTTTTATCGAGCTTACCTTAGGTACCTTATGCTACAATTTTCTTCACTGCACGTAAATGTATGTAGAAAGTACGAAGTACCAACCGATACCTACCTTACCGCAGCCATATACCTTATATCATCCATCGCGAGTGCTTGACCATGGGCTACAACTTCGAAGTACCTTCCATTATCTGCCAGAGAGACAATTGTGGCTCGGTCCACCGAAACGGAAGCTAGGCCGCTCCAGTGTACCTGCACAAAATCTTCAATCATTGGTGACGATCAGTATCGGGACCCGCGCGTTTAGTTCGGCGGCCGAAGTGCACTAACAACGAAAAGGAAGGATAGAGTTGCTCTTAGCAACCCTGCAGCTAGCTAAAACGTCAACAAATCCGGACCTCGCTTTCAAAACTTCATGCTCCGTGCTTTCCATTCTCAGAACCAACATTTCAACCCATCACAGAAGCTGCTTCCATTGCTATCTTGCTGCCGCTGTGAAAATATAGTGGTCACGACGAATATTTAGAGAAGGTTACTTAGTCCTGGACTCGGTCCTTCTATACTCGTGGGGTCGCCGGTAGCAGCTGCCGGGTTCAAGAGCAGAATGCCTGGAACGGTCTCCGATGCTCCTACTGTCTCCCTTTCTTGTCAGTGACAGATTCTGATTCCATGTGGAATGATGTACTGACAGTTGACAGTTGCGAACAATTTCTGGGGCAAGGAAGATGCCGGTGTTCATCCACTCCTGGATCGCATGCACAATGCCAAAGTCACTTGTGACGAACTCAAGTCTTTCTACAGCAGTATGTCTGCTTGTTATAATCTGAGAAACGCTGATCTGACAGTGATGCAGCACGTGCTTCAATCGAAGACGAGTACTCTCGAAAAATGTTGACGTTGTGTCGCAAACCCCTCGGCTCCTGCGAGGCTGGCACCCTCAGAGCATCGCTCGATGTTATGCGAGGAGAGGTTGAATCCATGGGTAAGGCGCACCAGGCCATTGCCGGACAGATGAAGAGCGAATTGGAGGAGCCGCTGGCGGCCTTTGCAGGAGGCATGAAGGAGCGGAGGAAGATTGTACAGTCGGGAATCGAGAAGCTTTTGAAAGTGAAAGTACAGCAGACACAAGTGGTCAACAAGGTGAAGAGCCTGAGATTAGAGTAGACGAGGGAGAGAGTTGCTGACACATTGGAAAGGCTCGTGATCGGTATGAGCAAGATTGTTTGCGTATCAAAGGCTATCTCGCCCAAGGGCACATGGTTATGGGACAAGAAGAGCGTAAAAACAAGGCGAAATTAGAAAAGACACAGATTCAGCTAGCGTCTACGAGCAATGACTACGAAGCGGCAGTAAAGGCACTGGAGGAGACGACTGGACGCTGGAATCGGGACTGGAAAGCAGCTTGTGATGTGGGTTTCTTGGACTTGCAGGAAGACCGCCAACTGATATCTCTGCACAGAAATTCCAAGATCTGGAAGAGGAGAGATTGGACTTTACCAAGAGCAGTCTGTGGAGCTTCGCCAACATCGCCTCAACCGTCTGTGTCAGTGATGATGCCGTAAGTCTCTGAATGCATTTGGCAAAGAAATCTACTGATGACTCGGCAAGTCTTGCGAGAAGATCCGTCTATCTTTGGAGGGCTGTGAGGTCGAGAAGGACATTACCAGCTTCATTCGCGAAAACGGCACTGGACAAGAGATCCCTGATCCACCCCGATACATCAACTTCTGTCGTGGAGATATCAATGACACCGCATCGGAAACATCTGAAGACGACAACTACTCCGTGGCGCAATTCCAGCGCACAATCAACCCAGCCTTCCGCAGCTCGTCACCGGCTCCTTCCACTTACGAGTCTCATCATGACCCACAGTCGGAACTAGCGATACGCTTAGGACACCATGCTCCAGAGACTCCACCGAGTCGGGAGACTACGATGACGCCACAGAAGTCCGCGCAACAGCCTTTGCCGCCACAAATCGATTACCGTCGACACGCGCAAGGCCAGAGTCTTTACCAGCAGGCGCAGCAAATTGACCTTGCACCCGTCCCGCACAATGAATACCCAACCGATGGTATGACCATGTTCTGTCGGACCGATGCACCATCAGAGCGAAGCTCTGCAACCAGTCCGGCGAGGCCGCGAAGCCGTGATTCACAGAGCGAATACTCAAATCCAACATCTTTCTCCAGCCAGGAACCGCCAAGTGGGAAGCAATCGCCAGTCAAACAGGGCAATCGTGCGATTGCCTCCTCGACCCCCGGTGAGAAACAACTCCAAAAGAGGAGAAGCGGCTTCTTTAGCAACAGCCCTTTTCGGAGAAAGAGTAAGCATGAGAGGGAAGATCGAGAACAGCAGAGTACGACACGACCCACTTCCCGTAACACCTGGGGTCCATCTGGCGGCCGTGGCGGGGTGAACAACTCAGCCCCAGGACGTAGCTACGGTCAACCCGACCAATCTATGATGCTAGGGTCCAAGTCTCGCAGTGGCAGCCCGGAACCAGTGGATCCTCGAGCAAATTTCCAGCTCAACATCGGAAATAACGTGTTTGACGTAGCGTCGCCGGAAAAGGGAAACAAAGCGGCACCCAAGTCTGCGAGCCACATACCAGACGAACTCGACCCCATCGCGCAAGCTCTTGCGGAGCTAAAGGGCGTGACCAAACAGTCGTCAGTCCGGATGTCCGCCGACCGTTACCACGGCCTAGCGACGCCCGCGCCAACCGGAACTCCAAGCCTACCATCCCCCATGCCGAACCGGCCACTCTCCGCCGCTCAACGAGGCACGCCCCCACCCTCCTACAACGACCAACCGATCAAACGTCTCGACCTACCCCAGCCGGCCTTCACGTCCGCGCAGATGCAGCAAACGACGCGGAAATACATCGGCCAAGCCCAAGACGTCTTCACCAGCTCCCCCTCCCGCCCCGGCACCCGAGGCAACAGCGACATCCCACGCGCCACCTCCCCGGCGCCCTTGCGCAGCACGAGCCCGCGCCCCGCCATCTACGGCGACCAGCACCAGCAGCGCCAGGTCCAATACAACCGCTCCGTCAGCCCCAACCCGTACGCAGGCCGCAACACCAACAACGTCCAAGCCCGGCCCCGCCAATCGCAGTCCGCGAGCCCGACCAAACGGGACCTCGACCAGGGCTTCGCCAACCAGTACTCGCGCCACACCTCGCCGAACGACATCCGTCGCGCCGCGTCCCCGCAGCCTCAGTACGCGCGGCAAGAGCGCCCAGGCAGTAGCGCCGGCATGCAGCTCCAGCTGGCGCCAGCGGGCCCATCCGACGATCCGTATGGCGGCGGGCAGACCCGGCGGCGCCCCGTCGCGAACGGTCTGACCCGCCCGATCAGCTACTACGGCGCGCCCAGCAGCAGCGGCGGCGGCGGCGGTGGCGGGGTGCCTGAGCCGCTTCAGCAGAGTGGGGGCGGACCGGGTCAGGGCGCTCGAGTGCGGAGCCGAAGCGTTGTGGACGGACGACAGTATACGAGGGATGGGAGGCCGGTTATACACTACGGTAAGCACTCTCTCTCTCTCTCTCTCTCTCTCTCACTCTTCCAATTCCGTGGCGGGTTTTCGTTATAGGCCAAGAACAATGGCTGATGAGTTCATTGTGTAGCCCGCGCTCTGTACATGTACCAAGCCGCCATCCCCGAGGAACTGAGTTTCGCCAAGGGCGACATCCTGGCCGTGCTGCGGCTGCAGGATGATGGGTGGTGGGAGGCGGAGGTGACGGGGAAGAAGGGGAGGGCGGGGCTGGTGCCGAGTAATTATTTGCAGAATTGCTAGGTCTGATGGGAAGGGGATGGGTAGGGGGGTGATTTACTTGAGATTTCGTTTTGGGGGACAGAATGATGAGTCGTTCGTTTGTCCTTGTTCAGCGATGTGGTTTGGACTTTGGGCGAGTTGGGCTTGTGAGGTTAGGTACAGATACCGTAGGTGTAAATGAAGGATTTGGATGAATATGTTCGGCTTTGATGGTGGAGAGTGAGCGAGGTGGTATGGGCTCCTGGCCTTCGAAGAAATGGAATGTCATGGGTACGGATATAATGGACAGACGGGTGAAGGGATTAGATGTTGTCTGATGCGCCTCATGTAGTGGATGGATACTTAACATGGGGTTCGAAGTCCTGTCATTTCGAACGTCTCCTCTCAAACGAAATCTATCAACCACAATCACAGTCAGCATCCCCAAAATACATCCTGCCCCATAACGCTATCTTTGACTCCCGCGTACATCGGCCCAGCCGAGTCCATTAACCACCCCTATCTCCATATCCATACATATAAATACAATCATCCCACAAGGGACCTGCCCCTCAGAACCTCCCTTAAGTACCCACCCAAAAGTCAAACGCCAGCCAATAATCCATCTAGTCAGTTACACTTATCGCCCAACGCACCCCCCGGACAACCCCACCCCACGCCCGACACACAACCGGACTGCATCTTCCAGTCGGGCGTCTTGCCGTTGGGGCCATAGCACGCCATGCAGCCGCTGACGCACGCGCCGGCGTTGTTCGCGAGGCTGCAGTTCAGAAGTCCTAGGGACGACAGTGTCAGTGAGTTACGAGGCGAGGGATAAGGTGTGGGTGGATGGGGTAGTGGGCATGGTGAAGGAGGAGGAGATGGAGGAGGAGGGGGAGGAGGAGGAGGAGGGGAGGGGTGGAGGATTAAAGCTCACCGTTGTTGACGCGGTTGAGGTATACGTCGCAAGTGACGGAGGGACGGGTGACCCTGGCGACTGACGCGGCGCCGTTGGCGGCTTGGGTGCCGGCGAAGGCGCCGGTCATGGGTTCGAGGCCCCAGGGCGAAGGGATCGGGGCGGAGAGAGAGAAGGTGAGGAGGGTGAGGAGGGCGAGTAGGGTGGAGGGCAGAGGGAGCATGGTTGCTGGTTGGTGTTGGTTGGGCGGGGTGGGGTGTTCTTCGAGGACGGATCTTGGTGTTCGTCAAGGGTTGGTGGATGGGGTACTCGATCGAGAGTAGTTGGATGGAGAACTTGTTGTGTGAAGCTGATGCTGAAAGTGTAGGTCTTGGTAGTATAGATGTAGATGAACATTCGCTGTGCGGTATAGAATGGTATAAGGATTAATCGTAAGTTACTGACTTCCTTGGCCTGCAATTCGTCGTTGATCTTCTCAGGGACAGAAAGAGGGACATAACTGACATAAAAGTCCAACGGAACGGACGAAAGAATGAAGAAATTAGATCAACGAGACAATGAAACGACGACTGCCAGGCCGTCGATGTTAGATCCCATCATGCCGTCTCACCACCGAACTTGACAGGTAGATATATCTTACTGCATGGATGATCCGGACAATAATGCATGGCGCAAGGCACGGCATGTGGACAGAAACAGTATCGCAGTGTATCAAATCCACAGCCGGAAACCCATCCTGATGGCACAGGTTCCGGTGTGTGACTGATGACATGGGATGTTGGCCCGTGTTTGTGTTTGCTTTTCAATCTTAGCTGAACGTTTTGTCTATACCCGCACCAGCCAGCTTCATCTCCTCTCCGAATATGGCCACCTCAGCCTCGACACGTTCTCGGGCAGAAACACGGGATACTACTGCTAGTTCCGACGCACTTCGTACTGCGATGCTGATCATTGTCGCTGGATTGTTGCACGCAGTAGCCCACGGGAAATGACTTTGCGGCCTCTATCGAGGCAGGAGCATAAGCAGCAGCAACCCGTTGGCTCCCTGAACCAGTAGGCAAGGACATGCTCTAGGGTTTTTGATATGATGACTTGCTGATGCACCGTTATACCATTGACGGTGCCTTGGGAGCGGCATTTGCTCCTTGGCTTTGTCAGGACTGGGTGAATCGTTAAGGTATGTTGTGCCTCTGTACGGATCACAGGTACCTTATCCTGGGACGAGTAGCGGTGCTTCAGATCTTGGCGGATGGTGACCGAGTACCACGCTGACTAAGCAGCCTGAACCTCTCGTCATAGCGCTGTTTATCACTATATTACTCGGTCAATCTCCATAGCCATAGCAGAGGCAGAGGCTTGCTTGAAGCCCATGCAACTTCGACAGGCTGAGAAGGCAGCGGCAACATGGATCAGACTACGAACACTGCCCGCCTCAAATCCACTGGCTAAGCTTG
>JAABUY010000771.1_pt1 | contig 51132 bp, 50 predicted proteins | sample 5560271 | NCBI WGS metagenome assembly JAABUY01 (sample SAMN10711886, study PRJNA513374) | rock metagenome | isolation source: Antarctica rocks | place: Antarctica: Victoria Land, University Valley | reverse complement strand
TTTACTTAAAACAGCATTTATTGTCAAATGATTTAATTGAAATGATCACAAATGTTAATGCATCATTGATGCTATTTTAAGACATGATTATGAAAGATTATCAAAGATCTCAAACAATAATAAATTTGATCTTCACAACAAATGACATTATGAATTGATTAATATGATGTGAAATTAACAAAGAAATGAAAAACTTTTCAAATCATTTATTGATACAGACAATTATAGATTTTCGAGTCTGCAAAAAGTCAGCATGAAAATCGCGTTGCAACTGAAAGACAATGAATGAAGAGAAATTTATCAATATTTTAAAAGAACAAATGTCAAAATCATTGTTGAATCATGAGACAAGACATCAATGCATAGATGAATACATTAAGTAACTGCTGAATGCATTGAAGAAAATCATTGAGATTTTTACTTTCTGAGTGAGATCACATGAAATGATCAAAGCAGAATGAATGAAGAAGTGTATGAAGATCATCAAAAGCATGCAATAAATAAAAAAAGTTGTTAAATCATTGATGATTGAACAGAGTACATTCAAGCATGTGATAAGAAGTGCATAATTATCAGAAAACAGAAACGCAGTGAATATTAAAAAATCATGCAGAACGTTGAATAATTCTCAAGAAAACTGTTTAAAACTGTGAAATGAGCAAGAAATGCAGTCACAAACACATTGACTCAAGCGACAATTCTCTCTCTAATCAAGTCAAAGTGCTTTAACATTGCTATGATAATGCAGAATAAAATAAAGATGATGTTTCAAACTCACTTTTCATCATTTTCAGAGATTTTCATGCTGAACACAGAAGACTTCAAGTATTTGCTCTCAATTGAGAATGATGCTTCATTAATGTATCATGAGATTAAAAGAGTTATCTACAAGATGATGTTTAACAAAAATTCAAAAATTCAAAATACACAAAATACATAAATAAAATAATGCACAAACTTGTTGACAACACATCAGAATAAATATGCTTTCTTTTTGAAAAATGTCTGCAGAAGAGAATACAGTCAACTCAGTTCAAGAATGCAATCACAATAGTGATGTAAAAGTCAGACAAGAAGAATTACTTTAATGTAAAAATATATAAATCAATTGTGTTATTCAACATGCTGAGTAAAATATTGAAGTTCATCATATTTGAATGTTTGCAAAATGTTGTAAAAGCGTGCAATTTAATATTGAATATTCAGATGAAAGCTTATAAACACAAATCAATAGATATAACTTTGCAACTGATTATAGAAAAGATATACATTGTATAAAGTAATATAAGAAGAAGAATAGTTTCATTACTAAGTCTGAATAAAAAGAGTGCATTTAACAATGTAATGCATAACAGACTCTTGCATAACATGAAAAAAAGAAGAGTTTTCAGACTGCTTCTCAAATTTGTGAAGAACTTTCTGAGAAATTGATGCATCATGATCACAATTGATGATTACATGATGATGAAATGCAGCATGAACATTAACATATCACAAAACTTTTTGCTATCATCAATATTATATTTGTTTTATAACATGAACTTGTTAAAAGCATATGATGACATCAAATTAAGAATAAGTTTCACAAATTTCATAAATAATGTTAATATCTTAATATACAAAAAGTTTATAAAGTGTAACTGCAGAGTTCTTAACAAGATCTATGATAGATGCAAACAATGATCAAAAACGTATGACATCAAGTTTTCAAAGACAAAGCATGAGTTGATTCACTTTACGAGAATTTCTAAGTGATTTAATATGAATGTTAATGTAAAGTTAATAAAACATCAAATTGACTTAAAATCAAATATCAGAGTTTTGAGAGTTCAATTGAACTTCAAGCTAAGATGAGTAATTTACATGCATCATGTTGAAGTAAAACTAATGATTAAACAAAAGATCATATAAATAATCATTGAGTTTACTTGAAATTCATCAATAATGATGAAAAAGCAAATATACTTCGTGATGATGTGCTCTTTGCTTAGTCACAAAGTCATCATATGATACATGTCACAAAGAGTAAAGAATCATTGAAAAGATTTGAACATTAAGCTGAGATCAGTACAAGAAAAAGCATTGCAACAAATCATTGACATTTATCATGCAACATCAACAGAGACTCTACAGATAGAAATAAACACAGCATCAATAAATATTCATTTATGAAAGCTGATATAAAAGTTGATAATGAACATAAACTTTCAAAAATCAGATGAAGTTATTGAAATAATAATGCATTGAATTTGCAACAACTTGATATTCAAAAAAAGTCAAAAATCAAAGCTGTGCAAAACATTTTTGCAGCTGAAGCAAAAGTGAATGAAAGAAACACTTGAATAAATGAAGATAAAGTGAAATTATCTTTACATGATAACTTTCTGATCAGAATCATTGAGAATAGTCATAGTTGCAAATAAGAAAATGTCAATAAATCAACATCATCTCAACACATTTGCATCAAAGCAAAGAGTTTACTTAAATGATAACAACAGTAAAGAGAATGTTATGATGACTGCAATGAAATTTAACTGAAAGTTAAATAAAAGATTGAAAGAATTGACTTTAATCATCACTCATCATGAAGAACTGAAAGAATTGATCGCAAAGATGATACATTTCACAGATGTAATGACAGAGAATCAAGAGTGTCATGAAAAGATATATAAAGTATACAATGATAATCAGACTTCTTTGAAAACAGTGAAAGCTATGATATCAACAAAAGATCAAACACGTCTGCAACAAGTTCAAATTATACATGAAAGCATTTAATCTTAAGAAATCATGTTGAAGTTACATTGAATGATGAGACATACAAAAGTACTTGAAAATGAAGAGATGAATAAAATGACTGATGATGCACATGATTTGTCTTTATTGTTTACTGAGCATTAATGCATTAAAGTAATAATGAAACTGATGCTCATACAGAAATAAATCAAACAAACATGAAAAGTAGTCTGAAAAGAGAAATTCAACGCAGCTCATTTTCAATATTTAACATCAAAGATGACACATTGACATCTGCAACTGCACAAGAATCATGCAAAGTCTTACAATGCATTATTGATGCAATTATGCATAAGAAAAATTAACTTCAATTAATTTTTATATGAAAGATGAGTATTTAATGTCACTATGATGATGTGCAAGTGTGACGAAGATTGAATGTTGATCAAGCACATTTTATTAACATGTTTCAGATGAAAAGTAGAATGAAAAGCAATGCAATGAGAAAAGAACATCACGAACTTGAGAAAGCTCTTAGAAATTATAAGTGCAGCAATGATGATCATTTGAATGATACTTTCAATGAGCATACTGAATCAATTTCAAGCTGTGACATTATTAAAAAATCAAATGAAAAAGAGAAAAAATAAAGAAGAAATAAACTCATAAAGTTCTTGCATTGAAAACAGTTATAATATAAAGTGCAGAAAGAAGTGATTTTTGATGTGAAAAGAACGCTGCGCTAACGCAGCGCTCGCTACAGTATATAGAATTTCACATAAATTCAGAATGAGTGTTGAATTGAGTAAGAATTAAAAAAAAAAGTGAATAATAATTGTTGATTTGTTTATCACTTTTTCAGTTTCTTTCAACTTTTCATTTTCTTCAACTTCATTTTTCTTCAATCATGATTATACTTTTATCATTATGTGATTACTTTTAACAAACTTTGAGTATATCTGTATAGTAAGAGTAAGAAATTTAGATCATGAATCATGAATGTGCAATAATGCTTAAAGAAAGTCATAAGATGATGAAGTTAACTGATGCTTGAATCAAGATTATTATGAAAGTAAGTGATGTCACAACTTAAGATTTCATGATTATTATTGTGATTAATAATATCATAAGTTTGCTCAAAAAACATCAATCAAATATGATGATCATCATGTTACTGATGTTAAATCACTCATGATGATGCAAACATCATTAAATTCTGATTGAAAGTTCATTGCTTTTATTATTCAAACTTTTGAGTACATCTCAATTATCAAAGAGAAAAATCGAAAGATAATAAGAAAAGAAATGATTATTAATGCTTCGTTAATGATTTTGTTGAACTCACAAACTTCGCGAAATTGAAGAATGATGATGAGATTCACTTATTTCACTTCTTGATGTCATTATTGATGCTTTTCAGCTATCAATTGTGAGAATAAATAAAAGAAGCATTGCTGATCTTGAAATTTTAAATAGAATGATTTGTATAAAGTGTGCTTGAGTTCTACACATCAAGAATAAAGCATCATGATGTGATGTCATGTTTCAAAGAAAGACAATGTACAAGAAGTGTGCTCATTATGCAAGTAATGAAAGTTTTTGTATCACAGTGAGTATATTTATCTGATACATCTGCTAAACACTCATGATTTAATGTTTAAATTTTCAACATTTGCATTTCAACTGTTAATAAATTCTTTCATTTGCAGAATATTCATGATAGTATGATTAAGAATGAAGAAAAGAATGTTGCTCTGAAAACATTCACTGTTCATCAGAAAATTCTTTACAAGAAGTTGATAACAACAACTTGTGTAAAGAATCATCTTGAAAAAGTTCATAAACTTAAGCTTTTAAAGATTCAAAAGCTCATTCTCAAAGAAATGATGATTATCAATGATATTATTAGAGAAATTCTAAATGTAAAGCGCTTTGTAATACATTCAATCTTAATTATATATTGTTTTGTCAACATTTCTAATTGTTTTGATATATTTTAGCATAATTTGTCATCTTTCAAATCTCTGTCTTCACATCTCAATGTAAATTTAACAATGAAAGAGAAGAAGAAATTTGCAATCTTGCTTCATGTAAGAAATGTTTGATGAAGTGATGATTGCATGATGTTTATTGTGTCGTGATGATTACACTTTCTTGTCGAGTGCATTTGAATGTTTTGGCGCTTTTTTCTTCTGTCTGTTGATTTACATATGTGATCGTTTCATTAAAGAATGAAACTATCATAATACAATGATTCTTCTTTTCTAATAATGAGTTTGTGCTTGAAAGTAAGTGATTATGCTTTTCGCTCATGTTTCAATCTCATTTCAAAAGCTTCTATAAGCTTCAAGACATTTTTCATATCTTTGCTTAATATTCATTGATTATATTCAATGAAATATTCTTTTCATTGTATCTTATAATATAAAATTCTCTTTCTTTTTCACTTTTATAGAATCTTTTCTATCTTTCATTCTTGCTTATCATCAATAAGCTTGAATACAAGATAATTAAGTATAAAATCATCATTTAGTCTACAACTATATGACTTTAAAAAAGATACATGAAAGACAGAATGAACTCTATAAATGATTAAAAGATTAAGATGATACATCTGCTTATTTATGAATTTTTGTATATGAAAGAACTTTATCATTTTATTTAATAACTTTTTGCTCAACTTTTTCTGCTTCAAGTTTTTTGCTGATAGCATGATTAAATCATCAACATTAAAGAACTTAAACTTATGTTTTCAATTATAGTACTTTGTCTGAACATTAATCGCGTTTTATCATTATTATGTCAACGTGTTTTGCACATCTTGCAGCATTTCAACGCGTTCTTTTGCTGCTGACATTTCTTCTTTCATAACATTGTTCTTGATGTGTATGTCAAAGATTGACTTGTAATCATACATGATTTTAAAAAGATTACAGCTCAACGAAGAGTACTTCGTCTGATGATACATGAACTCAACTATGAGTAAAAGCGTAGCTCAATTGTCTTACTTTTCTGAACAATATATTCATAAATAATGTTTCAGCATTTGATTCTGTTGTTCTGTTTGATCATCTGTTTACGAATGAAAGATAATGTTTAATCGTCGTTTCATCTTGACATGATAGCAGATCTCTGATCAGAATGCATTGATAAATAAACTATCTTTATCAATAATTATATCATTTGATATCTCATATCTTAAAGCAATCTTCTCAAAGAACAACTCTGTTAACTTTACAACAGTCAGAATCTTCTTTATAAACAGATAATACATCATCTTCATGTAGTGATTGACTATCACAAGAATCAAGTCATACACGACTTCTTTTCATTTACTAGACGACAAATCTGTTATGAAATTCATTGTGATTTCTTTTCATGAATCTGTGAATCGAGATAATGATCTCAACTCATCATATGATAAATGACGTTTCATCTTTACTTTCTGACAAATGTCACAAGTATTTATATACTTTTTGACATTCTTGATCATACTTTTTCAGTAATATTTATGATTTAATAGCTCGCTGATCTTGTCAGCATCAAAATGCTTCGCTAACGAATCATTATGATGATGTTTCAACAGCTCTTCTCTGACAGAAAGATCTTCTGAAACATACAATGATTCATTGTATTCTATTATTTCTTGACTATTCAATGTTCAAGCTTCAATGTCACTCTTTTATATACTTGTCATTTCGTCTGCTTTTAATTTCACAGCAAAATTATCTTCTTACTGTAAAATCTTGATGAGCTTAACTATGAATTTACTACTGAAGTTGTATGTTATTTCATGAATTATCAGTACTTTGACAATTGCACGTGAAATGAGTTGTTTGCAATCAACAGTTTCAGCAACAAAATTAAGCTGTTTCTCAACTATGTTGCAATCTTCATGAGTTGACGTTTCAACATCTGTGCTTTTCAAAGTTGTTGATTCAAGTTGAGAAATTTTATCTTTTAAGAAATGTACTTCATTTAAGTGCATTTCTTACACTGTTAAAATCATGATTCTCAGCAGCATACTTCTGACATGCATTGCTGAACATGTATTTATGTTTTCATTGACATTGTGAACAAACATCTTCTTGACTTCGTTAATTATTCATGTACAGTAGATTTCATCTTGCGATCTGCTTTTGACATGTTTCGCTGAATATCTTCATTCACTGACATTGTGAATGAACATCTTCTTGACATTGTTAATCATAGACTGATTGTTGAGTCAAGTTTCAAATTGACATTTTGAATTCAAATCAAGATTGAGTTGAATTGCTCACATTTTTAACTCGACTTAAGTTGAATTGCTCATATTTTCAACTTGATGTGACTCAACTCGACTGAAAATTGAGTTAACTCAACTTGACTCGTCAAGAACTCAAGCTTGACGTCAAGAGAGTTAAATATAGAAAATTTTTCGATTTTTAACTTTTGCATTATCTTTTTGCATTATCTTTTAATAGAAAGCCATGAAGAAAAACATGAAGATTATTTGATAGAAAGTCATAAAGAGAAACATGAAGATCATTTGATAGAAAGTCATAAAGAGAAACATGAAGATTGTTTGATAGAAAGTCATAATTCGCAGATATTAATGCAATCTCAGCACAAAGATTGCATCTGAGCAATAAGATGATAAAGATGCGTGATGATTTTCAGAAAGCAAAAAGCACTCTCACAATGTACATCAAAATTAAATGCATAGATTTGAACATTTATTTGCACTTTAAAAACATTTCAGACATGAATAGTTTATGATGCAACTGCAAATGAAGTCATCAGATGATAAAGCATGTACTCATGCATTGCTTGAACTGATCACATTTGCGATCAAGAATGTTACAAGATGCTGACTTCTTGAACTATTGAATAATCATCATCATCATGAAGAGTCTCAGAGCAGTAGTGAAAATGATGATGAAAATAAAGCTCTTGAAGCAATTTAAAGTGACTAGAACATTCGTTCTTTAACATGCAATCAACGTGAACAAATTTAATACATAGTCTTAAAACTCACTGTTTCAACTGCGTGAAGTAATCATATAGACTGCGAGTGATTTTCTATCTCAGAGAGTTTTGTTCACTCAATACAAATAGCATAAATTTTCTCATGAGTTGATTTAATTAATGTCACAAAAGTGTATGAATTTATTATTATTATTATTGAATGTTCTTTAAAAGATCATTGAAGACTTTATGTACTTCTTTATGAAAAGTAAATGCATTATTCTTTTGCATTATCACTTTTGTTGTAGAATTTTCATTAACATTTTGCTTTATGCAAACATCAACTTAATGATAATTCATGTCAAACACATCATTATTCAAGATAAAAATTTGAGATTTATAAAGAATTTCATGATAAATTTTGATATCATGTTTTTTTAATAAACTAAAAAATGTTTATTTTCATTAATTAAATAAACAATGTAATTCTTGAAATCACATTCACATTATTCTTATGCATTATATTTATACATTGACTCAATTGTACTTAACACATGAGAATGATTAAAATGCATCTTTACTATTGATCAGCTAAACATCAAATGATTGCAATTGCACATTTATACTAACAATCTATTCAACATCTACATAATATAAGTCAAATCAAAAGAAGAAAAGAATTATTTAATACAATTACACTTTATTAATTCATTATGCACATCTTTCTTTCATTACACATTTCTCTGCTCAATGAATAATAATCATTAAGCAAGAGAACACAGTTTCTGCGTTACAATCATGAGCATCATGAGTATAATAATAATAATAATAAATTCATACATTCTAATGACATTGATTAGATCAACTCATGAAAGACTCTATGCTATTTGTGTTGAGTGAACAAAACTCTCTAAGATAGAAAATCACTCGCAGTTTATACAACTGCTTCACGCAGTCAAAACAATGAGTTTTAAAACTATGTATCAAATTTGTTTGCATTGATCACACGTTAAAGAATGAGTGTTCTAGTCATTTTAAATTGCTTCAAGAGCTTCATTTTCATCATCATCTTTGCTATTGCTTTGAGATTCTTCATGATGACAACAATTATTTAATAGTTCAAGAAGTTAGCATCTTGTAACATTCTTGATTGCAAATGCAATCAGTTCAAGCAATGCATGAGTACATGCTTCATCATCTGATGACTTTATTTGCAATTGCATCGCAAGCTATTCATGTCTGAAACATTTCTAAAGTGCAGATAAACATTCAGATCTATGCATTTGATTCTGATGTGCATTGCAAGAATGCTTTCTGCTTTCTGAAGATCATCACACATCTTTATCATCTTATTGCTCAGATGCAATCTTTGTGCTGAGATTACGTTGATATTTGCAACATGTTCTCTGTATTTTTCTCATCATTAATTTCATTGATCTTTGTGATACTGCGCTATTGCAATGCTATCGCTTGTTGAAATCATTGTGAAGAAGAAGATGCATCATCTGCATCTTGACTGTATTTTTGCATCTTCTTAAATGAAGACATTCAGAAGTATCATTTTCTTGATGATGAGTAATCAAGAAATAATGTGAATAACTTTCGTTAAACAAACGCATATTAGTTTGCATGCTTGTCTGATCTCTTGCGTTCAATCATTAACATGACTGTGTAGCATGATCTTGTTCTATAACATGTTCAAATGAACATGTAACGAGCTTGTGTATGTTTCTGTCTCTAAAGTTTCGATGCTTACTCTTTTGAATGCTTCTGCTACGTGATGCAGAGTCTGATTCTGAAGTGTTTCTAGTTTGCATTCTTTGCTCAACAGTTCATCTTTCTTGTCACGCTGATGTCAGACTGATGCTTCAAATGCAATTTCTGATCTTACTACTGCTGAGTATACTTGTTTTGCTTTTGTGAAGATAGCTTTTTATGTAAAGACTTCAAGATGACTAAGTGTCAACATTTTTGTAACGTGATTTATTTCTATTTATTGAAGATGTGCATCTTTTTGCAGTTTTATGTTCAGTTGCATCTTTAGAACTTGTATGTCTGATTTCAATTTGATAACTGAGCTTTTTATTTATATGTTAATCATCATGTTGAATTTCTTTGATTTTCTAGTGAAATGCATAAACTCATACTTTTCTGATGCGAACGTTGCGTCATGAGTGTGAGCTCATTTCGCGCAAACATCGTGTGCTTTGCTCAGTGTTTTGCAGATTTCTTCAGTGAATCTGTTGTAAACTAGAATGTTAATATTATTTATGAAGTTAAACACTTCGATTTTAATTTTCAGTACTTTGCATTTTTTGATTAAACTTGTGTTAAAGAACAGAAAGAGAATCAATAAAATGAAGAATCTTTGCAATATGTCTGCGTTTATCTCGCGTATGTCACTCGTTTGTTCATTGAATATTAGTGATGTCTCTCGATCTTTTAGAAAGCTGCATGTTCATTCAATTATGTAGCTTGACATTCTTTTCATCTTCAGCGTATGCAGAAGTCTTATGTGTGAAACTTAATCAAATGCTTTGATAATGTTTAAACTTAGCATGAACGTTACATATTTGATTTTGCAATCTCATACTGTGTGAACTTAATCTATCAGTAAATTTAATGTGAAGATCATGAATCACTTACATCTTGCTTTCATTTGAGCATTAGATAGCATGCAATGAATTTCAATTATATTACTCAGTCTTTTGATCATGATTGACTTCAGAGCTTTGCTCATGATATCAAGCAAAGCAATGAGTCAATACATCTTTGAATCAATATAGTTGCTTTTCTTCAATTTGCATAATACTATTGTCTGAGTCTTTTTGAACTGCTTCAAATAATATTTATGTATTATGCATGCATTGAATAAACTCATCAGTACTGAAATTAGTTCTGCAAGACTCGCTTGAAGCACTCTGTTTGAAATATTTGAAGCATCTGATGCTTTGTCTGCTTTTATTCATCTAATTGTCTGCTTCACTTCATCTTCTGTGATGCGTGAATTGAATGAGACTGTCAGAGATATGAATGATTCTGCGATGTCGTTGACATTCGCTTGAGAAGATGAGAGAAAGAACTTTTCTTGCAGTATCTCGATTTTTTTCTCGAACGTCGTTGTCATATGATTGATGTCACTTCGCTTTAATGATGAAAACTGAGAAAGCTTTTTAGATAGCTGACTTTTGATTCTAGCTCATTTTGCAAAGCATCATATCGATTTGAATGCTTTACTCAGCTTATGTATTTGTGATCTGAAGTGTGTGCATTTCGTTTGTTGAATGATCTTGTTTTTATGATCGTTGTGCTTCAAATATTCATTTCATGCTTCTAATATGTCTTACATTTTTCATATGATTCACAGTCATCTTGATTTCATTACTACTTCAAAGCAACTTTGCTTTTAAAAGTCTCTTGCTCAATTTAATGATTTTGTCAAGAGAGTAGATTTCTCAATGATCTTCTGTAGCACTCTGATAATCTTGCACACTCTGTCATTCATCATAGTCTTGTCATTTAAAGAGCGTTTCAAAGATAAATGTATTTGCAGATAAGCACTCAATGCTTCTGTATTCTTTTTTTTTCAAAGTCATCAAGTCAAGAGCTGCATGAAGATTGTTTGTAAACATAGCTTTGTGATGATCGAAAGATGATTCAATTTCTGATGCAGATTAATTTGTATCTTACACTTGCATGTCATGAATTGTATTTTCTCGCTGCTAAAGACTAAATCAATCATCGTAAATTGATTGTGAGTTTCACAAGTAATAGTGTCTGATTTCAGCAATAATTTCAGTCTTGCATTTGTAATGATGTTTAGCAGAGTATCAATCGTCGTATGATGAGTGAAGCATCTTCATTCTCTTCAGTGAGAATGATGTAGATTGAAATCTTCTACGATCAGTTGTTCACAGTCATTCTTGAGTAGTTCATTCAAACGAGAAATGATTGAAGATTTCTTTGTGAATGTAGTAGACAATGAGCATGAATTGTAGATGTTTAAAAGTCTTAGCATCTGCATTTCATCATCTGCGTTGCGAGTTAATATTCTGATTGAGCAAATGTCTGACTCAACTGTTTCTACTATTCATTGATTGAATCTTAAACATTTGTTAACATATATGCATGTTCTTGATTGAGATGATGAGTTTTTCACTAGATGAAAGAAGTTGTGTGCTGAGCTAAATGACTGTGAATTGTTGTTGTTGCAATCTTGCTTCTGTATAGCTACTATGTTAAATTCGCGAACTTCTCTGTCAATTAGAAATGATTCTTGAATTCTTAATGACTTTCTGATGTTATACTGTAGAATTTGTAGAAAAGATTGTTTTATCATAGAGTTATTTGTAACTGTTGTTGACTCTGTAATGAGAAGACTCTTTGTATGCTTTTGATCATCAAGAATCTTTCTTGCTTTTTAATTAAACATTTCTGAATCTGCTCAGATGTCGTCTCGTCTGAGTCACTACTCACGCAAAAGAAAAGATTGACTAATCTCTTCTTGATCTCTACTATTTGTCAAGCTGATTCATCAGCGATTCAACTGCATGTTTTCAACATGACTGTTGTTGAGTTCAAGAAGTTCATTGAATTCAAAGAATTCATTGAATCTGAAGAGTTCATTAAATCTAAAGAATTCATTGAATCTAAAAAGTTTAGAGACAGCGAGAAGAATGCACAATTGTATTTAGACGCTTCAGAGTATCTGAACGATCTATTTCTATAGATTTCAAACGCTTGTTTCATCTGCTGTCATCACTTGAGACATGTGCATCTTCAGAATTCGTGATTTTCATTGCAGTTGATGCAACGTCTTCTGTTCAAAGACATCACACACTTCTCAATGTGATGCTTGTCTGCACACTTTTTGCAACGCTGATTCTTTCTGCAGAATTTAATCATGTGATCAAATTCGTGACATCTGAAGCACTGTGTGATGTGACAGTTCTTTTCAAATAGTTTGCATGCACATTCTTGATATGAGTTCAGTATGCTCATGTTCATTAGTCAATTCATCATCGTTTCGATCGTGATCTCTACAATGAGCAATGAATGAGTCTTCTCACTCTTTGCTATCTTCTTAAGTCAGATTATTCTTAGAACTTTCAGATCTTCATGAAGTCTTGCGTTATCTTTTATCAATCTTTCAATGATTTTTTTCTGATTGCTCATGTCTATTGTAGTGTGTACTTCATGTGTCAGCATTGCGAAGATTCAACATGTTATGCATGTTGAACTCGTAATTTCTTTTGCTCATATCTGAGTCTTTTTCAGATTTGCTTAAGCATCTGAGCTAACTGCATGAAGAAAAATGTCATCGCTACTCAACTTGCGAAGTGACATGATTAGATTTCTTTGATCTGTTGACACGTCTGCGATTCTCTGTAGAATTTGTTCAATCGACTTCTTCTGTATCTTTTTTATTTCTCTTCTGTTCATTATTTTAATCATGACTTCTCATCTCTTGCGAAGCAATGATGAATTATTTCTGAAATGTTGCTTCTTCGTTGCTATTTCTTCTCTTGTCACGTTCGCTCATGACGTGATTTTCGTTGAAAGACACATGCTTTTCTGTATATGCAACTGCTTGTTAAACAGTTGAATTGATGTCTTCAGTTTCTGTACATTCTTCGTGATGAACGTATTCTGATTCACGTGATGTTTTTCTTCTGAGTTGAGTCGAAGATGTTGAATCAGCTTCAATGCTATCTCTTTTCATGAATGATCTTTGCTCTTCTCTTTCTTTAACGTTGATATTTTTATTAGTAAATCAATAATGTTAGTAATGTTTTTTTTGTCATTACATAAGCATTTCGACTTTGCATCTTTGTTTTCTTGTGATGAATCAACGTTGCTTGCAATCATCTTTGAATCAGCATTGCTGCAATTCATGCAATTCATTATCATTCAATAATCTTCTAGATTCACTCTGTCTTGTTTGTAGTGCTCTTTTTCAAAATTTATGATGCATGCGTTGTGATTGTTTTTGCATCATGAGTATAAAGAAACATCTTTCATCTTTAAATTAAGAATTGAATCAAAACATTATTGTATAAAATATCATAAATGAAGAGCAAAGCAAAGACAATGCATTACAATAAACAGCGCAGACATTCATAAGAGTTTACTTGAGCATTACACGCTGAATAAAAGTTATAGATTCATTATTTAATACATAGTTTTAAAACTTACTGTTTCAATGATGCAAAGTCATCATGTAATCAATGAGTAATTTTCTTTCTCAAAGAGTTTTGTTCATTTAATATACATAACATAGTTTTTCTTATAAGTTAAATTTAAACTGATGTCATAAGAGTGTATAAATTACAATCATAATCACTCAATTGTACTTTTAATAAATACTTACTTTAAATGTAAAACTTTTAATAAATGAAGTAATATTGCAGATTTATGAATAAATTTGCATCAAAACAATCTTCAAAGATACTTGAAATAAATCAGCAGACTCATTAATCTTTTGATCATCATTCTTCTCTTTGTAATAAATATTTCAGAATTCAATAATAATTTTATTTGAATTTAAATTCATAGTGATTGTGATTGTAATTTATACATTTTTGTGACAATGATTTAAACTCAACTCATGAGAAACTCTATGCTATTTATATCGAGTGAACAAAACTTTCTGAGAAAGAAAATCACTCGTCATTTATACAATTGCTTCACGCAGTCAAAACAATGAGATTAACACTGTGTTATCAAGTAATGAATTTATAGCTTCTATTCAGCGCATGATGCTTAAGTAAACTCTTGATGAAAGTGTCTGTGCTGTTGAATTATAACACATTATCTTTGCTCTACTCTTCATTGATGATATTCTATACAATGATGTCTTGATTTGATTCTTGATTCAAAGATGAAAGACGTTTTCTTTGCATTCATGATGTTCATGATTGTAACATATGTAAAGCTGTGTTCTCTTACTCAATGATTGTCATTCATTGAGTAGAGAAATATGTGATGAAAGAAAGATACACATGATGAGAAGATAAAGTGTGATTGTACTGAGTAACTCTTTTCTTCTTTTGATTTAACTTATGTCATGTAAATGTTGAATGAATTGTTAGTATAAATGTGCAATTGCAATCATTTGATGTTTGACTCTGATCAATGAAAGAGAATGTGTTCTGATTGTTCTCTTGAACTCTCAATTTTTCATGTGAATAAATGAATGACTTGATATCAAGTAAAGAAGATGAGTTCAAGTTTTTTCAGTATATCAGCATGATCAACAAGTCACTACTTCTTTGAGCACTGTAATCACGTCTTTTAATACTTGAAATGACTATTTTATTTAATATCTTTTCATCAATTACTTGATGACATTGTTGATGTGATGAAGATGTTTTGATATTAACATAGTCAATAAGTCGCAAATTCTTTGATCACTTGTAGTCATAACTTGCAGATTCTTCATCTGAGCTTTCTTTTTCACTAGTAGTATCTTTTCATCTTTTATTGACATTAACATGTCATTAATCTTCTTCATAAATTAATTGTGACTGTTAAAAGAGATGTTGTCACATGAATGAAAACTCTGCATGATGACTTTTCTGATTACGTAACATTCTAACATCATTCAAACTGCATCGAATTGAAATCTCTTGACTCTTCTGACTATTATTCAAACACAAAATAGAATCAAAAGATTTATAGTTGATATTATATACAGATGAATCTCATTATCAATCTTTAAATTCATAGTTTAATTATAATACTTTATTAACATTATTTATTTCATCATTTTTGAACTTATCTGTAATTGATTTCATTAACATACTTTTTTAACAAGATTGAAAGTTCAATCAATATTTATCAAGAATATTGAGCATGAAAAAAAACATTTTTAGTCATTTGCATTAATTTAGAAAAATTCAAAGCATTGTTTTTTTTTAAAAAAAAATTATCATGTTAAACACTTTTTATTTATAACATCAATGCAAAAATATTAATCATTTTTATCTTGAAAAGAATAAATATATTAAAATTATTAAAGTAATGATTTTTTAACAATTGCAATAAATTACAAAATCATTAGTAAATAATTAAATGCATTATTATAATGCATTATTTTGTCAGAGACTAGACTAGAAACTATCAATATAAAAGAATGATATTATTATTACTACTTAAGATGATCATAGTCAACTTAAGTGACTTGATAAAATCTAGATACAAGATAATACATTAAATAATGTACAAGATGAAAGACAAAAAGCAAAAGAAAAGAATGAGAATTTGATTTTTATATACATGAATTGAGCAGAATCAAGACTAAACAATAGTCTTATTAACTTAAGATTGTAAAAGTTTATGCACATGATTAAAATGATTAAAACAAAATTGTTAAAACTAGATTAAAATGATGATGATTAAATTGATAACTTGATTCATTAAATTGCAAAACAAATTCAATGAGATTATTTAAAATATTGATGATTTATGTTTTAAATTGAATTAATGATTTGACATCATGACAATAACTTTTCTTTTCAAGATTAAGCTTCTGTGAAACAATAAAAAAAAACAAGATGAAATGAGAAAGAATTAAAAATGAAGATTGAAATGAAATGAGAATTGATGTAAACACATTTTAATGTGATGAAGTACAGACAAGATTGAAATAAATCTGAGTTAAATCTGAATCAGATTTGAGTAAGATATTTGAGTCAGATCTTGATAAGATCTGAAAGATGAAATGAGATGAAATGCATTTTAACATGATGATGCACAGCAAAATTGAAATACATCTGAGTCACATTTGAGTCAAATTTAAACAAGATATTTGAGTTAAATCTAAACAAGATCTGAGTCAGATCTAAGTAAGAAAAAGATGAAATGCAGTTTAATGTAATAATGTACATGCAAAACTAAAATATGTTTAAATTATATTTAAATCAGATTTAAATAAGATATTTGAGTTAAATTTAAACAAAATCTGAGTCAGATCTGAATTGAATTAAAATGATGAAGATTAAACTTAGAATTTTTGACATTGACATTAAAACATCACATATAATAATATATGTGATTCTTCAACGACAAAGTTGATGAAATGATATTCATCAAGCACTTGCTCACAATTATTCAAAAGATGAAAAGACTTTCAAGTAAAGAAGTAATTTTCTCAATTGATGTAATACTTGAGCAGAAGTGAATTATAGTATTTATCATGCTTGAAGTTTAGTATGCTGTTTACATATCAGAATCTTTCGTCATTCTTAATGATAATGAGTTTTCAAAGTTTCTGATGTTGACTTGAAAGAAAGTCACTTGCAATATGATTCAAAAGAATGACATGAAAGATTAAATGAATCTTCATGAATGTTGAAAGATTTAATTTAATGATCAGAGAATTATTTTTAAAGATACACTTGATCTTGAAAAAATCAACATTATAATCATTTAACTTGATAATGAGATGAGTGATGCTGAGATTGCAAACATTCAGTCAGACTTCATCTTCAACAAAGTATTTAAAACAAGAATAACAAGAAAGATTAATATTGAATTTGTAGATGATCTGAACTATAAGTATTTCATCACATAAATGCTCAGTTAATTTCTTTATTTTCTTGATGAACTCTTTAACATTGATTAACTTGTCTTAAGTTTAAGATGTAAAATTCTTGAGCAAAAATTTAAAAAACTTGAAGTTTAAATGTAAGTTTTAACTTGAATTGATCAAGAAGAATGATGTTAAAGTGATTAATGATGATGTGTTATTGATGACAAATTTAACTTCAAAAAGTCATTTAACTCAGTTATTCTGCATGTAGTTAATGAAAACTTGAAAATAATACTTCATGATAGTATTGATTCTCTCAATTTGATCATTGATTTCAGAATGATATATCATTAATAACTTAGCATTTATTTTCAGCATTTTACACATATGTTTTCAGACATTGAAAATGAATTGTGTGTCTCGATCAGACATAAAGAACTCAAGTAAATCATGATGTTTTCAAACATGAGCATAGAAGCAGTTAATAACTTCTTCAACTTTCATAAAAGTGATGAGAATTAAATGTCTCATTTTGATAAAATGATCAATGAAGATTAAAACATATTTATATGTAATATTCATGAAGATACTGAGCGATAAAGAATTTACATAGTTCATGAAGACATCACATTAACAACGTTCAAAAACTGAAAAAGAACTCAATTATTTTTAAGTTTGTTATTTGAAGAGTTTGAAACATGTGTACATGTGATAATTTCATACAAAATGTTGAACATATTTATAAATGTTTAATCATCAGTAAACTTAACTGATCAGTTCATAACTTTTTGCTCTTTCTGAGTGATCATTAATGATATTATCATGAATGAGCTGAATGATACAAAGACATAGTTTATCTGAGTTGAATACATACTTTCTTTCTTGAAAGTATAAATGATTCTCATGTTTTTTACACTTAACTAAAGAAATCTTGTTGTGATATCATGCTTCATTGCAAAGCACTTCAATTATCTGAGTTGCAAATTTGTCATTGATTTCAATTTACTTTCATAATGTTTGAGTGAGAATGTCAGCAGAATCTTCATCAAGATTCAGAGTATCTTGATTTAGCTGAGACTTAATGTTTTCAACGTTAAATTCTTTAATTTCTAAATTCATAAAAACTAAAATTTGCAAGCAAGAATGCTGAGATAATTAAGAATAAATGTAACTGAATTGAATCTAGAATGATGATTTGCGACTGAAGCTTTATGACTTTGATGTTGAAGATGTTGAAAATGAGATTTTTAACAATATCAAGATTTAAAACATAAGTTTTCAGAATTGTCTGATGTTAATATTGATGTTAAGAATTAAATGTATTTTTCTCTTTAAAAATATCTTCTGAGTGATGTGTCAAAGCATTCAACTTATCATCAATCTTGTTGAAATGATAAGCAATATGATAGTTGAATTTAGACAGAAACTCACTTCAACAAGCTTAATGACAACTTAACTACTTAGTTAACATGAAATACTTAAGATTTTTGTGATTCATGATCATCTCAACAGAATAAATAAAGTCTTCAAGCTCTAATCATCATTTCTCAAAAGCATAAACAATGATCATAAGTTTTTTATCGTAGATTTCGTAGTTACACTTAACTGAGTTATGCTTCTTCAAAAAGTAAGTGACTGAATGAAGAATCTCATTCTCATCATATTGAGAAAGAATATCTTCAAACAGATCAGCAATGAAACTCATCTGTATGTAATGCTGACTACAAATCTACTGTTTAGCTACAGTAAAGTCTAAAGATTATCAAAAGTTTGAATGACATTGAGATGCTGCGTGATGATGAAGCGCTGTGCGTTGATTGCATACAGAGTTTTCGCGATTGCGCAGACTTTGATAATCTCAATGCGCATGTTACAAAAGCAATTTGCACGCAGATGAGAAAGTCAAATAAAACGCAGAACTACGAGAGAAATCACTTATGAAAATCATTCAATTCAGTATCTTGTCATTGCAATGACAAGAATTGAAACAGAACATTCTCATGTTTGATTTGTTGAGAATGATTAGCAGAAAGAATTTGAATCATGAACATTCTTTAAATTTACATGCTAACTATGTAAAAATCTTGTTAAGACTGCGTGTCTGTTACTATAATATGAACAACTCATGAAACTTGTTAAGTTCAACATGAGCAAACTCAAAAGTCTCATTAATATCATTTAACAGACGTTCAGACACAGACATTCTATACATGAGCAATACGCTGATGAAAAGACTTCATTAAGAAAAGAGAAACATAAGTAAGTTAGTAAAGAATTATTGAACTATGCTGTTTGATTAGAAGTGTAACATATAAACATCTTTGCAAAACATGATTGATCTGCATGAGAAAGATTTTTACAGATAACATGAAACAGATGAGTTGCACACTTTCAAGCGAAGCGAGCGTTTGCAAGACGTGATATACAATAATGATGACTGTTAATCTTGAGAATCTTACTTCTTCACTGAGCTTTGACTCTTGAATGTCTTGATGATAAAATCAATTTCTAGTTGAAAACATCATTTGTATAGTTTGAAAGAACAGTAACATATGTTGATGTGATTAAAGAAGAAATTGACTGTGATATACATGCGTATTGCAGATGAAACGTCTGCAACTCATGTTTAAGAAGTAAACTGTTGAAATTTGAGCAGTGAGAAATCTCATTCATCTTAAACTGTGAATTTGTTGCAAGAAATTCTCTTTGAGTAACTTCTTGAATCTAAGGGAAAAATCAGCATAAAGATCATGTTTTATGTATGTTGCATGCAACGTATACAACATATTTTTGATAAAGACTCAATGAACGTAAAAACAATGAGCTGATGCTCTGAAGAAAGATGAAAAGATTGACAGAAATGATAGAAAAGCTGATGCATCAACATGTTGCTGCGTCAACTGTCAATCAACGCATGAAGAATCAGCTGAAGAGATTGAAAAAAATAATGAGCAAACTTGAAAAAAAGTTCATGAAGAAGAAGAAACATATTGACAATTGAGCAACGAGAGCAAACGAGAAGTCAATGATGTCGTTTGAGAATCATCTTGTTCTCAGCGTCGACGTTGCGTCGTTAGTGCAAAATCATTGCAAGAAATTTGAGATTAAAATCTTCATTAAAGAGAAAGAGAAGATCAAGAGAATCAGAATAATAACAACAAAAAACATAATGAGATGAGTAAGAGAAATTGATGTCGACAAGATGCTATTGACACGCAAGAACATAAAGATTATGAAGAGATGATCAAATTTACTGATATTTTGAATCAAGATAAAAGATAATAAGAAAATATTGAAGAAAAACGATTTTTGAATCAAAGAGATTTCATTGAATGCAAGTCTGCGCGAAGTCGGTTTTAAAATAGTGATACATGAAATTAAAATTGAAGAAATGTCTAAAGACATAGAAAAGAAGAGAGCAAAAGCACTCATCAAGATCAACAAAGACATACACTTGAAGATAATGATTGAAAAAGTTGAGTGATTCACAAAGAATAATGAACAGAAGAAATACATCTTGCTGATGATATGCGTAGTCAGTGCTGAAATGATGAACAAGTTAATTAACAAAAGAATATGTCATAAGATTAATATAAAAATTACGCAGTTTTATGATTTGAGTTGTAGAACACATCAGTGTTTAAAGTATCAAAACTATGATCATAAAACATATGAATGCAGAAACAAGCAAAGATGCGTTTACTGTGTGTTAAATTATCGCTCAAAGCACTGTTCTTATAAACAGACTTGAGACATATGAAAATGTGAAACATGTTGAAGTATATACAAAGTCTTTGATTCTCAATGTCATAAACGACAGATTGAAAAAAAGAGAATAAAAAGAGTCATGAAATACAGATCTTTATATCACGTCGTACAAGAACAGAAAAAACTCAAAGCAATGATGTCAAAGATGTTCACAAAGACATTTATCAATCTGAGATTGCTGATAAACAATGACTTGAAGAGAAAACAGAAACGCTCAACAAATAAAAATCATCTGCTCAATGTGATTATCACATTCAAAAACACTATATTGAATCATCTAGTCAAGAAGTCAAAAACAAATGAGTTGAAGTCAACATCAATCACATCAATTTCAGTATCATCTTTTTTTGAAGATTTTACAAAAGAAGTAAGCACATTGCAAATGCTCAAGAAAACATCAAACTGTTCAAACAGCTTTAAATGTAAACTTTAATGTTTCAGCAAAAGAAGCTTTGAATACTACAGTACAACGTTCACAAGTTCAGAGAAAAGATAATAATAGTATTACTACATGAGAAAAAGATAAAGAATTATGACATTTTGATTCTTCAAGAACTCTGATGATTTGATAAGAATTTCAAAGCGTACTGCTCAGTAACTGTTGACTTCATGCTGAAGAATAATGAGAGTAGAATTTGTTTCTACATAAACAAGAGAATTGACAGCAACATTTGATATTCAACATGATACTTCAAAGATGTAAGCACAATTATGTTATAGACATTAACAGACAACACACAGATGACTCAGAAAGTTATACACATTCACGAAGCATACAGTTCATCACTCAGAGATCATGAAGTCATTCATGAAAAAGAAAGTCTTTCAAACATTGAAAAGATGCTACACATGTCAAAAGAATGCGTTCTTGTAAAAGACTTCAATCTGCATCATCTTATATGAGAAAAATCATTCTATTCAAGACAGCATTTATTGTCAAATGATTTAATTGAAATGATCATAAATGTTAATGCATTGCTGATGTTATCTTGAAACATAATTACGAGAGATTATCAGAGATCTCAAACGACAATAGATTTAATCTTCACGACAAATGACATTATGAATCAATTAATACGATGTGAAATCAATGAAAAAATGAAAAACTTCTCAGATCATCTGTCGATACAAACAATTATAAATCTCAGAGTCTGCAAAGAGTCAGCGCGAAAATCGCGTTGCAACTGAAAAACAATGAATGAAGAGAAGTTCATCAATATTCTGAAAGAACAAATGTCAAAATCATTGTTGAATGATGAGATGAAATGTTGATGTATAAATGAGTACACTAAGCAATTGCTGAATGCATTGAAGAAGATCATTGAGATTTTCATTCTTTGAGCAAGATCACATGAAATGATCAAAGCAGAATGAATGAAGAAGTGTATGAAGATCATCAAGAGCATGTGATAAATAAGAAGAAGTTATTAAATTGTTGATGACTGAACAGAATACATTCAAGCATGTGATAAAAAGAGCAAGATCATCAGAAAACAGAAATGCAGTGAATATTAAGAGATCATGCAGAATGTTGAACAATTTTCAAGAAAACTGTTCAAAATTACAAAATGAACAAGAAATGTAATCGCAAACACATTGACTCAAATGACAATTCTTTCTCTGATCAAGTCAAAGTGCTTCAACATCACTACGACAGCACAGAATAAAATAAAAATGATGTTTCAGATTCACTTTTCATCATCTTCAAAGATTTTCATGCTGAATACAGAAAACTTCAAGTACTCGCTCTTGATTGAGAATGATGCTTTGCTGACACATTGCAAGATTAAAAGAGTCATTTACAAAATGATGTTCAACAAGACTTCAAAATATACAGAATACATAAATAAAATAATGCGCAGACTCGTCAACAATGCATCAGAATAAATATGCTCTTTTTTTGAAAGATGTTTGCAAAAAAGAATACAGTCAACTCAGTTCAAGAGCATGATTACAATAATGATGCAAAAGTCAAATAAGAAGAATTACTTTAATGCAAAAATATATAAATTAATTGTGTTACTCAACACGTTGAATAAAATATTGAAGTTCATCATATTTGAACATTTGTGAAATATTATAAAAGTGTACAACTTGATATTAAACATTCAAATGAGAACTTGCAAACACAGATCAACAAATACAACTTTGCAACTGATTACAGAAAAGATACACATTGTATGAAGTGATACAAGAAGAAGAGTAGTCTCATTGCTGAATCTGAATGAAGAGAGTGCATTCAACAATGTAGCACATAACAGACTCTTGCATGACATGAAAAAGAGAAGAGTTTTCAGACTGCTTCTCAAATTTGTGAAGAACTTTCTGAGAAATCGATGCATCATGATCATAATCGATAATTACATGATGATGAAATGCAGTGTGAATATCAACATATCACAAGATTCTTTGCTATCATCAATATTATATCTGTTTTACAACATGAACTTGCTAAAAGCATGTGATGACATCAAACTAAGAATAAGCTTCACAGATTTCATAAACGACATTAATATTTTAATATATGAAGAGTTTATGAAGCATAATTGCAAAGTTCTTAGCAAGATTTATGATAAATGTGAATAGTGATCAAAAACGCATGACATCAAGTTTTTAAAGACAAAGCATAAGCTGATTCACTTTATGAAAATCTTTAAGTAATTCAATATGAACATTAATGTAAAGCTGATAAAACATCAGATTGACTTGAAATCAAATATCAGAGTTTTGAGAGTTCAATTGAACTTCAAGCTGAAATGAGTAATTCACATGCATCATGTTAAAGCAAAACTAGTGATTAAACAAAAGATCATGCAAACAATCATTAAATTTACTTAAGACTCATCAATGATGATGAGAAAGTAAATATACTTCATGATGACATGCTCTCTGCTTAGTCATGAAGTCATCATATGATACATGTCACAAAGAATGAAAAGTCATTGAAAAGATCTGAATGTCAAGCTGAGATCAGTACAAGAAAGAGCATTGCAACAAATCATTAATGTTTATCGTGTGACATCAATAAAGACTTTACAGATAGAAATAAACACAACATTGATAGATATTCATCTACGAAAGTTGATATAAAAGTCAATAATGAACATGAACTTTTGAAAATCAGATGAAGTTATTGAGATGATGATGCATTGAATTTGCAACAACTTGATACTCAAAGAAATTGAAAATCAAAGCTGCATAAAATGTCTTTGCAACTGAAGTGAAAGTGAATGAAAGAAACACTTGAATAAATAAAGATGAAGTGAAGTCATTTCTACATGATAATTTTCTGATCAGAGTCATCAAGAGTAGTTATAGTTGCAAACAAGAAAATATCAATAAGTCAACATTGTTTTGACATATTCACGTTGAAGCAAAGAGTTTACTCAAATGATAGTGACAGTAGAGAAAATGTTACGATGACTGCAATGAGAATTAACTGAGAGTTAAATAAAAGATTGAAAAGATTGATTTTAATCATCACTCATCATGAAGAATTGAAAGAATTGATCGCGCAGACGTAGTGACATAGAATCAAGAATGTCATGAAAAAATATACAAAATATACAATGATAATCAGACTTCTTTGAAAACAGTGAAAGCTATGATATCAACAAAAGATCAGACACGTTCGCAACAAGTTCAAGTTGCACATGAGAGCATTTAATTTTAAGAAGTCACGTTGAAGTTACATTAAATGATGAGACATGCAGAAGTACTTGAAAATAAAGTGATGAACAAAATGATTAATGATGCACATGATTTGTTTCTATCATTGACTGAGCATCAGCATATTGAAGTGATGATGAAACTGACACTCATACAGAAACAAATCAGATAAACATAAAGAATAGTCTGAAAAGAGAAATTCAACAAAGTTCATTTTTGATATCTGACATCAAAGATGACACATCGATATCTGCAACTGCACAAGAATCATGCAAAGTTTCACAATGCATTATTGACGCAGCTATGCATGAGAAAAATTGACTTCAATCAATTTCTACATAAGAGATGAGTACTTGATGTCATTATGATGACATGTAAATGCAACAAAGATCAAATGTTAATCAAGTACATTTTATTAACATGTTTTAGATGAAAAGTAGAATGAAAAGCAATGCAATGAGAAGAGAACATTATGAACTTGAGAAAGCTTTTAAAAATCATGAGCGCAACGACGATGATCATTTAAATGATACTTTCAATGAGTATACTGAATCAATTTCAAGCTGTGATGTCATTAAAGAATCAAATGAAAGAGAGAGAAAATAGAAAAGAAATAAATTTATAGAGTTTTCACATTGAAAATAGTTATAGTATTAAACGCAGAAAGCAGCGATTTTTGATGCGAAAAAAGCGCTGCGCTAGCGCAGCGCTCGCTACAGTATATAGAATCTTGCATAGATTCATAATGAGTGTTGAATTAAGTAAGAATTAAAAAAAAAATTTATCTTTAAACACATAGTTTAAAACATTGATTTCTATAGCAATCTTATGATCTGAATTATAATAATGAAGAATAATTTTAAAAGTGAAGACTTTTTTAAGAAGATTGAATGCAATCTAATATTTTTAAAATCAGACAAAGAATACATCTTTTCCGATGAGATGAGTGAGCGAGATAATTATTCTACTATAGTCATAAATGAATCTTTTATAAAAGTTCATGAAATCTAAAAAACTTTAAACGTCTTTAACATTGATTAAAATGAATTAATTAACAATGATGTTTATTTTAAAAGAGTTTATCTTGATTTTTTTAATGATGATTATCAATTCTAGATATAAAACTTAAGTGATGTGAAACTTGTATTTGATTATATTCATCTGAAGATCTGCTTCTTGCAGCTTTCACAGAATGAGCTTGACATAAATCTCATGCTCAAGTTCATTGTCAAAATAGATCAAGATGTCATTCAGATAAGCTGTATAAAACTTATTTAAATGTTCATGAAGAATATTGTTAATGTGCTTCTAAAATGAAACAGACTCATTACATAAATCAAAGAGCATGATTAAATACTTGAATAATTCAAATCGAGTATGAAAGATGATGAAAGCTTCATTTTCTTCTTTGATTCAAAGTTAATTGAACGCAGAAATGATATTAAGCTTGATAAAGATTTTAGCTTGATTTAAATGATTCAGCATTTTTGAGATCAGAAACAGAGAATATTAATTCTTGACTGTGATAGCATTCAAATCTCAATAGTTCATGCAGAAGTAAAGTTCTTCTTTAAGTTTCTTGATGAAGAAAACAAAGATGATCATTTGAAAGTGACTGACTCAAATGAAATCTTTGCTCAGATTTTCATTCAAATAACGTTGAAGTTCTAGAATTTTATCATGATTCATGTTGTACAAAATGAAAACTGAGAATTGAGCATTTTCTTTAAAATATATGACATAATCATGATCTTAATATGAAAACAAGATATTAACGTTCTTCTTGAAGAAGATGTTTAAAAACTCAAAATATTTGAATGATAAAATTATGACTGAATCGACATTCTTATTTTATTAATAAATTTCAAGATCTTCTTATGTCGTGAATGCAGTTAAAAGAAATTTCTTTTTCATTTAATGAAGATTCAAATAATGATTCTTATCATACATATTATCTTGAAAATGAGACAAGAACTGAGTAAGAATTAAGCTGTTCTTTGAATAAACAATCAAAGTCGTGTGATAAAATTTTGACTCATCAGAGTTTAAATTAAAAGATGAGATTGATTCAAGATTCAAAAAAACATTAATTTTCTTTAAAATGACGTTAAACACTTCAATGTCTTTGACATAAGTAGCATGATCAAAGCTTCAAGCTTTCAACTTAACTATGTTAAGTTGTATAAAAGATCAATCAAATTGATCTGCTTAAAAAACAACAAAAGTTCTAAAGAAGAAAGAATTTTGACACTTGATTTTTAATAATAATAATAATAAATTCATACATTCTTGTGACATCGATTAAATCGACTCATGAGAAACTTTATGCTATTTGTGTCGAGTGAACAAAATTCTCTGAGATAGAAAATCACTCGCAGTCTATACAACTGCTTCACGCAGTTGAAACAGTGAGTTTTGAGACTATGTATCAAATTTGTTCACGTTGATTGCATGTTAAAGAACAAATGTTTTAGTCACTTTAAATTACTTCAAGAGCTTTATTTTCATCATTATCTTTGCTACTGCTTTGAAACTCTTCGTGATGATGATGATTATTCAATAGTTTAAGAAGTCAGCATCTTGTAACATTCTTGATCGCAGATGCAATCAGTTTAAGCAATGCATGAATACATGCTTCATCGTCTGATGACTTTATTTGCAGTTACATTGCAAGCTATTCATATCTAAAACATTTTTAAAGTGCAAATAAATGTTCAGATCTATGCGTTCAATTCTGATGTGCATTGCAAAAGTGCTTTCTGCTTTCTGAAGATCATCATGCATCTTTATCATTTTATTGCTCAGATGCAATCTTTGTGCTGAGATTGTGTTGATATTTGCAACGCATTCTCTGTACTTTTTTCATCATTGATTTCATTGATCTTTGTGATACTGTGCTATTGCAATGCTATTGCTTGTTGAAATTATTATGAAGAAGAAAGTGCATCATCTGCATTTCAACTGTATCTTTGCATCTTTTCAAATGAAGACATTCAGAAGTATCATTTTCTTGATGATGAATAATCAAGAAATGACGTGATTAACTTTCATCAAACAAATGCATATTAGTTTGCATATTTATCTAATCTCTTATGTTCAATTATTGATTCAACTGTGTAACATGATTTTGTTCTATAACATGTTCAAATGAACATGTAGTAAGCTTGTATATGTTTCTGTCTTTAAAGTTTTGATGCTTACTTTTTTGAACATTTTTGCTACGTGATGCAGAGTCTGATTCTAAAGTGTTTCTAATCTGTGTTTTTTGCTCAACAGTTCATTTTTCTTGTCACACTAATGTCAGATTAATGCTTTAAATGCAATTTCTAATTTCACTACTGTTGAGTATACTTGTTTTGCTTTTGTGAAGATAGCTTTTCATGTAAAGACTTTAAAATAACTAAGTGTCAGCATTCTTGTGACGTGATTCGTCTTTATTTGTTGAAGATGCACATCTCATTGCAGTTTCATGTTCAGTTGCATCTTTAGAACTTGTACATCTGATTTTGATTTGATAGCTGAGCTTTTTATTTATATGTTAATCATCATGTTGAATCTCTTCGATTTTCTAGTGAAATGCATAAGCTCATACTTTTCTGATGCAAACGTTGCGTCATGAGTGCAAGCTCATTTCGCGCAGACGTTGTGTGCTTTGCTCAGTATTTTGCAAATTTCTTCAGTGAATCTGTCATAAACTAGAATGTTAATATCATTTATGAAGTCAAGCACTTCAATTTTAATTTTCAATGCTTTGCATTTTTCAATTAAACTTGCGTTGAAGAACAGAAAGAGAATCAATGAAATGAAAGATCTTTGCGATATGCCTGCGTTTATCTTGCGCATGTCACTTGTTTATTCATCAAATATTAGTGATGTCTCTTGATCTTTTAGAAAGCTGCATGTTCATTCAATTATATAGCTTAATGTTCTTTTCATCTTCAGCGTATGCAGAAGTCTGATGTGTGAGACTTGATTAAATGCTTCAACAATGTTTAAACTTAACATGAATGCTACGTATTTGATTTTGCAATCTCATACTGTGTGAACTTAATCTATCAGTAAATTTAATGTCAAGATCATGAATCGCTTGCATCTTGCTCTCATTTGAGCATTAGATAGCATGTAATGAATCTCAATTATATCACTCAGTCTTTTGATCATGATTGACTTCAAAGCTTTGCTCATGATATCAAGCAGAGCAATGAGTCGATACGTCTTTGAATCAATATAATCACTTTTCTTTGATTTATGTAGTACTATTGTTTGAGTCTTTTTGAACTGCTTCGAATGATATTTGTGTGTTATGCATGCGTTGAATAAACTCGTCAGTACTGAGATCAGTTCTGTGAGATTTGCTTGAAGCACTCTGTTTGAAATATCTGAAGTGTCTGACGCTTTATCTGCTTTTACTCATCTGATTGTCTGCTTCACTTCATCTTCTATGATGCATGAATTGAATGAGACTGTCAAAGATATGAATGACTCTGCGATGTCATTGACATTCGCTTGAAAAGATGAGAAAAAGAACTTTTCTTGCAGTATCTCGATTTTTTTCTTGAACGTCGTTGTCATATGATCGATGTCGCTTCGCTTCAGTGACGAAAATTGAGAAAGCTTTTTAGATAATTGACTTTCGATTCTAGCTCATTTTGCAAAGCGTCATATTGATTTGAGTGCTTCGCTTAACTCATGCATTTGTGATCTGAAGTGTGTGCATTTCATTTGTCGAATGATCTTGTTTTTATGATCGTTGTGCTTCAAATATTCATTTCACGCTTTTAATGTGTCTTGCATTTTTCATATGATTCACAGTCATCTTGATTTCATTACTACTTCGAAGCAGCTTTGATTTCAAAAGTCTCTTGCTTGATTTGATGATTTTGTTAAATAGATAGATTTTTCGATGATCTTCTGTAGCACTCTGATAATCTTGCACACTCTGTCATTCATTATAGTCTTGTCGTTTAAAGAGCGTTTCAAAGATAAATGTATTCGCAAATAAGCACTCAATGCTTCTGTATTCATTTTTTTTCAAAGTCATCAAGTCAAGAGCTGCACGAAGATTGTTTGTAGATATAGCTTTGTGATGATTGAAAGATGATTCAACTTCTGATGCAGATTGATTTGTATTTTGCACTTGCATATCATGAACTGTATTTTCTCGCTGCTAAAGACTAAATCAATCATCGTAAATTGATTGTGAGCTTCGCGAGTAATAATGTTTAATTTCAGCAATAATTTCAGTCTTGCATTTGTAATGATGTTTAGCAGAGTATTAGTTGTTGTATGATGAGTGAAGCATCTTCATCTCTTTCAATGAAAATGATGTAGATTGAAATCTTTTACAATCAGTTGTTCACAGTCATTCTTGAGTAGTTCATTCAAACGAGAAATGATTAAAGATCTTTTTGTAAATGTAATAGACAGTGAGCATGAATTGTAAACATTTAGAAGTCTTAGCATCTGCGTTTCATTGTTTGAAATTGCGAGTTAATATTCTGATTGAACAAATGTCTGACTCAACTGTTTCTACTATTCATTGATCAAATCTTAAATGTTTGTTAACATATATGCATGTTCTTGATTAAGATGATAAGTTTTTCATTAAATGAAAGAAGTTGTGTGCTGAGTTAAATGATTGTGAATTATTGTTATTGTGATCTTGCTTCTGTATAGCTACTATGTCAAATTCGCGAACTTCTCTGTTAATTAAAAATGATTCTTGAATTCTTAATGACTTTCTGATGTTATACTGTAGAATTCATAGAAAAGATTGTTTTATCATAAAGTTATTCATAGTTGTTGTTGACTCTGCAATGAGAAGACTCTTTGTATGCTTTCAATCATCAAGAGTCTTTCTTACTTTCTGATTGAACGTTTCTGAATCTGCTCAGATGTTGTCTCGTCTGAGTTGCTATTCACGCAAGAGAAAAGATTGACTCGTCTTTTCTTGATTTCTACTATCTGTCAAGCTGATTCATCAGCGATTCAACTGCGTGTTTTCAACATGATTGTTGCTGAGCTCGAGAAGTTTATTGAATTGAAAGAATTCATTGAATCTGAAGAGTTCATTGAATCTGAAGAGTTCATTGAATCTAAAGAGTTCATTGAATCTAAAGAGTTCATTGAATCTAAAGAGTTCAGAGACAGCGAGAAGAATGTGCGATTGTATTTAGACGCTTCAGAATATTTGAACAATCTGTTTCTATAAATTTCAAATGCTTGTTTCATCTGCTGTTGTCACTTGAGACATGTGCATCTTCAGAGTTCGTGATTTTCGTTGCAGTTGATGCAACGTCTTCTGTTCAAAAACATCACGCACTTCTTGATGTGATGCTTGTCTACGCACTTTTTGCAGCGCTGATTCTTTCTGCAGAACTTAATCATGTGATCAAATTCGTGACATCTGAAGCACTATGTGATGCAACAGTTCTTTTCAAATAGCTTGCATGTACATTCTTGATACAAGTTCAGCATGCTCACGTTCATTAATCAATTCATCATCGCTTCAATCATGATTTTTATGATGAGCAATGAATAAGTCTTTTCGCTCTTTGCTATCTTCTTGAGTCAGATTATTCTTAGAACTTTCAGATCTTCATGAAGTCTTGTGTTATCTTTTATCAATCTTTCAATGATTTTTTTCTGATTGCTTGTGTCTATTGTAGTGCATACTTCATATGTCAGCACTGCAAAGATTTGACGTGTCACACATGTTGAACTCGTGATTTCTTTTGCTCATGTTTAAGTCTTTTTCAGATTTGCTCAAGCATCTGAACTAACTGCGTGAAGAAAAATGTCATCGCTACTCAGCTTGCAAAGTGAAATGATTAGATTTCTTTGATCTGTTGACACGTCTGCAATTTTCTGTAAAATCTGTTTGATTGACTTCTTCTGTATTTTTTCTATTTCTCTTCTGTTCATTATCTTAATCATGACTTCTCATTTCTTGCGAAGCGATGACAAGTTATCTCTGAGACGTTACTTTCTTGTCGCTATTTCTTCTCTTGTCATGTTCGCTCATGATGTGATTTTCGTTGAAAGACGTGTGCTTCTCTGTATATTCAACTGCTTGTTTAGCAGTTGAACTGATGTTTTCAGTTTCTGTACATTCTTCGCGATGAACACATTCTGATTCACATGATGTTTTTCTTCTGAGTCGAGTTGAAGACGTTGAATCAGCTTCAATGCTATCTCTTTTCATGAATGATCTTTGCTCTTCTCTTTCTTTAACGTTGATATCTTTATTAGTAAATTAATAATGTTAGCAATGTTCTCTTCATCATTGTGTAAGCATTTCAATCTTGCATTTTTGTTTTCTTGTGACAAATCAATGTCACTTGCAATCATCTTTGAATCAACATTGCTGCAATTCATGCAATTCATCATTGTTCAATCATCTTTTAAATTCACTCTGTCTTGTTTATAATGCTCTTTTTCAAAATTTGTGATGCGTGCGTTGTGATTGTTTTTACTTGATTTTTAATGAATATTCTTTTTGAATAACTTAAAAAATACAATTAAAAACTTCTTGTTTCAGATGAGAAACAAGATTGAAGGAAATTTATTTCTTATGAATGAGCTGAGTATTAGTTAACTTTTTATGAGCAAATTAAGAGTTATATTACTTTTTGTGAGCAGATGAGAAATTGAATTACTTCTTGCAAGTAAATTGAGAATTGAATTGCTTCTTGTGAACAAACTGAAAACTGAGTTACTTCTTTCTTTTTTTTCCCTTTTTTTTCCAAGTTTTACGTGCTTATGCAGTCTAAGACTATGAAACACAATGCTATTTATCTAGATAGTAGCACTGAAGCGCTGTGTGTATGCTAAATTACATGTAATCTAGTCAAAGTTGATGCAGTATATCTTTTCATTGAGCAGTCAAATTGTTAGAATGTGCATACGAGCGTGTGAACTGTTTATATAATCAAGTGATCATATAAACAACTCGAAATTGTAAAAGCTGATCACTTCAATGTAAGCTTTTGAATTGGCATTTGATTATCTGAAGAATAAATGATCTTTGATCTATGTATGTGAAAGCTGATCACTTTGATGTGAGCTTTCAAATTCGCTGTTTGATCATTTAGCTGAGCAAGCTAAATTAACTTTGATCTATGTATGAAAGCTGATCACTTCAACGTGAGCTTTTGAATTTGCTGTTTAATCGTTTAGCTGAGCGAGCTAGATGAGTTTTGATCTATGTGTGAAAGCTGATCACTTTAAAGTGAGCTTTCGAATTTGCTGTTTAATTATCTAGCTGAGCGAGCTAGATAAGTTTGATTTATGTGCGAAAGCTGATCACTTTGACGTGAGCTTTTGAGTTTGCTGTTTGATTATCTAGCTGAGCGAGCTAGACGAGCTTTGATCTATGTACAAAAGCTAATCACTTCAACGTAAGCTTTTAAATTTGCTGTTTGATCATCTAGCTGAGCAAACTAGACGAGTTTGATTTATGTGTGAAAGCTGATCATCTTGACATAAGCTTTCGAGTTTGCTGTTTGATCATTTAGCTGAGCGAGCTAGACAAGCTTTGATTTATGTACGAAAGCTGATCACTTCAACGTAAGCTTTCGAATTTGCTGTTTGATCATTTAGCTGAGCGAGCTAAATAAGCTTTGATTTATGTATATGAAAGTCGATCACTTTGACGTGAACTTTCGTTCGCTGTTTGATCATTTAACTGAACGAGCTAAATGAGCTTTTGATTTACGTAATTAAAAGCTGATTACTTCAACGTAAGCTTTCAAATTTGCTGTTTAATCATCTTGCTGAGCGAGCTAAATGAACTTTGATCTATATAACTGAAAGCTGATTACTTTGACGTGAGCTTTTATTCGCTGTTTGATCACATGATCATCTAGTTACATGATTTTATTGTTTGTGAGCATCGCGATGCAATGCTCAATCTGTATATGTGAAAGCTGATCACTTCAACATGAGCTTTCATTCGCTGTTTGATCACTGTTTGATCACATGATCATTTAGTCACATGATCTTGTTGTTTGTGAGCATCGCGATGCGATGCTCAATCTGTGTATGTGAGCATAACGCGTTGTTACTGCTTTGTTGATGAGATTGTTCAGCTCTTCTGACAAGCATAGCTTGCAGAAGATTTGTAGTCAGCATCTCATACAGATAAATCTTATTGTTGATCGAGTTACTTTTTTTAAGTGAATGAGAAACTAAATTACTTCTTGCAAGTGAACTGAGTGCTGAACTGCTTCTTGTGAGCAAACTGAAAACCGAGTTACTTCTTTCAAGTGAATAAGAAACTAAATTACTTCTTATAAGTAAACTGAATGTTGAATTGCTTCTTGTGAGCAATCTGTAAACTGAATTACTGTCAAAGACTGAGTTAAACTAAAGATACTATTAATATAAAAGACTGATATTATTATTACTTTGATAGAATCTAAATACAAGACAATACATCAGATAATGTATAAGATGAAAGACAAAGAGTGAAAGAAAAGAATGAAAACTCAACTTCTATATACATGAATTGAGCAGAATCAAGACTAGACAGTAGTTTTATTGACTTAAGATTTCAGAAGTTCATGCACATGATTGAAATGATTGAAACAGAATTGTTGAGACTAAATTAAGATGATGATGACTAGATTGATGACTTGATTCATTGAACTGCAAAACAGATTCAATGAATCAAGATTATTTAAAATATCGACAATTTATGTTTTAAATTAAGTTAATGATCTGACATCATGACAATAGCTTTTCTCTTCAAGACTGAGCTTCTGCAAGATGATGAGAAGAAACAAGATGAAATGAGAAAGAATTGAAGATGAAGATTGAAATGAAATAAGAATTGATGTGAACGCATTTTAATGTGATGAAGCACAGATGAAACTAGAATAAATCTGAGTCACATCTGAGTCAGATCTGAGCAAGATGTCTGAAGAGTAAGACGAGATAAGATGCATTTTAACATGATGATGCATGAGTAAAACTAGAATAAATCTGAGTCACATTTGAGTCAAATCTAGACAAGATCTGAATCAGATCTGAGCTGAATTAAAATGATGAAGATTGAACTTAATGTTCTTGACATTGACATTAAAATATCACACACAACAGTACATGTGATTCTTCAACGACAGAATTGACAAGATGATATTCATTAAGCGTTTGCTCATAATTATTCAGAAGATGAAAAGACTTTCAAGTAGAAAAATGATCTTCTCAATTGACGTAATACTTGAGCAGAGATGAGTTATAACATTTATCACGCTTGAAGTTTAGTATGCTGTTTACATATCAGAATCTTTTATTATTCTTGATGATAACAAGTTCTTAAGATTTCTGACGTTGATTTAAAAGAAAATCACTTGTGATATGATTCAGAAGAGTGACATGAAAGATTGAATGAATCTTCATGAATGCTGAAAGATTTAACTCAATGATCAGAGAATTGTTCTTAAAGATACACTTGATCTTAAAGAAATCAACATTATGATTATTTAACTTGATAGTAAGACGAGTGATGCTGAGATTACAAACATTCAGTCAGACTTCATCTTCAATGAAGTATCTAGAATAAGAATGATGAAAGAGATTAACATTGAATTTGTAAATGATCTGAGCTATAAGCATCTCATCATGTAGATGCTCAGTTAGTTTCTTCATCTTCTTGATAAACTCTTCAACATTAATTAACTTGTTTTGAGCTTAAGATGTAAGATTCTCAAGCAGAGACTCAGAAAACTCGAAGTCTAAACGTGAATTTTGATTCAAATTGATCAAGAAGAATGATGCTAAAGTGATTAATGATGATGCATTATTGACGACGAATTTAACTTCAGAAAGTCATTTAGCTCAGTCATTCTGCATGTAGTTGACGAAGACTCAAAGATAATGCTTCATAATAGCATTGATTCTCTTGATTTGATCATCGATCTCAGAGTGATACGTCGTTGATAACTTAACGTTTATCTTCAGCATTTTACACATATGCTTTCAGACATTGAAAATGAATTGTGTGTCTCGATCAGACATAAAGAACTTGAGTAAATCATGATGTTTTCAAACATAAGCATAGAAGCAATTGATAACTTCTTCAACTTTCATAGAAGTGATGAGAACTAAATGTCTCATTTTGATAAAATGATCGACGAAGATTAAAACATATTTATATGTGATACTCATGAAGATACTGAGCGATAAAGAATTTACATAGTTCATGAAGATATCACATCAACGACGTTCAAAAATTGAAAGAAGATGCAATCATTCTTGAGTTCATTGTTTAAAAAGCTTGAAATGTGTATACATGTGATAGTTTCATATGAAGTGTTGAATATACTTATAAATGTTTGATCATCAATAAACTTGATTGATCAGTTCATAACTTTTTGCTCTTTCTGAATGATTATTGACGACATTATCATAAGCGAGCTGAATGATACGAAGACGTAGTTTATCTGAGTTGAGCATGTACTTTCTTTCTTGAAAATACAGATGATTCTCGTGTTCTTCACACTCAACTAGAGAAATTTTATTGTGATGTCGTGCTTCATTACAAAGTGCTTCAATTATCTGAGCTGCGAATTTGTCATTGATTTCAACTTGCTTTCACAATGTCTGAGTGAGAATGTCAGCAGAATCTTCATCAAGATTTAGAGTGTCTTGATCTAGCTGAAACTTGATGTTTTCAACGTTGAATTCTTCGATTTCTAGATTCATAAAAGTTAGAATTTGCAAGAGTGCTGAGATAATTGAAGACAGATGTAATTGAACTGAATCTAGAGTAATGATTTGTGACTGAAGCTTCATGACTTTGATGTTGAAGACATTGAAGATGAGATTTTCAACAATATCAAGATTTAAAACATGAGTTTTCAGAATTGTTTGATGTTGATATTGATGTCAAGAATCGAATGTATCTCTCTCTTTAAAAAGATCTTCTGAGCAACGTGTCAGAGCATTCAACTTATCATCAATCTTGTCAAAATGATAAGCGACGCAATAGTTGAATCTAGATAAAAATTCGCTTCAACGAGCTTGATGACGACTCAACTGCTTAGTTGACATGAAATACTTAAGATTTTTGTGATTCGTGATTATCTCAACAGAATAGATAGAGTCTTCAAGCTCTGATCATCATTTCTCAAAAGCGCAAACAATGATCATGAGTTTTTTATCGTAGATCTCGTAGTTACACTCGATTGAATTATGCTTCTTTGAAAAGTAAGCAACTAAATGAAGAATCTCATTCTCATCATACTGAGAAAGAATGTCTTTAAACACATAGTTCAAAGCATTGATTTCTATCACAATCTTGTGATCTAAATTATAGTGACAAAGAATAATCTTGAAAGTGAAGACTTTCTTAAAAGTGTTGAATGCAATCTGACATTTCTGAAATCAGACAAAGAATACATCTTTTTTGATGAGATGAGTGAGCGAAGTAGTTATTCTATTATAGTCATAGATGAATCTTCTATAAAAGTTCGTGAAATCTAAAAAACTTTGAACGTTTTTAACGTTGATTAAAATGAATCTGTTGACAATGATGTTTATCTTAAAAGAGTTCATCTTGATTTCTTCAATGATGATTATCAATTCTAGATATGAAACTTGAGTGATGTGAAACTTGCATTTGATTATATTCATCTGAAGACCTGCTTCTTGCAGCTTTCGCAGAATGAGCTTGACATGAATCTCATGCTCAAGTTTATTGTTGAAATAGATCAAGATGTCATTCAAATAAGCTGTATAAAACTTATTTAAATGTTTACAAAAAGTATTGTTGATGTACTTCTGAAACAAGACAGACTCATTATATAAATTGAAAAACATGACTAAATACTTGAATAATTCAAATTGAGTGTGAAAGATGATGAGAGCTTCATTTTCTTCTTTGATTCGAAGTTAATTGAACGCAAAGATGATATTCAGCTTGATAAAGATTTTAGCTCAACTTAAATGATTCAGCGTTTCTGAGATCAAAGACAGAGAATATCGATTCTTGACTGTAATAGCGTTCAGATCTCAATAGTTCATGCAGAAACAAAGTTCTTCTTCGAATTTCTTGATGAAGAGAACAAAGATGATCATCTGAAAGTGATTGACTTGAATAAAATCTTTGCTCAGATTTTCATTCAGATAACGACAAAGTTCTAGAATTTTATCATGACTCATGTCATACAAAGTGAAGACTGAGAATTGAGCATCTTCTTTAAGATGTATGACATGATCATGAGCTTAATGCGAAGACAAGATATCGACGTTTTTCTTGAAGAAGACATCTAGAAACTTGAAATATTTGAACGATAAAATTATGATTGAATCAACGTTCTTACTTTATCAATAGACTTCAAGATTTTCTTGTGTCATAAATGCAGTTAAATGAAATTTCTTTTTCATTTGATGAAGATTCAGACGATGATTCTTATCATATGTACTGTCTTGAGAACGAGATGAGAACTGAGCAAGAGTTGAGCTGTTCTTTGAATAAACAGTCAAAGCTGCATGACGCGATTTTGACTCATTAGAGTCTAGACTAGAAGACGAGATTGACTTAAGATTCAAGAAGACATCGATTTTCTTTAGAATGATGTTAAACACTTCAATGTCTTTGACATGAGCAGCATGATTAAAGCTTTGAACTTTCAACTCAATTATGTCAAGTTGTATAAAAGATTGATTGAATTGATTTGCTTGAAAGACAACAGAAGTTCTAAAGAAAAAAGAATTTCAACACTTGATTTTTGATGAGTATTCTTTTTGAATGACTTGAAGAATATGATTAAAAGCTTCTTGTTTCAGACAAGAGACAAGACTGAATGAAGTTTGTTTCTTGTGAACAAGCTAAATATTAGTTGACTTCTCATAAGTAAACGAAGAGTTATATTGCTTTTTGTGAGCAAACGAGAAACTGAGTTACTTCTTGTGAGTGAATTGAAAACTGAATTACTTCTTGTGAGTGAACTGAAAACTGAGTTGCTTCTTTCAAGCAAATGAGAAACTAGATTGCTTCTTGCAAGCGAACTGAAAACTAAGTTACTTCTTTCAAGCAAATGAGAAACTAGATTGCTTCTTGCAAGCGAACTGAAAACTAAGTTACTTCTTTCAAGTGAATGAGAAACTAGATTACTTCTTGCAAGCGAACTGAGTGCTGAATTACTTCTTGTGAACAATCTGTAGACTGAATTGCTTCTTGTAAGTAATCTGTAGACTGAATTGCTTCTTGTGAGTGATTCATGAACTGAGTTACTTCTTGTGAGTGAATTGAGAGCGAGACTGAGAAAAAGCTACTTTGTTAACTTCAAGCGAGAAATTTTCTTCTTGTTGATTAAAATCATAGATCTTGACGAGAAATTAACAACAATGATTAAGACAGAAGAAGAAAGACAAGATAAGAATATTGTGTTCAAAATTGACATTAATGACGTGATGATGAAGTCATGACAAATCCATGATGATGAGATATTGACTTAATTTAGTGACATAAAAGAATAGTTTTTCAATGTGTTCATCGAGAATCATTGTGATTTCAACGACATAAGTAATGTCATTGATTAAAGTGACTTGATCATCAAATTCTCGAAGTCTGCAAGAATGAGTTAATTGATGTAAGAGAAAATGATGTTGTTGCGTGAAGAATTTATTCATAAAAACATAAGCAAAGACTTCACTATCAATCAAAGCGAAAGTGAAAACTTTAGATTGAGCTTGACGTAGAATACAGAATACTATCATGTGACTATCTTTGAATGTTGAATTGAATTCAAAGAGTTTCAAGACAGATTTAGCAGAAAACTTTCTATATGATTGAAGTGAGAGTAAAAAGATTGAGACTAGTAGACAAAATAATATGTATACAGATCTTTGAGCGTAACTTAGTTCAGAAACTAAACTTTTCTTGCAGACAGCAAGACTTCTTCATTTATACTGATGATATCACTGTCATAAATGTTCATGATATGCAGAGTGAAGAACTTTTTATTTGAGCATTCTTTAGTGATTTTGCTTGAATGTTGCAACTTGCAGTAGTAGCACAGCTTTCACTTGTTGCAGATTTTCTTAATTTCAGAAATGATCAAAGTCTTATTTTAAACAATGACAATGATGAAGCTTAAATTCATTGACTCATTGAGAAATGAAAGAGAAAGAGACGAAGATACTGTTGAAACAACAGTCACAAAGATGATGATCTTTGAACTCAAAGAATTACTAGTCAATGCAAAGATGCTCTTGACTTTGATGAATGAAACAATAATGAAGATGAAGTGAGATTGACAATGCTTAAGCTGCTGAAACTCTTCATCAATGTCAAAGAATGCTTGAACTCATTAATGAAAGATGAATGATTAAGTTTTATCAAGATTTCGTCAGAAGAAAATGATGACTTGAGTGAAATAATTGACATTACGCTTCAAACAGTCAATCAATGAAAAATCTTTCATCAAAGAATGTTCTTTCTTTTGATAAAAGAGATTGTAGTAATCAACAAAGCTATTCATGTCTTGCTTCAGAATTTCACGAAAATATAGATGAGCATCTTCTGTCTTAAAAAAGTTGTCGCAGTAATGACATAACTTGTGTCATCAATCTGCAAAGATGAAAATGATACAAAGATCATTGACTTGATATTAACTCATTAAATTGTGAGTCTTTTTATCTATGATGAGTCGTGACTCGACATAAATGATCTTGACTCGATGAGAGAAATAATGATCATCATTCATGTTCATGCATTGTATCAGACTCTGCTCTCATGCATTCAATCAATCTTTGTTTCTTTCATATTCAGATATGTTAAAAAGCTTCTTGAATCTAAAAGCAATGATAATAACAACAGAATTTGCAAAGAGATGAATGATGAGAGAAAATTGTTTATTCAAGATTTGTGCAATGATCTGAGCTATCATCATGAGAGATTGAGAATTCAATTCTATATAGATTAAAGAACTGAGAATGATGAATGAGAATAAAATAATAATATCATGTTATTGAACTTGATTTTGAAGCTTTTGCATTACGCGAAAGATCTCAACTGAATTTTCGATCACACTTTGAGTGAACTGTTCAACAGTATGCTCATTGTTGATCAAGAGATTGTAAAATGACTTCATTTGAGCGAAAGAATAATTAAATGAGATTTCAATGTATGAAAATGTTGCAAAAAGTGTAGATCTTTTGTAATGTCAAAGACTGAGCTAAACTAGAGATACTATCAATATAAAAGACTGATATTATTATTACTTTGATAGAATCTAAATACAAGACAATACATCAGATAAGATAATGTATAAAATGAAAGACAAAGAGTGAAAGAAAAGAATGAAAGCTTGACTTTTATATACATGAATCGAGCAGAATCAAGACTAAACAATAGTTCTATTGACTTAAGATTGCAGAAGTTCACACACACAATTGAGATGATCAAAACAAAATTGCTGAAACTAAATTAAAATGATGATGACTAGATTGATGACTTGATTCATTGAACTGCAAAACAGATTCAATGAATCAAGATTATTTAAGATATTAATGATCTATGTTTTAAATTGAGTTGATGATCTGACATCATGACAATTACTTCTTGTGAATGATTTGTAAATTAAATTGCTTCTTATGAGTGATTCATGAATTGAGTTACTTCTTGTAAGTGAATTGAGAGTGAGATTAAAGAGAAGCTACTTTGTTAACTTCAAGCGAGAAATTTTCTTCTTGTTGATTAAAATCATGAATCTTGATGAGAAATTAACAATAATAATTAAGACAAAAGAAGAAAAACAAGATAAGAATATTATGTTCAAAATTGATATCAATGACGTGATGATGAAGTCATGATAAATTCATGATAATGAAATACTAACTTAATTCAATGACATAAAAGAATAGTTTTTTAATATGTTCATTGAGAATCATTGTAATTTCAACAACATAAATAATGTCATCAATTAAAGCAACTTAATCATCAAATTCTTAAAGTTTGCAAGAGTGAGTTAATTGATGCAAGAAAAAATAATGTTATTGTGTGAAAAATTTATTCATAAAGACATAAGCAGAAATTTCACTATCAATCAAAGTGAGAGTGAGAACTTTAGATTAAGCTTGACGTAAAATACAAAATACTATCATATAATTATCTTTAAATGTTGAATCAAATTCAAAGAGTTTTAAGATAAATTTAGCAGAAAACTTTTTATATGATTGAAGTGAAAGTGAAAAGATTGAGACTAATAAACAAAATGATATATATACAGATCTTTGAACATGACTTAGCTTAAAAACTAAACTTTTTTGCAAACAGCAAGACTTTTTCATTTATATTGATAACATCATTGTTGTAAATGTTCATGATACGCAAAGTGAAAAACTTCTTATTTGAGTATTCTTTAACAATTTTGCTTGAATGTTACAATTTGCAGTAGTAGCATAGCTTTTACTTATTGCAGATTTTCTTGATTTTAAAAACAATCAAAGTCTTATCTTGAATGATGATAATGATGAAGTTTAAATTCATTAATTCATTGAAAGATGAAAGAGAAAAAAATGAAGATATTGTTAAAACAACGATCACAGAAATGATGATCTTTGAACTCAAAAAATTATTAATCAATGCAAAGATATTCTTGACTTTAATAAATGAAACAATAAAGAAGATGAAGTGAGATTAATGATGCTTAAGCTGCTGAAACTCTTTATTGATATTAGAAAATGCTTGAATTCATTAATAAAAGATGAATGATTGAGTTTCATCAAGATTTCATCAGAAGAAAACAATGACTTGAGTGAAATAATTAACATTGTGCTTCAAACAATCAATCAACAAGAAATCTTTCATCAAAGAATGTTTTTTCTTTTGATAAAAGAAATTGTAATAATTAACAAAGTTATTCATGTTTTGCTTCAGAATTTCATGAAAATATATATGAGCATCTTCTGTCTTAAAAGAATTGTTGCAATAATGATGCAACTTGTATCATCAATCTGCAAAAATGAAAATAATATAAAGATCATTAACTCAATATTAACTTATTAAATTGTGAGTCTTCTTATCTATGATGAATCATGACTCAACATAGATGATCTTGACTTGATGAGAAAGATAATGATCATCATTCACATTTATGCGCTGTATCGGATTCTGCTCTCATGCATTTAATTGATCTTTGTTTTTCTTATACTCAAATATATCAAGAAGTTTCTTGAATTTAGAAGTGATGAAGACAGCAACAAAATTTGCAAAAAGATGAATGATGAAAGAAAATTGATTGTTCAAGATTTGTGTGATGATCTGAATTATCATCACAAAAGACTGAGAATTCAACTTTATATAAATTGAAGAATTGAGAATAATGAATGAGAACAAAGTGATAACATCATGTTATTAAACTTGATTTTGAAGCTTTTGCATTACATGAAAGATTTAGACTGATTGCGTCGAGTCGAATCATCGAGATCAAGTCGAGTTCTCGACTCGTCAAGACTCGATTCGAGTCAAAATTCTTGATCTGAGTATTCAAGTTAAGTTGAAATGTTCGATCTGAGTATTCAAGTCGAGTCAGAGAGTTGAAATCGAGTATCGATTTGAAATACTCGACTCGACTCGTCAAGACATGAAGATAGATAAATAGATATTCTATTATGACTCTCTATTATGACTTTCTATCATGACTTTCTATCAAATAGTCTTCATGTTTTTCTATCATAGCTTCTCTTCATGACTTTTCTTCATAACTTTCTATCATAGCTCTCTATCATAGCTCTCTATCAAACGATCTTCATGTTTCTCTTCATGTTTCTCTTCATGTTTCTCTTCATGTTTTTCTTCATGTTCTTCTTTATGACTTTCTATCAAAAAGGTAATGCAAAAAGATAATGCAAAGGCGAAAAACCGGAAAAATTTCTATATTTAGCTCTCTTGACATCATATTCGATTGCTTGATGAGTCGAGTCAAGTCAGCGAGTTCTGACTCGACTCGAGATCAATATTGAGTCGAGTCATGAGATTTAACTCAAGTATTTGAGTCGAGTCAGAAGATTCGACTCGAGTACTCAAGTTGAGTCAAAATGTAGATATGAAAACTCGACTTGACGATCAGTCTAGAAAGATCTCAACTGAATTTTCAATCATACTTTAAGCAAACTGTTCAACAACACACTCATCATCAATTGAAAGATTGTGAGATGACTTCATTTGAGCAAAAGAATAACTAGATGAGATTTCAATGTATGAAAACGTTGCAGAAAGTGTAGATCTTTTATAATGTTACAAACTAGACTAGAAACTATTAATATAAAAGAATGATATTATTATTACTATTCAAGATGATTACAGTCAACTTGAGTGACTTGATAAAATCTAAATACAAGACAATACATCAAATAATGTATAAGACGAAAGACAAAGAGTGAAAGAAAAGAACAAAAGCTCAACTTTTATATACATGAATTGAGCAGAATTAGAACTAAACAATAGTTTTATTGACTTAAAATTGCAGAAGTTCGCGCATATGACTGAGATGATTGAAACAGAATTGCTGAAACTAAATTAAAATGATGATAATTAGATTGATAACTTGATTTATTGAACTGCAAAATGAATTCAATGAATTAAGATTATTTAAAATATCAATGATTTATGTTTTAAATTGAATTGATGATCTGACATCATGACATATTTCATCAGCATCACTTCTTGCTTTTTATACTTCTACTTTCAAATCAACAGCTGAATCTTTATAGTAATGATGAAAATAATTTTTTTTAATTCTTACTTGATTCAACACTCATTATGAATCTATGCAAGATTTTATATACTGTAGCGAACACTGCATTAGCACAACGCTCTTTTTGCATCAAAAACCACTTCTTTCTGCGCTTTATACTATAACTGTTTTCAATGCAAGAACTTTATAAGTTTGTTTCTTCTTTATTTTCTTTCTCTTTCATTTGATTCTTTAATGATGTCACAGCTTGAAATTAATTCAGTATGCTCATTGAGAGTATCATTCAAATGATTGTCATCATTGCGCTCATGATTTCTAAGAGCTTTCTCAAGTTCGTGATGTTTTCTTCTCATTGCATTACTTTTCATTTTACTTTTCATCTGAAACATGTTAATAAAATGTGCTTGATCAACATTTAATCTTTGTTGCACTTGCACATCATCATAATGACATCAAGTACTCGTTTCTCATGTAGAAATTGATTGAAGTCAATTTTTCTCATGTGTAACTGCGTCAATAATGCGCTGTGAGACTTTGCATGATTCTTGTGCAGTCACAGATATCGATGTATCATCTTTGATATCAGATATTGAAAATGAGCTGCGTTGAATTTCTTTTTTCAGACTATTCTTTATGTTTGTCTGATTTATTTCTGTATGAATGTCAATTTTATCATCACTTCAATGCATTAATACTCAGTCAGCAATAAAGATAAATCATATATGTCATCAATCATCTTGTTCATCACTTTATTTTCAAGTACTTCTGCATATTTTGTCATTTAATGTAGTTTCAGCATGACTTCTTGAAATCAAATGCTTTCATGTGCAATCTGAACTCATTGCAAACATGTCTGATTTTTTGTTGATATCATAACTTTCACTGTTTTCAAAGAAGTCTGACTATCACTGTATACTTTGTATATCTTTTCATGATACTTTCGATTCTTTGTCACTACATCTGCAAAATATTTCATTCTTGTGATCAATTCTTTCAGTTCTTCATGATGAGTAATGACTAAAGTCAATTCTCTCAATCTCTTATTTAGCTCTCAGTTAGTTTTCATTGCAGTCGTTGTAACATTCTTTCTACTGTCACTATTGTTCAAATAAACTTTTTGCTTCAATGTGAATGTATCAAGATGATGTTGACTTATTGATATTTTCTTGTTTGCAACTATAACTACTCTTGATAACTTTGATCAGAAGATCATTATGTAAAAATGACTTCACTTCATCTTCATCTGTTCAAATGTTTCTTTCATTCACTTTTGCTTCAGCTGCAGAGATATCTTGCACAGCTTTGATTTTCAATCTCTTTTGAGTATTAAGTTGTTGCAAATTCAATGCATCATTGTTTCAATAACTTCATCTGATTTTCAAAAGTTTATGTTCATTATCAACTTTTATATCAGCTTTTGTAAATGAATATTTATCAATGTTATGTTTATTTCTATTTGTAGAGCCTTTGTTGATATCACATGATAAACATAAATGATTTGTTGCAATGCTTTTTCTTGTACTGATTTCAGCTTGATGTTCAAATCTTTTTGATGATTCTTCACTTTCTGCAACATGTATCATATGATGACTTCGTGACTAAGCAAAGAATGTATCATCGCGAAGTATATTTACTTTCTCGTCATTATTGATGAGTCTCAAGTAAACTCAATGATTATCTGCATGATCTTTTGTTTAATCACTAGTTTTGCTTTGACATGATGCATGTGAATCACTCATTTCAGCTTAAAGTTCAGTTGAATTCTCAAAACTCTGATATTTAATTTCAAGTCAATCTGATGTTTTATCAACTTTACATCAACGTTCATATTGAATCACTTAGAGATTTTTATAAAGTGAATCAACTTATGCTTTGTCTTTGAAAACTTGATGTCATATGTTTTAATCACTGTTCACATCTATCATAGATCTTGCTAAGAACTTTGCAGTTGCACTTCATGAACTCTTCATATGTTAAAATATTGACATTGTTTACAAAATCTGTAAAGCTTGTTCTCAATCTGATGTCATCACATGCTTTTAGCAGATTCACGTTGTAAAACAGATATAATATTGATGATAGCAAAGAGTCTTGTGATATATCAATGTTCATGCTGCGTTTTATCATCGTGTAATCATCGATTGTGATCATGATGCATCGAGCTCTCAGAAAGTCTTTCACAAATTCAAGAAGCAGTCTGAGAACTCTTCTTTTTTTCATGTCATGCAAAAGTCTGTTATGTGCTATATTGTTGAATGCACTCTTTTCATTCAAACTCAGCAATGAAACTACTTTTCTTCTTGTGTCACTTCATACAATGTGTATCTTTTCTATAATCAGTTGCAAAGTCATATTTATTGATCTGTGTTTGCAAATTCTCATCTGAATGTTTAATATCAAGTTGCACACTTCTACAACATTTCACAAATGTTCAAAAATGATGAATTTCAGTATTTTACTCAGCATGTTGAGTAGCACAATTGATTTATATATTTTTGCATTAAAGTAGATTTTCTTGTCTGACTTTTACATCATTATTGTGATCATGCTCTTGAATTGAGTTGATTGTATTTTCTTTTGCAAACATCTTTCAAAAAGAAAGTGTATTTATTTTAACACATCATTGATGAGTCTGCGCATTATTTTATTTGTGTATTCTGTGTGTTTTAAAGTTTTGTTGAACATCATCTTGTAGATGACTTTCTTAATCTTGCAATGCATCAATGAAACATCATTCTCAATCAAGAGTGAGTACTTGAAGTCTTTTGTGTTCAGCATGAAAATCTTTGAAAATGATGAAAAGTGAGTCTGAAACATCATTTTCATCTTATTTTGCATTGTTGTAGTGATATTAAAGCACTTTGACTTGATCAGAGAGAAAATTGTTGCTTGAGTCAATGTGTCTGCAATTGCATTTCTTGCTCATTTTGCAGTTTTGAACAGTTTTCTTAAGAATTGTTCAACGTTTTGCATTATCTCTTAATATTCACTGCATTTCTGTTTTCTGATGATCTTGCTCTTCTTATCACATGCTTGAATGTTCTCTGTTTAATCATTGATGATTCAACAGCTTCTTCTTATTTGTCATATGCTCTTGATGATCTTTGTACACTTCTTCATTCATTCTGCTTTGATCATTTCATGTGATCTCGCTCAAAGAATGAAAATCTCAATGATCTTCTTCAATGCATTCAGCAATTGCTTAGTGTACTCATTTATACATCAACATTTCATCTCATCATTCAACAATGATTTCAACATTTGTTCTCTCGGAATATTGATGAATTTCTCTTCATTCATTATCTTTCAGTTGCAATGCAATTTTCGCGCTGACTCTTCGCAGACTCTGAGATTTATAATTGTTTATATCAACAGATAATTTGAGAAGTTTTTCATTTCTTCGTTGATTTCACATTGTATTAATTGATTCATAATATCATTTGTCGTGAAAATCAAATTTATTGTCATTTGAAATCTTTGATAATTTCTCGTGATTGTGTCTTGAAATAGCATCAACGATGCATTGACATTTGTGATCATTTCAATTAAATTATTTGACAATAAATGTTGTTTTGAGTAGAATGATTCTTCTTATGTGAAGTGATGCAAATTGAAATCTTCTACAAGAATGCATTCTTTCGACATTTGTAACATCTTTTCAATGTTTGAAAGATTTTCTTTTTCATGAATGACTTTGTGATCTCTGAGTGATGAATTGTATGCTTCATGAATGTGTATAGCTTTCTGAGTTGTCTGTGTATCATCTGTTAATGTTTGTAACATAATCATGTTTACATCTTTAAAGTGTCATGTTGAGTGTTAAATGTTGCTGTCAATTCTCTTGTTTATGTAGAAACAGATTTTATTCTCATTATTCTTCAGCATGAAATCAACAGTTGCTGAGCAGTATGCTCTGAAATTCTCATCAAATCATCAGAGTTCTTGAAGAATCAAAATGTCATAATTCTTTATCTTTTTCTCATGTAGTAGTGTTATCATCATCTTTTCTTTGAACTTGTGAACGTTGTACTGTAGTATTCGAAGCTTCTTTTGCTGAAACATTAAAGTTTACATTCAAAGCTGTTTGATGTTCTCTTAAATGTCTGCAATGTGCTTACTTTTTTTGTAAAATCTTCAAAAAAGAATGATATTGAAATTGATATGATTGATATTAACTTCAACTCATTTGTTTTTGACTTCTTGACTAGATGATTCAATATAATGTTTTTGAATGTGATGATTATGCTGAGCAGATAACTTTCATTTATTGAGCATTTCTGTTTTCTCTTCAAGTCATTGTTTATCAGTGATTTCAGATTGATAAATATCTCTGTGAACATCTTTAACATCATCGCTTTGAGTTCTTTCTGCTCTCGTATGACGTGATATAAAAATCTGTGTTTCATGACTCTTTTTATTCTCTCTTTTTCGATCTGTTGTTTATGACATTGAAAGTCAAAGACTCTGTGTATATCTTGACATGTTTTACATTTTTACATGTTTTAAGTCTGTTTATGAAAACAGTGCTTCAAATGATGATCTAGCGCGCAGTAAACGCATTTTTGCTTATTTTTGCATTCATATGTCTTATGATCATAGTCTTGATATTTTAAACACTGATGTGTTCTACAACTTAAATCATAGAACTGCGTGATTTTTATGTCGATCTCATGATATACTCTCTCATCAATTAGCTTGTTCATCATCTCAGCGCTGATTACATGTATCATCAGCGAAATGTATCTCTTCTGTTTACTATTCTTTGTGAGTCACTCAACTTTCTCAATCATCATCTTTGAATTTATATCTTTGTTGATCTTGATGAGTGCTTTCATCTTCTTCTTTTCTATGTCTTTAAACATTTCTTCAATTTTAATTTCATATATTATTATCTTGAAACTGACTTCATGCAGACTTGCATTCAATGAAATCTCTTTGATTCAAAAATCGGTTTTCTTCAATATTTTTTTACTGTCTTTCATCTTGATTCAAAATATTAGTAAATTTGATCATTTTTTTTATAGTCTCTATGTTCTTACGCGTTGATAGCATCTCATCGACGTCAATTTCTCTCACTCATCTCATTATGTTCTCTGTTGTTATCATCATGATTCTCTTGATCTTCTCTTTCTCTTTAATGAAGATCTTAATCTTGAATTTCTCATAATAATTTTGCACTGATGATGCAACGTTGACGCTGAGAACAAGATGACTTTCAAACGACATCGTCAACTTCTCGTTCACTTTCTTCGCTCAGTTGTCAACATGTTTCTTTTTCTTCGTGAACTTCTTTTCAAGTCTGCTCATTATCTTTTTTAATCTCTTCAGCTGATTCTTCATGCATCGATTCTCAGAGCATCAGCTTGTTGTTTCTACATTCGTTGAGCTCATAAAGTACTTGCAGCTTGTTCAATTTCTCGTGTATATTCTTCGTCTTAATTGAATTCTTCTGCGAGATAGTGATATTCATCTCTCGCTCACTCGCTGACGTCACATCAACAACGCTCATCATCTGTTCTTGATGATCAGAATGAAGCACAAGCATCATATTAATGATGTTCTATTGTCAAAAGAGATTGATGTTACGTTTATTGAATAGTTATAGTTGCAAACAAGAAAATGTTAATAAGTCAACATTCAAAAATCTTCTTTGAATTCTGTTTTATACTTGATCTCATAGTGAACAAACTCTTTATCATGATTTGTATCTTTATTATCTTTATCATTTCAAGTCTTGTAAAGATTTAACTTCATTATAGAATTCAAAATATTTGCAAAATTATATAATATTTCATTGCTGTTTTTTGTGATGCTTGTGATTATAATGTTGAAGACTGTGTTCTTTTGAGACAGCATATAACGACAGCAATCTATCAAAGCGTATGATATATCAAATTGATCAACAAGTTAAAGAGCACAATTATATGATCAAAATGAGTCTTTATTCAACTCAATAACTTCACAGATGACTGCGTCGTAAGATAAAAATCGAAAATCGAAATCTTTTGCATTTACGCAGATCAAAATCAACGACGAAACAAGAGTTCATCAAAAGAAGAAAAAATCATCAACTCAAACAGTAATTTGAGTAACAAATCAAAGAGTAAGCTCAGATAAAAAGAACAAGTCATCAATTGATCTCAGAACAGCAAAGAAAACTACGTGCTGAAGCAAAAATCGAAATTAAACTCTTTTTTACACTTGAAGATCGCACAAGAAACAACGTTGTTTCAGAAAAGTACAGCATTTCTTATCAAATCGATATCTGTTTTATCTTTTCTTGATATGCAAGACAATAAGTTGAGATCAGTTATTACTATTCTGAGCGAAATAATGTGACTACTTTGATATCTGAGATATAAAGCAATTGCATCAAGCATCTTTTATCAAAAGAGTAATATAGATTCTTACAGACTAAATTTATATTATTTTCATCTGACATAAGTTAATAATAGAAGACGATTTATTGCAGATTTCAAGATAGAAATTGAGAAATCTCTACACTAAAGTTACTGTCTACGTGAAACGCTTTGAATAAAAGATTAAAGAAATATTTAAGCGATGTTAAGTAAATTTTTAGAAGTCAGAAGCTTAAAACGAGAAAAAATCTTTATGAAAAGAAATATAAAAAGTCGCTTTATGCGCTCTTTCTTGTCTCGTTTCATGAATGATAATGCAAAACTCAGCAGAAGCAATAGCTCAGAGTCAAAATTCAAAATGTCAATGATAGAAATCAAAAAGTCAACGTTAAAGATTTTTTCTTTCTTTTCTTCT